>Ga0265301_10000754_pt1 | contig 44546 bp, 42 predicted proteins | sample AusTroGonzalo_MG_2_FD_193488 | JGI IMG/M metagenome (GOLD analysis project Ga0265301, IMG submission 193488) | Bovine rumen microbial communities from tropical cattle in Woodstock, Queensland, Australia - Gonzalo_04 | ecosystem: Host-associated > Mammals > Digestive system > Stomach > Rumen ...
TACTTTTCGGCAGTCATTATGAACTTTCTGAGACCCTGCAGCTCACTCATTAACTGTTTCCCTTTTGGGCTTCTTTTCGGCAGATTATCTGCACATATCCATGATATTGCAAGACAGGCTATGCCAAAAACGAAAACATTCAGATATTCATAACTGGAACTGCCTGTAATAAAAAAAACAAAAACTATCATACCACCGCTTATAAGAAGGGACAGCTTTGCCCCAATATCCCACTCGTCAGCAACAAACGGAGTTCCAAACAGGAACAACAATGCCACAGGACCTATTGTTTCTGCAGAAATAAATGTACTTATGCTGAAATCACAGAATGCAAACAGCGAAACAAATATTACTGCAGAAATAATTCCTGCCATAATCTTTGGAAGCCGTCCTTTTATTGTTTTTTCATCATAAATTATTTTACGTTCCTCATTGGCGGAAGCCACAATGCTGCGGCATTTTTTATAATATGTCTGTGATTTCTCTATCTGCGATCTGGTTACGCTGGAATCATTGCCGAACAGCGCATTCATATATTCCTGTTCAAGCGAAGCCTGCTCAAAAGGTTTAATTTTTTCTATCAGGAAACTATCGCTTTTATTGTCAATTTTTACATAATCCTTATTTGCAAGTTCTACAAGCAGCGCAGAAAGACCTTTATCTGAAGCCATGCCTTTGTAGGCAAGTTCCGCCTGTACAGCATTAACTCCTGACGGTATTTTAAAGGTTACAACAGGTGTGACATGGTCATCTTTACCATATCTGTTCCATATATAACATGACGCTATGGCAAGCAATGACAGCAGAGCCACAGCAATATAAACAGCATAAGGATGATACTTTTCAAAATATCCCGGTGGTACCTCAACCCTGAAAGTTACTCCTTCCCCCGGCTGCAGTTCCCTTAACGTCCTGCCTTCAATTTTTATATTATCAGTTATGCTGTATTCTGCGCCGCTTTCAAAACCGGCAGCGTCAATACCACCCATGGAAATGCCAGCCTTCTCCGGATCTATTGCCTTTGGCATAACAAGCGTAAAACTGGCTTTTTTTACAGGTACGCCCCATTCCGGGCCTATTATATTGTGATAAAACTCACTTTTATTATCACGATAATTGAAATTATATGTTATGTGGTAATGTTGTGTTCCATCCACTGTCTTGTCAGCAGAACCCAGCTTTATTTCAACAGTGCCGCCATAATTATCTACACTGTTTTTTTCCTGCGCACGTATATTCGTGACAGATGCTTTTTTATGGGGTATTTCCCTGATTATTCCGTGGGAAGGCTTCAGGAAATAAACTTCTATTTCTTCCTCAACCTTAACTGATTTCTTCTCATTTACCTCAAGTTTCACTTCATAATTCTGTATGTAAAAATTTTCCGCATGGACTGAAGGCACAGCCATACAGATAATAATAAATACCGGAACAGGAATCAGGGATAATATTTTTTTTATTAAGCGCATAACTTTATACAGTAAAAAGACAAATCAGGCATTAAGGTCTTCACCCGTGATTACGGCAGCTTCTCTTTCGCTTTCATCTATCTGGAAATATTCTGCTTTGCATATATTGAATAATTTCCCTATTATATTTGTAGGGAAAATTTCCAGAAAAGTGTTCAGTTCCCGCACTGTACCGTTATAATATTTGCGCGCTGTGGCAATCTCATTCTCCAATTCAGTGAGGCTGTCCATCAGTTTAAGAAAAGAAGTATTTGATTTCAGCTCAGGATAGCTTTCTGTTATGGCTACAAATTGTGGTCCAATATAGCCAAGCTCTGAATTGGCATGTATTTTCTGCTCATCGCTCATGCCTGAATATGCCTGCGAGCGCAGACCGATAATTTTCTGCAGAGTACTGCTTTCATATTTCACCTCACCCTTTACCGAATCTGCCAGTCTGGGAATAAGTTCCCAGCGTTTTTTCAGATATACATCCATGGTTGCGAATGCCTCGCGCATATAATTGCGCAGACTTATTCCTTTGTTATATGCGAAAACAATATAAACCAGTAAAACTGCAGCTATTGCGGCTGTTATATAAAGCATTTCATACTCCTTTCATGGTTTTATAAACATATTATACATTTGTCAGTCCGGGGAAAAACCAGTTATTGCAGATAAATACTTTGGAAGACAGAGCATACACCCAAAAAAGAGACGGAGTTCTGCTCCGTCTCTTTTTATATTCAAACATACCACAGGAATCAGTCCGGTAACACCGTTGTTCCGGCCTCGCCATTGAGTGTTTCCTCAAAAAGGCTGGTTTTGGAAATGTATGCCGCGCTGCCGCCGTTCTTAACGAACTCTATTACAGCTTTGATTTTCGGTCCCATTGAGCCAGCCGGGAATGGCTTTGGCTCGCTATTGTACAGTTTTTCCAGTTCTGAAACCTTTATCGTGCGTATTGGACGCTGCGTAGGTTTCTGATAATCCAGCCATGCCCCGTCCTCACCGGTGAATATTGTCAGTGTCACCTCAACCTCTTCGCCACGGGCTTTCGCACGTTTCATAAGCATACAGCCGAGCAGGGCTGAAGCAAGATCCTTGTCAATGACGGCTTCCGCACCGGTATACATTTTCGCACCGGGTCTGGCTTTGCCGTTATTCACAAAATCCACTCCGTAATTGCATTTGTACACTTCCTTTCCGTCATGACTGACAGGTGCGACCTCGCACACGGGAACGCCACCGCCGCCAACGGTTATCGGGACTATTCCTTTTTCAAGCATTGCCTCAATGGCATCAATTTCCACAATGTCCGTAGGAGCGGGAGAGGGAACAACCCTACGCCATATTTCGTTTCCGGCGGCATCCTTCTTGTACATTTTCATCTGCCAGCCGCCTTTGGCACGCTCATCGGCCTCATCCTTTGTATATGACTGCCCCACATATTTTGTAGGATTCTTGAAAGCCGGGTCATTCCTGTCAACCACAACCTGTGTGACAATTCCAGCCACCAGATTATTCAGCCCACGGGCACGCAGCTCATTGTTCAGCTGGCCAAGCATGAATGACATAGCCCCCTGTGTATCAGCAACGCACACATCAAGTGGCAGTCCAAACAGGCTGTCCCTGCATTTTTCGGAGCGCAGCAGAATGTTACCAACCTGCGGGCCATTGCCATGCGTAAGCACATAGGAATCTTCCGGATGATTTTCCATTATATCAGCCACGAGGCGGCATGTATCAGCCGTACGCTGCCACTGCATGGGAATGTCCGGGTTGATTGCCTTTCCGTTCTTATCCTTAAGGCCTACCGGGGCAACCTCATTGCCACCGAAGGCAAAAATTCTTATTTTCTTCATTTAAAATCTCCTTGAAATCCAATTGTTTATCTTTAATTATTACATAAGTCCATAAAGATTATATTAAATGCAAAACGCAGTTACCAATTACACACCTGAAACCATGTGGGCAATATATGTTTCCAGTGAATTCCTGATTATTGTCCGGAAACTGTCTGAATAAACTGAATCAATAGCAAGTTTATCCAGTAATGACTGTGTAATTTCAAGCTGAACTCCATGCAGACATGGGCGATTTACAATATTTACTGGTGATCTTCCAGGCATACGACGGCAAGGATATTCCGTAGGAAAACCTGCCTCAGTAAGATTACGGGCAACCAATGCTGCGGCCTCTGTATTACCACCACCAACACATATCTGCTCACCAGTACCACGCTGGGCATGAAATGAAATCCCCAGTTTACTGGCAGCAGCTATTTCCAGGGCCGTAAGATCATCAAATTTAGCTGAGGTGACATGATATTTCTTCGCATCTTCACCATAGCCTTCAAAAAAATAATAAGACCAGTCCGTTCCGGCAATTTTTTCAGCAATTTCAGACGTACCGCGCTCAATATCCCCACCATGAATGGCGAAAACAGCCACAGAAGAACTACGCAGTTCATATTTTATACTGAAATCTACGTTTTCTCTATTCTGTCTGCGTATTTCAGCAACAGAATCATAAAAATCATAAGATGATAAAAATTTATCAGAACCAGATGTCGGGGTAGCAGCATTTACAGTTTCAATATCAGCTCTTTTATAATCCAAACAGGAAATCAAAAACACTGATGCAAACAGGATAAAGAATATTTTTTTCATTATATGTAAAAAATCAAAATATAGATAAGTGGAAAATACTCAGCTACATACAGTCATTAAATAATCAGATTCTTATCCATGGCTGCCAGTTTACGGTATCTCGGCAAAAAAACATCAGCAATAATCCTGCCAGCCTCAATAAGAAAAGTTTCCAAAGTACTGCTTTTCTCAGAAATCGCCTTCAATGCCTTAACCTCTTCAAAAATCAATTTTCTAAGCTGCGGACTGCCAAAACGCACAATCTTGACAAAAGAGGCAATTCTGGAATAGCGATAGAAATACCCTAGCCTTTCATCTAAAGAAAACATAGGGAAAGTAACATGCCCTGAACTGGTTTCAAATCCTCTGGAACAGAATCGTTTTTCTTTTTTTGCCACCTCACATCCAAGACAAAGACCGTCTATATTTTTATCCATTTCATGCGTTATATAATAAAATTCAGTCTCAGAGAAAATACTGCACATTTTCAGGCTTTCTTCAGGTAAAACATGCTGAGGAATTATCAGTCTTGAAATGCCTCTGCTTCTATAAAATTCTGCCGCTGATGAATTAAAGCAGAAACCAAGTATGCCAATTACCCAGACAGGCGGATTCTCTGTTTCCGGATAAATTTCAGCCTGCTCGGCAGAAGCTATAATGAAACCATCCACACCAGTATCTTCATGCAGTCTGCGCATAAACGGAATGCGATCCTTCCAATCCGGTCTGACAGCATTAGCATACATAAAAAACTTTCTTCCATAGGAATGTGCAAGATCTGCTATGCTTTTTACCTGTTGGATATCAAGATCAGGCACATTCTGATCATCACAAAAGCTTGGAAGTTCACTCATGCCACATGAAATCTCATCTGCCCCGTTCTCAAGAAAATATCCGGCTTCATCTATGCGGCAGAAACCGACTGTGATCTTCATTTGGTTTCTCCATATGATGTCAGGTCATAAGAAATAATCAATCTTTGAGGAAGCAGTCTGGGCATTGCATTATTTTTTGTAAAATATGCATTGCCCCGCCAGATGATTCTGCCATCATCCAGCGGTATATATACATCATGGCAGATTCTTTCACATGATTGAAATATACCTTTGCGGTAAGCACAGATCCTGGTAAGAGAATAATATTTAAAAGGATAGTGATATGCTATATTAAATTTATTTGATTCCAGAAAAGAATCAGCTGTATGTGCGTCATCAATTTCAAAAAAGGAAATAGAAAAATCATGACTCATTTTTTCAGTATAGGAAAAACTGTTCTTTGCCCATAAAGAGAAAAGATGTCTTCCGACGGAAAGTCTAAGTTTACTGCCAAAAACCGAATGAAGCTTCACCAGAGTTCCTATATCATTTACAGAAATCTCTATATTTTCTTTAAATTCCAATATGTTTTTTATATCAGAACAAAGCTTATCCAGGAAAAAGTCAGTAAGTATAGGGACAGATACCACAGCCTCCTTTCCCATCTCCATCAGTTTTTTTATATCTGAAGGAGAAGGCATCATATGTTCGCATGAATCACTGCCGATATAAACATATGATATTTTATCAGGCAAATGATTTATACGTTCAAGCTGAAACGGAGAAATATACAAAGCTTTTTCAATTTTCATTTCTCATTTTCCTTAAATTCAAAAAAATACTCTGACCTGTTTTCCGGAAATCTGCCAGATCCAAAGAAGAATCTGCAAGACGAAGGAGTTCTTTTGCTATTGAAAAGATTTTCTTTCTATGTGAAAAACTGCTTGTAAGCCTTACCAGCTTAAGCCAGTCCGCTATTCTGGAATATGAATAAAATGTTCTTATTTCCGTATCAATATCAAATCTAAGACATTTAAAGCAATCCTGTCCATAAGAAAATGAACGCTGACAGAATTTTTGTCTTTCACCTAAATTTCCGGAACATCCTTTACACAATCCATCCATGTTTGCGCATATATCATCCGAAAGGAAAAAAACCTCACTTTCCATTCCCGTATCTTTAAAAAAACGAATACTTTCTTCAGGCAGAAAATGCTGATAAATAACAAAACGGGAAAAACCGAAATTTTTGTACCATTCCAAAGCATACCTGTTTAAACAAAAAGCAAGAGAACTCAAATGCCATTTAGGAGTATGTTGTGTTTCAGGATAATTCATTATCACTTCCGGACTGGAAACAATAAAACCATCGATTCCACATGCCATAAGTTTCTGCATTATACTTATCGCCTCATTAATATACAAGGCGTTTATTTCATTTACTGCGACATAAACACCACACTGTTTTGAATGCGCAAATGACACGATATCAGTCATCTTTTTCACAGAAAAATCAGACACATTGCATTCAGGACTACGTATATGACTGGGCAATACAGACAGCCCGAAATACACTTCTCCAGCTCCATTTTCAGCAAAGAACTGTATTTCATCCAAATTACAAACACCTGCTTTTATTTTCATAATTCAAACACTTATGTTTCCTTAAAGCATTCAGACCTGCTGTTTCAGTTTCCAATAGTATTTTCCCTTGAAAAACCTTCTTTCTATAAGTCCTTTCTTTTCAAGAGCAGTTCCTGTATTCATAATAGAATTCCCGTCAGTGCAGTCTCTGCAGAGAGGTATTTTTTCCGCAGCGGCGAGAACCTCCGCTGTACTTTTTTCAATCCCGTCTTTCAGTATCTCAAAAAGACATTCCTCATTTTCGTTCAGGAATTCTGTTTTTCTGTTCCTTACTGTGGGAAAATCTTGTTTCAAAACAGCTGTATTCCCCACTGGTTTTATCCCGGAGGGTGGAACATAATCGCCAAAAATTTCTATATAGCTTCTTTCCAGCCCGGCACATTTTTCCTTCAGTCCGCATTTTTTACAGCCTGGAACATGCTTTCTGGCTGCCGCAGCAGTTTCATCAAGAACAGTACGCTTCCCGTCGGGATCGGATACTACCGTATTAAAAGGATTAAGCCCTATGCTTAAACTTTCACGTCCTTTAAGGAAGCAGGCCGGCACATTCAGAAAAAGAATTCCATCTTTAAGCCCTATGCTTTCCATAAGTTCCATAGCTTCTGCAAAAGGCTCAGTACAGGCTTCAAGCGGGATTCCAAGTTTCTCATGGTTCTTAAGCATTGACCCGGTATAAAGTGGATAAACAATGATAAAACTGCGTACGCCCATGGCCAGGAAAGTGCGCAGCATATCCGCAAGACGGAAATATGTATATTTTGTGATCAGGAAATTAACACTTACCCTTACTTTAAGGGCGCGGAGTGTTTTAAGTCCAGACACGGATTTTTCAAAGGCCCCTTTATGACCCATCAGCCTGTCATGCTCCTCCGGAATATCCGAAGCAAATGAGAATTTGCAAAGCGTCAGTCCGGCTGCCGCAAGTTTTCTGCAGAAATTGCGGTCGCCAAGTCTTATGCCATTTGTCTGAACCCTTATAAAAGGAAACCCTATCTTTTTTGCAAGAGAAACCGCCTTGATAATATCCGGCGAAACAAGAGGATCGCCACCGGTAAAACCTATTCTGCGGTATCCCTGCTGCCATGCGAGATAAATACTTTTTGCCGTCTGATTAAAAGATGCAAGTCTTTCCTTGTCGAAATTTCCCTGAGAACAGAACATACACCTGGCATTACAGGTGTAATTAAGCATAACCTCATAACAGGCATTTGAAGAAATCTTTCTATCAGTATCACTCATATCCATGCACCATACGGAAAAGGGGCAGTTTCAATCCTTCTTCCGCCATACTGCATAGCGAGCTGCGTACTACGGCAGAAAGTTTTTCCTGACTTTTGAAAATTCTCTGTTTTTCCTCAGCCGGCATATTCAATCCATCAAGTCTTGCAAGCGTGCCTGCGAGACATGCATTACAGTGAAATTTTCCGCCACGGCGGGCAAGGCTTTCAAAAAATTTCTGTCTGCATACCTCCAGACCGTAATTCAAAACAGCTCCTCCGTATTCTGAACCTGTGCGGCAACTGTCTTCACCAGAAACAGTACTTATTTCATTATTTCCTTTTTGCATAAGCCCTGTCAATTTATAACTTAAACGTTCTTCAACAGGAAGAGCCATTAACTTATCACATGGATAAAAATCACCTGATGCATCAAGAGTAATACTTCCGCAGCCACATGGTTCAATGCCGCCTTCCACAGCAGACAAGGTCTCATACATATTTGCGATGACAAACGGTACACGTCCATGTTTTATTTCAGATATATAGTAATTCTTAAGCTGTACAGCTGAGGCAGACAAAGCCTCTATTGATGAATCAGGCCATAAACAACTCATATCAGGTGCCCAGCCGGCCGATGCGAATCCCAGGGACGCTATATGCAGAATATTTTCTTTCAGATAATATGCGTTTTCCGGGCGTACAACGGCGCATACTGAAATATTGCCACGCTCCGCCACCGGGACAGCAGCAAGTACGGAATCATATACGGATTCACTGTCCTGATACCTGCTGAATTGTACAGAACAACGGCAGTCATGTTTATGCGGTTCCACTGAACAGCTGCTTCCTGCTGTATTATTATCAATTGTATTTTTTCTGAAATGACGGAAACGGTCGTTATTTTCCTTACTGCCATCGAGACTTACCGTAATACTAACATTCTCATGTCTGAAAAAAACAAACCAGTCATTATCAAGCAGTGTTCCGTTCGTAAAAACACGCAAAGGCATTTCTGGCGACAGGGAACGCGCCGCGATAATCCATTTTTTCAGATTTCTTCCATGAAGAAGCGGCTCCCCGCCCAGAAAAGTTATTTTTGCATTTCCCGAACCGGCTGAATTTCTACCTGATGCTTTAACATATCTTATAAAAGCAGAAATTCCGTGAAGCACAGCTTCCGTATCAGTTTTTTCTGTTTCCGCATCACGGAGATAACAGTACGAACAGGACAGATTGCATGCAGGCCCTGGCAGAACAGTAAGATGGCTTATTTCACTGTTTATCACCGTATTTTTCCTTTTATTTTTCTTTAATACTTAATCCGTCGCAGTGCGCACCGCTGAAATTTATTTTATTCAAACCGTCATTAGATATTATCTTTGCATTGGGAACATAGAACAGCTTATCCCCGGCCCTATTGTGCAATTCTTTCAGTTCAGCACTTGAGACAGGCAGCATTTCATCTTCCCCATAATGATCCAGATAAACTTTCCACAGGCCTTCGCATATTTCCGAGAGGCTGCATTCAGAGCATTTTTTGCCCTTTCTACGTGATATTTCTGCGCGAGATCCTATGGAATCTTCATTGCAAAAATCTTGCGCCCAATGCTCGGAAATATACAACTGCCGCTCATTTATCTCGCTTATATGGCCAAGATGTTCCTTGAAATAGCATAGCGGCACATACCGGACTTTCCATTGCGTAAGCCCGGCGGCGGCTCCTATATCAACAGCCGCACGCATAAACGATGCGGCTTCCGATATGCGCGGCACCAATTCTTCAAAATGATTATATGCACCCCCGTATGTGGGATCCACAAAAATAAACTCAGTATTTGTAAAATGCCAGCCGGCATACATTTCTGCTATAGCAGGAAGCTGCCTCAAATTCTGTTTTACAACCGTAGTGTTTCCATAAATTCTCTTAAAGCCTGCTGTAATAAAATTCTCAATGCCGCATATTATCTCTTTAAAACTGTTAGGGCTTTCCGTGAGGGAATCATGTGTATGCGCATCAGCGCCATGCAGTGAGAAAATTATTGAATCTAAGCCTGCCTCAATTACGCTGCGTACATAATCCCGGTCCGCAAAAACGCGTCCATTTGTAGCACATATAACCTCTGCTATACCTATTTTTTTTGCTGCGCTTACAAGCATCCGGAAATCCCGGCGCATTGTGGACTCTCCGCCTATAATTTCAAGTATATCCGCACCGGCATTTTTGGCGGCATAAATTTCCCGCAGCAACTCTGCGGTGCTACGCTCCGGCAAGGCGCGCTTGTCCGCATCAATACAAAACCTGCATCTGTTGCTGCAAGCATAACCTGTGAAAAGAACTATTTTTTTTAGTTTTTCTTTTTCCATTATATCTATGCAGTTTTTTCTTTTCATAAGTGGCAGTATTTTTTAATTTAACAGCCGCACTATTGTGCCACAAAGACTTTGTTCTTTCATCTGAAAATCATAACTGCAATATTTTGTTTAAACAAAAGCGTAAGCACGGCTCCGAACATAATCCATCCGGCAAAAGGCCTGCCTGTCACTATTTCATATTTAAAATCAGGCATTTTCTCCCTCATTCTGACAGCATTGTCCCTTAATATCTGCGCCTGAAGGTCTGTAAGGCCTTCTTTAACAAAAGCATCGTATTCCCCGCTAAAATTCGGGTCTCCCACTACAAGACTACGGCTTTTTTCCGAAAGTATCATTCCCTGCCTTATCTGTTCTGGATATACAACCTGCAGGTCTGCCTGCTCCATAAGGAATACAGCAAACCTGCGCAAAGCAACTATACATATACTGAGTTTCAGCGAATCTATAAAAGCTGTCTCGGCTAATTCAATAAGCCGGTCCGGCATATAAATTATTCCCAGAACGATAAATGCTGCATAAAAAAAGCCTGAAGCTATGATCCAGCCTTTCTTTTGAAAAAGCGGAGATATTTTATCCCATAGAAGAAAAAGCATAAAGAATACTACAGCTGGGTCGGATATAATTTTTGCGGCGGCAAGTTTTACTGTAAGTGAAACAGTCCGCTGAATAAGAAAAAAAACGAACATTCCGGAAAGTACAAAAAGAAGCTGCCAGCCTTTATATCTTTTAGCAAGCCGTTCAATCTCTTTAATGAAGTTATAATAAACTCCGCCGAAAAAATTGGCCTTATCTAATTTCTGCAGCCCGGAAAGAAAAAAATTTCCGAATGCCCAGAAAGAAGCAGCCACAAAAATATTTACGAGAAAATAAAAAAAAGTACGGAACGGGAAGCCCTGTATTTCCGGCACCATAAGCGGAAGCATGGCTCCAGTAACCATAAAGAACTTTGCATCCCCTGCCGGCCATATATCTGCATACCATAGCAGAATTCCCATAACCGCCGTAAGCAGCATATGCAGCGCATAAGCACCGTAAAAAGACGGGATGAAATAACCGCCTTCCGTAAATCCTGCCGGCAGCCAGCCATACACGGCTCCTGTCGTTATTGCAGTCTGCACTACAGCAAACAGGAGCAAAAGCTTGCAGCCCTTTATTATATCTGCATTAAGAATTTTGCATGTGCTTAGGTCACGGCTTACTATACGCACTCCCCATATAGCAAACAAAACCACAAATACAGCAAAAACTGTTTTCATTTTTTTAGCGGCTCCAGCTCTGAATCTCCAAAAAGGCCATAATAATCTATCATAAGCCCCAGACAGTCCTCACGCCGGCAGCATATTCCGCATTTTTCATCCGGATAAACTCTTTCATCTTCAGGAAGAGTTATCCTGGCTCTTCTTCGCAGACTTTCATCAAGCACGCATAGCGGATAATGATAAAGAAAAAGATTTGGAAAGTGATCTATTAAAGTTTTAGCCTCAAGTACTTCTTTCGCGGAATCCTTCAATGAAATATGAATATCCTTCTCATTGCTCAGCGAACAGCCTTCTATTTCAAAATGTATTATAGCAACTGTATAGCGTGAAGTATCAGGGAATTTATCAAGAAGCATGGAAAGCGTACGCCCGAGTCTTTTCTTCCCTGTACCGTGCTGAATAAAGCGTATGCCTATCTTATGGTCAGCCGGGGCAAAGGCGAAAAGATTTTCAAGCCCCCGCATGGTCTGAACGAAACTGCCCTTCACACCGGAGACATAATCATGCTCTTCCGGATCTGAGGAATGAACCGGAATTATTGTGCGGGCAGGTGCTCCGGCAACACTCAGGTATTTCTGAACAAACACCTTGTCTTCCAGAGTACGGCCATTTGTAAGAAGTGTTATCTCAAGTCCGGGACAGCGTCTACGGTAATAACATACAAGTTTAAGAAAATCAGGGTGAAGCGTTGGTTCACCGCCTGTAAGCGTTATATAACCCGGATCCTCTGCGCCTTTATAGAAAACAGCTCTATCGCCACGCAGATATTTTTCCATCTTCTCAATCTGCTTTTTAAGAGTATACTGTTCCGAACTTCCATTGGAATACTCTTTCCCGTTAGTGCACATTATACATCTGTTATTACATTTGTTCCATACAGAAACAGCAGGCATATCAGTCAAGCCATCCTTCTATAATCTTCCGGTCTGCCGGATTCCTGAGCGCAGCAAGCACTACGGAAAATACCGCTCTCTGAATTCCGCACCAGTAACTGCCATTCATATTGCCGTAAATATCTCCCTGGGAAGCCCTGTTATGCGCGGGGCACACACCACAGAAAGGCTTGAATGCGCAACGGCCGCATACCGGATGCATTTCAAGACATGAGGCAACGGCACATCTGACAGCCGGAGCAGACCGGAAAAGGTCTTTCCATTTTGTAGCATATACTGAACCCATTTTGAAAGAGAAATCCCCCCCGGCACCAAGCATTCTGCCTTCATCACAGGCATACACATCCCCGTTCCAGTTGTAGGCTATCTGCCCGGTTCCGGCACCGCACGGGCTTTTCAGGTCAAGATAATTGGGATTTTCAAAACAGAAAAGTTTTCTTGCAAAAAGCGCCGCATTTCTCTCCACAAAACGTTCACCACCACGGTTTATCTCAAGCACACGCTTCAGCGCCCGTGCATAAAAAAGCTTGTATTCAAGCGGGGAATATCCTATTTCCTTCCATACCGTCCCTGCATGACCTATTGGGGAAAGAGGCCTGATAAAAACACCTCCCAGCCCGAGTCTGTGATATTCTTCAACTATTTTATCGGGCATGGACAGGGAAAATCTTGTCGTGGTCATAAGCGCTGAAGGAAGCGAATCAGGCAAGGCAGATGAACTTCCGGCACATGCTTCAGAAAAACGTTTTATCCAGTAAACCGCCCTGTCATGCCCTCCGCTGCTACCGTAACGGCGGTTAGTATTATGAAGGACAGCAGGCCCGTCCAGGGAAGTGCACACAGAGACACCATGCTCCATAAAAAAACTGAAAATTTCCTCATTCATCAGGGAAAGATTTGTAACAATCGCTATACGTAGATCTTTTTTATATGTAAGATTTTTCTCCCTTGCGTAAAGCACTGCCGATTTTACAACCGGCCAGTTCAGCAGTGCCTCTCCTCCCTGGAATTCGAAAGTCATGCAGTTATTAGGTGTGCAGAAAGCAAGGTCTATGCTTTTTTGGGCAGTTTCAGGTGTCATCGCGGTACCTTTCTCTTTTTCAGAAACAGGAGCCACGCGGCAGTATACACAGGCATGATTACAGGCAAGTGTAACAACAAGTATATGAAGACTTGGCCCGTAAAATGCCCCGGAAGACATAAGATAATGCTGAGGTTCTTCAGGGAAATCCGGCGGCTGTATAAGAAGCCGGCCCGATTTGTCACTTAAAAACCAGCGTCCACAGTCATCCGAATGAAAAATTCCGGCTGAAGTAGCAGTTGAATTAAACTGAAAATTATTAGACAAGTCCATCCAGACTCTCCCCATGACCTGTAAGATATGCCTCCTGCGTAAGATCAGGAAGTGTACGGAAAAGATCCCTGCGCTCATTTTCCGGAATCACGGAATAATAAGGCTCCGGTTCCTCTGTTACGGCCTTAAATTCGGAATATCCGAAAAGTTTAACATAATTAGCTTCCACACCACAGCAGCGGCTGCACCATATACAGCCTGTACAACAGGGAAGGCGCACCCTGCCTCTGTATGAAACATCATATGTTTTTGAGAAATCAAAACCCGGCTGTATCAGCGTCTCTGACCCGGCGTCATCCGTATCCTGAATGAAATCTATAACTCTGGATGCATATTTTCCCATGATGCACGGAGGTATTATCTCCACAAAAGGAGGGATAATGCCCTCAGCCACGCAGTAATCTGTCATACGGAAAATACCTTCTGCCGCAGTGCTCATCGGCACAGTTATTGACTTGATGTTTTCAGTATTTTCTTTCTCGTCCGGATCCAGATTCCCAAGGAATTTCGTATAATGAACCATGAAAAAACGAACACCCAGACTACGATAGAAAGCAGCATAATCCGCGAGACTGTCACAGTTCTGCCTGGTAAGCACACACACTGCTGTTGTAACTATATTGGCACGGCGAAGGTTTTCCAGCGCTTTTACTGCCCTTTCCAGCCCGTTTTCCGATCTTGTAAGATAATCAAAGGTTTCGGGTTCATGCGAAGGAAGATTTATCTGAACAGCATTAAGTTTAAGTTCAGCCATTTTCTCCGCATATCCAGGTTCCGCAAAGCGGAATCCGTTTGTAAATAACAAAGAACCTACATAGCCCACACGGTTTGCAAAAGACAATACTGCAGGAAGATCCCGGTAAAGTGTAGGCTCTCCGCCCAAAACAGCAATAGTCCGGCTTCCTTCCTGATGATATGATTTGTAAATCGTTTCACACACTGTACGGAAAGGAAGCGGGGCACGATATTTTTCCCGGTCCCTCCGGGAAACAAAACAGAAACGGCAGGAGCGGCTGCAGGCATATCCCGGATATATTTCCAGTTTACGGAATCTTTCATTGCATGGCTTATTCAAAGACGGTTTTCCACCTTCAGTCATACATTTCGCTCCATTTCCTGAAAATCTCATATTTACAGGGATCGGAATTCATTGATGAAAGCAGTTCATAAACACTGCGGTAAAGGCGGCAGCGCTCATTCGCCGCCATATTTCCTGCAATGCTATGCTGTGTAATGTAATTATATACAGGTGGAACGCGGCAGTAAAGCGACGACGGGCAGCGGGAACACATAGGCTGCCGCAGTTCAGTAAGCGCCGAAGCCACAAGTCTTATTGCCAGCGGCCTGCGTATTATTTTCCTGAATGTGTCAGAATATACGGAACCAAGACGGAAAGTTTCATCGCCACTGTTTGAAAGCATACGGGCCTCGTCGGAACCATATATTCCGCCGTCCCAGTTATATGCAAGCCGGTATAATATATCCAGATTCTGATACCGTGGTCTGACCGTTCCATGAAGCTGCTTTGCGAAAGCGAGTGCAGCCTTCTCATATACGGGAATACCACGGCTATTCAGCTCCAGCATATAGTTTACTGCACGGCCATAAAAATCAAGAAATTCATTTGAAGAAACACCTATTGTGTTCCACGCCGCCGCTGCGCGGCCAAGCGGATCAACAGGCCCTAACTGTACACGTTTAAGTCCGCATGACAGAAATTCGTCAACAATCTCCCTCGCATAAGGCAGCGAATGCTTTGTAACAGTGCATATGGCATTAGGTGCCTCGGTATTGTTACGGGAGGCATAATCAGCGAAACGTTTCAGCCACGCGGACGCGCGTCCATGCGGACTGCATATACGCTCCATAGTCCGGGAAACATTCTCTTCTTCAGAGCCGTCTTCATGTAAAACATTTACATTCCCGGTATTAACCAGATCTGCTCCGGTGGCAGCGGAGGAGCATGGCCGGTTTCTGTCATGCACAAACCGTGGTCCGTCAAGAGAGGCACATACGGTAACATTGTTTTCAGTAAGAAAACGGAATTTTTCCTCGTCACATTCCCAAAGATTGGTAACCACGGAGAAAAAAACCTTTTTTTTCTTACCAAGCGCCTTTTTTTTCGCTTTAAGCACGATGTATTTCAGCAATGGAAAAGTAACAAGAGGTTCTCCGCCCTGAAATTCTATCAGATATATTTCCGGGTCAAGGGAAAAAATAAAATCCAGTATACGGTCCGCCGTTTCCTTGTTCATTCTGCGGCGGTCCACCGGCGAAGCAGAAGCACAGCAGTAAACACAGGAAAGCCTGCATACCGCACTAAGCGATATTATATGTACATGTGGAGCTTTCCAGCCTTCAAAATAACGGTTTAAAATCTCTTCCCTGTAAATATTCCTGTCAGCTGTCTCACTTACAAAACCCTGCTCAGAAAGCCCTACGGGCATTTCATCGAAAGGAAGTCCGCTATGAATGAATCTGTCAAATATTTCTCCGGAAACAACTATATTTCCGCCTGCCGCGTTTGTCAGAAGTACTTTGCCGCCGTTCAGGCGGCGGAATGAAAGATAATATGGATGCACAATTCTCTGTGCGTCGTACTGAATACTCACAGTCCGTTCCTCCGTATTATTCTTTCAAGCATTTCCTCTCCGTAAAGTGCCGCAGTAACCCCCAGCCAGTCCTGCATACGCATTTCACATTTCCATCCACCGTCTGATTCCTCTATATAACCGCGGCAGGCCATATCTGCAGCTTTCCTGCGGAAAAACTCCTCACCTGCTGCGCCAAATTTTTCACGGACTTCCTCAGGCATAACAGTTACGCCGTGTAGCAATGTATTCATGAGATAATGGATCAGTTCCTCTTCAATGCCTGTTTTCATATAAAGCTGTGAGAAAGCCCCGCCCGACAATGCTGATTCAGAATATTCGGCAGGGGAAACAATATTGCGGCTGCGCAGCCTGCCCCAGGCATGAGACATTGCTCCGGAACCAAGCCCAAGCAGAGAATTATCAAGATGAAACATATAATTCCCCTGCCTGTTTCTTATCCCGTCAAGACAGGCACTTTCCTCGTCAAGCACAGTATAGCCTGCGCGGCGCAGTATCTCAAGTCCGGCCTGCTGCCATGAGTAAAGTTCTTTTTTTATTTCAGGCGGCAGCGTCCCCGCGAGCGGCTTTATCCTGTTAAGATGAATCTGCGTAGGGCGAAGCCTGGAAAGCAGCAGTACATCACGTATGAAATCTTTTTTTGTCTGTCCTTTAAGCCCGCAGAGCAGATCTGCGTTTATATGTTTTATACCTGCACGCCTTACAAGATCAAAAGCATCTTTTATCCTTGTAACATCCTGAGCCCGTCCGTTATCCCTGTTCACCGTGGCGCTGAAACTCTGTATTCCCATAAGCAGCATGGAAACACCGCATTCCGCCACAGCCACAGCTTTTTCCTCATCGAAGAAATCAGGATTTGATTCCATCGATATCTGGGCTCCAGGCTTTATCCTGAAATAATGTTTAAGTGAAATAAGAATTCTTTTCAGCAGTGATGCGGGAAGGAAATTAGGCGTTCCTCCGCCTATGTATACACAGGATATTTCCTTTTCCGCGAATACCGGGGCAAAAAAAGCCATTTCCTTTTCAGCAGCCAATATATATTTTTCCTGTTCTTCGTAAACAGAGCCCCCTTTAACATCGAGAAAACAGAAGGCGCATTTTTTTCTGCAGAAAGGTATGTTCAGATATATTCCGGCTTCACGCTGGGGATTTTCACGCAGGCTTTCAGTCCAGAGCATACTCTGTTCCGCACGGGAAAGAGGACCGCTGTCCCAGGCAGTCAGCGAAGGAAAATGGGTAGGCAGACCGCCGTAACGTACATCATGCACAAGTGAAACTGCCTTTTCAATCTGTTCCTGCGTCATGTAATTGCCTTGGTAAAATCCGCATTGAAATACCACCGGTTCTTATTGAATCAGGGATAAAGAGTTTTATAGGGGAAATTTTTTTCCTCTTTATCCTGCGGTATGAATTCACTGCCGCCGTAAATCTTAACATATCCTGAATCCGGGCCATAGCACCTGTCTGCGTATACACAGCCGGCGCACGACGGCAGTCTGGTCTTGCGCTCCGGATAACTTTCCTTCACCTCACGTACTTTTCCGCCTATGCCCACCTGGGAAACAGCCTCCGGCCCGCTGAAACCCCAGTCACTCATAAGGTTTGTCAGTTCCGGGGCCACGCATGGGACAAAATTACTGAGCATTTTTGATTCTATCACTATATTTTTTACTTTCATATAGCGCAAAGCCAGCCTCAGATAAGGCACAGCTGCAGAATATTTTACCCCGAGGCCTCCGGCCTCTTCAAGCATTCCTCCGGAATAAAAACTGAACATGAAGCAGAATCCTGTTACTCCAAGCCTGCTTCCGGCCATTCTGGCGAAAAGCGGCATCTGCATATAATTTCTTGACGTTACAGCAAAATTGAATGAAGCCTTTATCCCGGCACGGTTCAGATTCTCTGTTGCAATAAAAGCATTGTCAAAAGCTCCTGGAACCTGCATAAGCCAGTCATGCGTGGCAGCGTCGGTACCATGCAGGGAAATTTTCACCTCATCTATTCCGGCAACTGCAAGCCTGCGCACATAATCATAATCACGCAGTTTAAGCCCGTTGGTAAGAATCTGTACAGATTTAAAACCCCGTTTTTTGGCGTACGAAGAAATTTTCTCCAGCCCCGGATACAGTGTCACCTCACCGCCGGAGAATGTGACAAGCCAGGCTCCTTCAGAAGCCCATTTATCAATACGTTCCCTTATTAAGGATTCTGGCAGCCATACCGCTTTTTTCTGTAAATCTTTAGCACAGCAGAAAACACAGCGTGCATTGCAGGCATCGCCTAAAAGCAGCTCGCGGGAAATTATCGGCGAGCCAGGCTCCGGCCAGCCGAATTTTTTTACGGCATCAAAAATAGTAAGTGCGGGATACCTGCTCACTTTATATCAGTACTCCCGTAATCCTTGTACTCATTTTTTCTGCACCGGGCAAGAAAACGTGCATATTCAGCAAAAGTCTTATCTTTTTTTGCTGTTTTAAGAATATCAAAGAAAATTCTGCGTAACAGTGCGGTACGCAGTGAATAAGCCTCTGCCCCATCCGAAAGACCTGGAATGCGGTAATATGATGAAACACATTCAGCACAGCGTTTTTCGTCTTTGTTCTGTTCACAGTCACTGTACCTTTCAGATAAACCTTTCTCCGCAGAACCTATGCACACTTTATCACGGCTTTCCTTGTAATTAAGGAAGGCGAAAGGATAAAAAGAAAGAACTCCGTCCGGATACATTTCCAGATCCCTGTACATCGGGCAGAATACCGGCGTATCCGGCCCGCCAGTGCGGAAAAATTCTATAAAAGGCTCTGGAATAATAAAATTATGTTTTGATATTTCACCAAACAAAAAATCAGCGAACCTGCCGATGGACTCCGAAAGGGCATCATATTGTCCGTCAGTCCATTCCATGCCATGTACACATTCTATATTTATAACCCGGAAACCTCTTTTCACAAGACTGCACAGATCCGTAAAAAGCCTGGAAGCCCCTGCCGGCGCCACACATTCAAGCGCAACTATATCATAAGGATTCATTTTTCCGAGAATATAGTCTATTTTTGGTTCAAGAGCCTCCCAGCTGCCACGTCCATCAGGGAAAATACGGCATGAATCATGATTTTCCTTCGACCCGGATACACTTATTGAAAGATTTATCCTGTATTTACGCAGAAAATCAACAGTTTTTTCATTAAGCAGAATTCCGTTTGTTGCTATGGAAGGAGACAGCAGTTTTTTCTTTTCTGCCGAATACAAGGCAGCAAATTTCACGGCCTTTTCCAGAAGTTCCATTTTCAGGAAAGGCTCACCACCGTAAAGTTCAAGCCGCTTCTGTACTCCGGGGGAATCAATAAGCATTCTTATTCCCTTTTCTGCGTATGAAAAGGGAAGTTCAAGCCCTGCCTTTTTGTCTATATTGCAGTGATGGCACTCAAGCACACAGTCCGTGGTAAGCGCAAGTTTAAGTTTCTGTATTTCTTTGGCAGGCATCACCGTTCACTCATTAATCACTGCTGTAGCAGGTTTTTAAAGGAAAATCCTTCCGTATTTCCTTAAGTGGCACAAACTCATCTCCGCCAAAATAATTATAATATTCACGCTCAAAACCCATGCACATATCAGAATATGCGCATTCCGCGCAGCGTGGCGCCTTCATACGCTGGCTTTCCTTCATCTCATATACTTTCATCGGTTCATGATTAGGCACAAAAAGCAGATCATCACGCTTCTGATATTTCCATTCAGCCATCAGATTGGCATATTCAGGAAGCACACAGGGCACAAAATTGCTAAGACATGCACTTTCAAGTACAATACCGTTTTTCTCAAAGTATTGAAGTGCTTTGCGCAGATAAGGAATATAATACCTGTACTGTATTTTGTAAATATTGCCATTGGTTTTCATGGCACCAAGATAATGGGGAGAAATAAACAGATACGCATCTATGCCAAGCTGCCCTGTTACAAGCGCAGGCAGCTCCGGCAGATATTTGTAATTAAGCGGAATTATGACATTGTTTATTCCTGCGCGGCAGTCAAGTTTAACAATATTTTCAAGTGCTTTTACGGTTTTGCGGAAACCGCCAGGCACGCCGGTTATTTTATCGCTCAGCTCTTCACGGCTTGCATGAAGTGACATGCGGAAGACATTTATTCCGGCGTCAACCAGTCTTTTGGCATAATCATAGTCAGCAAGCAGCAGCCCGTTTGTTGTTATCTGAACAGCTTTATAACCCAGCTTGCGGGCAATGCGGCCTATTTCAGGCAGGTCTTTTCTTAATGTAACTTCGCCTCCAAGTATATCAGCAAACCAGGCCCCTTCCTCCCTGCCTTTGGCCAGAGACCTCGCTATCTCCTTAAGCGAAAGCTCCCCTTCACTCCATTCAGGCTCAAAATTCGGGTTATAGCAGAACAGACACCTGGCATTGCAGGTAAAATTTATAACGAGCTCACATATCTTTGGACGGTCAAGTGGCCAGCCATATTTTTTTGCAGCCTCTATCGGTCCCAATGCTTTCTTTTTCTCTTCCATGACACATTAATTTTAACAAAAGAAGAGGGAATCCTGCCGGATCCCTCTTCTTCTGTAACAGTCGTTAAACAGTCTGACAGCTTGTAAACTCAGCACCATCCGCCACGCGCATGAGATCCATGAGACCCATGAGACCCATGAGAACTATGAGAACCGTGAGAATTATGCGCCACATGACTGTAATGCGAATTAGCAAGCGGAGTAAAATTTTGAGTTATATTAATATGCCAGCTTCCGAAAATATGCAAACTTAAACCACTTTTATTCGAGTGTGTCCGCTGACTGTGCTGAAAAAAATTCCTGTGCTGGTTTGTAGCAGCAACAGCAATTGTCTCAGTCTCTGCTACAGCCGCTCCGATAACTCCAAGTGTCACACCTAATTTTACAATGTCAGAATTTAGAATTTTTCCCTCTTCGCTGTTAAGAAATCTGCTTATGCTTTTTTTACTTTTTGTCATACTGTTTTGCTCCTTTATTAGTTATTGTCTTCTATTCCAATGAGGAACTCTGGTATCTGAATATTTGCCCCCACTACAGAAATTTCTGCTAAGTCTGTCCATATGTGATTTGCATGCTTCAGGACTTTCCTTGGCAAAATATGCCATACATATAACTCCAGCTCTTCCAGCTGGACAGAGTTTAACATTATCATACTTAAGCGCTTTATAAATTTTAATATTCTCATTACAGTCTTCAGCTGCAGCACCTGACAACCTGGAACATTCAGATTCATCTTCAGGGATATGAGAAATACACTTATTTTTATTTTCTTCATTGTTAAACCCAAGTTCTGAACAGAGGGCTTCGCCTCTTTTCTGCCTTGCTAACACACATATATCTCCATTTACTCCCTGCACTGGAAGCAAATTACAGAAGCGGCTGCTGGCTTTTCCAGCGGAATACAATGTAAAATAAAAATTCGCGAGCTTTTCCTTACATGTATCTGTAATTTTTTTGAACTCATGCTTAACAACGTCTTCATGTCCGTTACCTTCCATATCAATCACAGAAAGCCTGTCACACACATTAGGATCATTAGCTGTAACAGCTCTGCATGCTGCATAGTCCGTCAGACCGTTTGCAATAGCATTGTACCAGTTCATATCATGAGGTCCGACCGATTTTTGTCCCCAAACATTATTATATGCGTCTACTATTTCAGCAAAAGAAGCAGTTTTACACGGCCATTTAATTTTACCTGCAGTTCCAACAGAAAATGGAATTTCTTCAACAGATTTTATTTCTTCCATCTCTAACATTCGTATTTCTTCCTGTCTTATCCGCTCTTCTTCCCGCATCTGTTCCTCTATCTGTCTGTTCTGCTCTTTTTCAGTTTCAGTCAGAAAGTCCTGATATTTATCATTCTCATGTTCGTTTTTGATTTCATCAACAAGTCCTTTGGCGGAATCAGGAAGAGCCTGTTGGTCAACATCGATTGAAATATCTGATGAATTAGATTTTTTTATGTCACGCACGTTAGGTTCATTAACTTTTATATATGCCAGAACAGCTATGACAATTACAATCAGAAATATACCAGCCTTATTCATTCTTTTTAGCCCCTCCAACAGCGGAAACAAGCGCTTTGGAAACTATCAGTTTTGTAATATCTGACGTTACTTCCGCAACATCAAGACGGCACTGCTGATTAAGAACTTCATTGGCAAAGATTTCAGGAAAATTCTCAAGAAAACTCTTGAAAGAAACCTCCACGCCGTTTTCTTTTTTTTCAACAGAAAGATTCATTCTGTCTTCCAGAATAAACACAGCCATATCAACCGCCTCAGCGGAATACACAGATGAATCAAAAAAAACTTTTTTTTCTGTATTTTCTAAAGCCATTTTTTTAATATTACCTCATTTTCTCTGTCTTTCAGAAGCTCAAATATAAGAGATAACTGTCCCTTATTTATGGCACAACGCATATTATTTGCCATATCCCCTGCAATAGACCCCTGTGTTTCATAATTGAACACAGGGCAAGTACCACAGTAAGGCATATATACGCAACGTGAACACATGGCCTGCGAATTTAGATCAGATGCACATTTACAGGCGCGAACAGCGTCTGCCGTCAGAACTTTTTCAACAGGATCATCAACGGAACCAATACGGAAAATATCATCCCCATCTATTGCAAGCATACGCCCCTCATCACAGGTATATATACTGCCGTCATAATTATATGCAATCTGTCCAGTACCTGCACCGCATGGTGAATCCACATCACAATTGCCACCACTGCCCTCATCAAATATTTTGCTGCAGAACACACAACACGCCTGCTCTGATATTTTAACCCCTTTCTTATTCAGTTCTATAATATATTTTAAAGCCTCAGAATAAAACTCAAGATATTCCGCAGAAGTTATTCCTATTTCATTCCAGTTTCTACCTGCATATCCTATTTTTGAAACCGGGCGCAGATAAACTGTTTCGAGACCTGCCTCCACATATTCATCAATTATTTTTCTGGCGCACCCTATTGAATTTTTTGTAACAGTAACTATGGCACCCGGCTTAAAAATTCTATATGATTTTCCCTCCTGATTATCATAACGTTCCTTAAAATACTTCAGCCACTTGCGCACAGTCTTATAAGATATATCATTCTCTGAATGCCGGTTTTTTGCGTGAACACATTCCGGGCCATCAAGCGATGTACAAAGAATAACTTCATTCTTTAACAGAAAATCCGCTTTTGCTTCATTCATAAGAATAAAATTGGAAATAAGGGATATTGATACTGTCCTTACTGATTTTTTCTCTTTTTCCCTTATATATTCTACAGTAGAAGAAAGTACATTCCAATTAATCAGGGGTTCACCGCCCTGAAATTCAAAATTCAGTGCTGGAGAAGGAGTATTAAATGCAAAATCTACGGCCTTCTTCGCTGTTTCCAGGGACATATCAAGAATCTTATCCTGCTTACCTGGGGACCCGGCCTGACAGTAAACACACTGCATATTGCAACGACCTGTAATAACCATTATATGGAGTGAAGGAGCCAGAAAAACACTACAATGCCTGTTTGCCCAGGAAAGAGAATGTTTTGAAGAATCTATCATCTCAGCCACAAAGCCCTCTTCAAAAAGCCGCTCTGGAATTTCAGTTTCAGATAACTCAACAGCTGATATTTTTTTGAACTCTTCCTCTGACAATTCAGTTCTTCCACCAAAATCATTTGTCAGAACTACACCATCTTTGTTTTTTTGCCAGTGCTGAAGAAGCACTGTATATTTTTCAGTTTTATGCTTATCTTCCATTTTTGTTATTTTCTTCCCATGTTCTGGTTATATGTTGTGGATCTTCAGTCCTGCTACTGTTCATTTCCTCCTGAAGCTCTTTTTCCACCTCAGCAATCAAAGCGTCAAGTTCCTGCTCCTGAGCCGCTGACAAGGCCGGCTGTTCTTCCCGTACAAATGACAACCTGAATTTATTCATAGCTTCTCTGATTAGCATTTCAGAAGTCGCAATATTTTGTCTCCTGTTTTTTTCACGGATTTTTTCATCTTCAAGTTCAGCAAGAAATTTTTGTCCGGCGGTCTCAGCCGATCCGCCGTTTTTGGAACTAAAAAAAACATCAAGTGCGTTATCACATGTTTCAGATGGAGCAATATAAACCCAGAAATCAGCTGTCTGAGTATAAGCCGAATATCTGATTGCTCCGGCTGTATGATTTGAAAGTAAAACAGTTATTTTTTTATTCATAAAAACTAACTCTCACTTTACCGTGATCATTGGGATAGCACAACATGTAATATAGCCTTTTGCCATTGCTCTTGCATCATTAGTATACAACATAGGAGCATTTGCATATGTCCCAGTATTAAAAGCCTGTGCTTCCACAGAAACTCTAGAAGCTGCGTTTGCCGCTCCCTCCATATTATTAGGAAGAAAACCTATCGCCGTATACCCAGTATCACAATACACAACATCCTGTCCATATCCATACGACTGCTGATAGCAAAGATTATATATTTTTGTTTTGTCACTGCTATTATATTTATTACCAAGGTAAATATCACCGTTTACATAAAGATTTCCTTGTGCATTTATATTGTGAGGTAAACTTAATGTAGTAACGGTAATAGCAGGTTTTCCACCTGACAAAAGTCTGAGCTTTGTATTGTTGCCTCCACCGACAAAAGCTTCACCCACACCCGCGTTGCTGTCAATATTGAATATAGCTGTATTACCACTTTTAACAACCAACAATCCCATTGGATTATTCACATTATCACTTGCAAAGCCATAGCTAGAAAGGTCAATAAGAATTTTGGAAGGATTAGAATACGGATTACTGGAATTCACTCCTTTTGCACTTTTATACTGTCTATAATACGAAGCAGAACCACCTACATAAATATGTTCGCTGGTAGATATGGGCACTCTTGAAAAAAGTCCCTGGTAACCGATAGCAGTATTTGCCTGTGAAGCAGCAGTATGCGCATATCCGACATAGGCCTGTCCACTCTCATATCCTATATGCGTTGACCCAAACTGAGAGTTCCCAGTCGGTGCTGTTGAAGCACTGTTATAAAGCCGTCCCAGATAAGCATTACCATATTGATGCATATAGGATCCCCCAGTACTTCTTTGTGCATTGTAATTGCCAATATATGTATATCCTCCATTTCTGTTTGCGTATAATGTTGCACTTGAATCCGCCAGATATGTTGTACTTTTTGAAACCAGCTGATAATATCCACCGTATGGGGCAGGATAATAACTGGTCATGGTCATGGTCTGCGCACTATCCAGAAGAGCAGGACGCCATAGCATAAGAGCCAGCACAAGCAGTGCATATACTTTCTTAGCTGTCAAATTCACTTTCAGAGTAATTTCTTTAGTCTGTTCCATAATAGTACACTCCGGACATATAGCGTTTCAAGCAGATCAAGGACAGTTTTAGGATATTATACCACATGGCACTGTCTTTTTCAACAAATACAGTTTCAAGACTCACTCAATAACAGTAACGTTTATCTTTTTACCAGAACAAGTTTCTTTTTAAACACTTCAGAAATAAAACTGGAAGCCTCATAAAAAACTTCTTCAAAATCTTTTCTGCACTGCGGTTCTTCAGACAAAAATGCGCCACTGTTTTTTACAGACAGGATAAAAACATCTCCTTCAAGCTCATCAGGGAGCGAGCGCAGACAGTCCAGCATTGCGTCCCAATTTCCCCCAAAATAAGCAGGAAAGCGGAATGCAGTGTAAACCGCTTTCATAAGATTTTCTTTGTTCTGCACCGTGCGACCATCTATTTCTGCGGTAAAACACACAGAAGCCGGAAAAAGTTCTTCCGGCTTCCGATGTTCCGACAGTTCAATAAAAACTTCGGATTTCTTCATTTCGGTATCCGTCTGTCAGTACACCATCTGCAACTGAATAAACGTACGATAATGATCGGGAGTGTAATAAATAAGCTGTCCGCCACCTATAATAATACGTTCTGCACCACGTTTGCCCAGCTTTTCGCTTAATTGGTACGACACACCACCTATCACAACATACGAAGGATAAGCTCCTGGAGGAAGCAATGTATACTCATGATAGAAACCATAAGCCTGAACAGGAAGTTTTCCTTCCCTGTTCTGGAATACTACGCCATCCTGCTGATACGGAAGCTGTTCACCCCGGTAAATTTTACCGATAAGTTCAAGAATGGAACTTACACGTATCTGATCTTCAATTTTAGGATAAATATCTCTTCCAGGTGCCGGACACGGAGGATTGTAATCGTACTGCCCACGTGCTGCAGGCTGCTCACTCTCAACTACTACAGGCGCAACCGGGACAGGCACAGCTTTTTTGATTTTTCCGGAAAGAGCGGATTTTGCTGATATGGCTGTTTTTCCGGACTGCGCATTCTGCGCGCTTATTACTCCGGCACAAACCGGGGCAAGAAGCAGGGCAAAGGCAACAACCAGAAATTTTTTCAGATTTTTCATTTTCATTTCCTCTTGTTGTAAATTTTACACTGTACTCTCTTTTTTATTATAGTCTTTGGAATACATGTTTGAAAGGGCCGAAAGTCCTATCTTCCATACAGACCACAGAAGCCACTGCAGAAAAAACACACCTGATAAAAGGCAGTTTTACGAAATACAGTTGATAAATATAGTATGTAAATTGCTAAAATAGGAATAATATGTATTTTATTTGTATTTTATTGAATCTGCTTTTTTCAAATGTTGCCGCCGCTCAGTCTGTCATTCCGCAGGAACCGCGGAACAACGCAGTTTCCTCACAGGCAGATAATGAAGAATCCAGTCCTATGTCAGCAGAAGACAGTGACAGCGTAGTCACTGAAACAAACAACACACCGGAAAATTCCACTGCTGCCGAACCAGCCTCTGACAATTCCGCTCTCACTGAGGAGGAATCTGCCGCAATGAATGCTACTGGGCCGGATGAAGACAGCAGTGAAGATAACGGCAGTAGTACAGATTTATCCTCATCATTGGGAAACGGGCCATGGGAAACAGGTGAAATAGCCGTACGCGGAAACAAGAATATAAAAACAAAGGTCCTGATAAAAACCGGAAGTGCAAAAAAAGGCAGGCTTTACAGAAGCAGTGATGTCTCCAAAGACGTTGAGACATTCATGGGGCTCGGAAGCCTTGAAAATGTATCCGTTGATATAGAACCCCTTGATGACAGGGAGGTATCGGAAAAGAACAGGAAAGAAACATCTTTTCCACGGCAGGTAAGGGTTGTTTATACCGTTGAAGAGAAACCGGCAATAAAAAAAATCAATATAAAAGGCTACAAACGCCTTTCCTTATCTTCCATAAAAGACGCCATGGACACAAAAGAAAAAGATTTTCTTGATGAGTTCAGGCTTGGCGAAGACATGAGAAAAATAGAGGAAAAATACAACAGCAAAGGCTTTATCGATGCTAAAGCCTCATATGAGAAAACCTGTTCCACGGAAACCCTGCTATGCGTTATAGATGTAAACGTAACTGAAGGGCCCAAAGCCATAGTGGAAGCAGTGGAATTTACCGGCGTAAGCGCTTTCAGGGAAAAGAAACTGCGCAAGAAATTACAGAACAGGCCGAAAAAGAAATACGATCCCAAAATGATACAGAAGGATCTGGCAGCACTATCCCTGTTCTACAAAGACAGAGGATACGCAGATTTCAAGGTAAACAGCTCATCAGTTACTTTCAATGAAACACGCTCAGGCGTTACATTTCACATAGATGTTGAAGAAGGTGAAATGCAGTATTTCGGAGCCACATTCTTTTCAGGGAATGAAATTTATATGCCCGGAGATTTCACAGGGGATATAGCCTATAAAAGAGGAAAGAAATACAATCAGGAGCTTTTCTCTGAAACCCTCGCCGCAATACAGAACAGATACGCAGACAAAGGTTATTTAAAAGCTGATATCTCCTATGACCGTTCCAAAAATGAAAAAACCGGAGAAACAGACATTACATTTTATATAACCGAGCACGACCCGGTTTATGTAGGACATATAGACATCGCTGGGAACGAGGCCACAAAATCCTATGTTTTCCGCCGTGAAGTGGCACAGAAGGAAGGAGAAGTGTTCAGTGCGAAAAAGGTACGCCGCAGTCAGGAGAAAATTTTCAACCTGGGTTTCATAGACGATGTCCGCCTCGCCATAAATCCCACGGAAGAGCCTGACAAGGTTGACCTTGTATTTGATGTAACCGAAGGCAAGCCGGGAATGTTAACTGCCGGAGCAGGAATATCCTCCACAGAGGGTTTCGTTGGAACGATGTCACTTACTCATCTGAATCTTTTCGGCCGTGCGTACAGAACCTCTCTTTCATACAATTTCGGCAAGAACATACAGGATTACAATTTCAGCATATCCACCCCATGGGTGGGTGAAAAACCAGTGCGTCTTGGTCTGGATATGTACAACACAAGGCATTACAAGCCTTATCAGACCACGCTGCACGCATACACGGAAAAACGCACAGGCGGCCGTGTATCCGTAACACCACGTTTCGAAGATGACAAGTATTATATAACCGCAGCATACAGTCTTGAACGTATACGCGTATATGACGTGGATTCAGCTTACAGGGAAATACTGAAAGACGAGGAAAACATGACTTCCACGGTTTTCCTTGAGGCGGCCATAGATACACGCGACAGCGTATGGGATCCTACACGTGGACAGAAATTATCTATCGGCATAGAATATGCCGGCGGTATTTTCCAGGGAGATGTAAATTTCTACAAGCCTACGCTCTCATACAGTTTCAATCAGAAACTGTTCTCGATAGGTGAATATCCTTTTGTTCTGGCAGTAAGCAACCGTTTCGGATTCGCGGAACGTTTCGGTGACACAAAAGAGGTACCTGTTTATGAAAGATACTTCTTAGGAGGAGCTGACACAATACGCGGATACAAGAACAATGGTCAGGTAGGCCCTGAAAACGGTGGTCTGGTATATGATGTGATGAATGTGGAATTCAAATTTCCGCTTGCCCGTGAAAAACGCAGGACAATAGTTCAGTGGGCATTCTTTTTCGACATTGGCAATTCATGGAACAAATTCGATGAAATATCCATGCGTACCGGTACCGGTGAGAAACAGCTTAAGACAGGTGCAGGCTTCGGTCTGCGATTCACAACACCGGCATTTCCTATAAGACTTGACTGGGGCTACGGCTTCAACCATAAAAAAGGTGACGACCTGTCGGACATATATTTCACAATGGGGACGATGTTCTGATTATGAAAGCCTGGTTTCCTGCCCTGCTGACAGCACTGCTTGCACTCCCATATGCGGAGGCCGGGGCACTTGAGATTTTTCTTAACGACAACCGCAGTGAAACAGGCACCATAGGCTTTGTTGACATAGACAGGGCTTTCAGATCATATTCCGGCACAAAGAACTCAAAAGATGAGATGAGCCGCGAAATAAAGAAAAAAGAAGAAGCCATAGAAAAAAGACGGAAAAAAATATATGAACAGAAAGCCAGGGCGGCTAAACTCCGGCAGGAAAGGGAGCTGGCCGTTATTCTGCCGGAAATGCTTGAGGCAAGACAGAAAACAGATGAGGCAGCAGAGAAATTAAGACAGGATGCCCAGACAATTGAACAGCAGAAAAAAGATCTGGCAAAACAAAGTGTGGAAGCCGAAAAACAGCGCTTCATAATAGAATCCAGGCAGCAGGGCCTGCCGGAAGACGCTATACAGGCCATGCTTAACGAGCGATATCCGGCTGACAGCAGCAATACGGCAGACACGTCAGAGATATCCGCCAATAACACAGGGGCAGACACAGCTGTTTCAACCGGGGCAGTATCCGGTTTATCTTCAGAGAACGGAAGCCAGACGGAACTATATTCACCCGGAACAGGCAGGGAAATGGAAGCTTATGAAAGCATCCCACTTCCTGATATGCCCTTAAGCCCGTACGGCAAAGAAGCAGAAGAGGTAAGGAACGCACCGGCATACAGACTGAATGTTCCCGGCATAGGTGATTTCTTTTTTACCGTATCTACCGAGCCCGCAAAAATAGCGGAAGAGATAAAATCACTGGAAATTAAAATAAAAAACAGTGAAGAAGAACTTGCAGATTTCGAAAAAAAGGCAGAAATGGAACTTGCCGAATACGAAGAAGCCAGCACACGCCAGCTTCTTGGTAAAATTTATACTGCGCTGAAAAAACTGTCAGAGCAGGAGGAAATAAGCGTTGTAGTAGACAAACGCAATATATTATATGGAAAGAAAACAGTGGATCTAACAGAAAAACTTCTGTTTCTTTTAGAGACACCGGAGGAAGAAGAATGAGATTTTTTGTGGAGATAATAGCAGAAAGGCTACATGGAGAACTGCAGGGCGACCCCAAAAGAATAATAGAAGGCGTTGCCCCCATAGAAAAAGCTGGGGAAAAAGACATTTCCTTTCTGGCAGACCCGAAATTCCTTGAAGCAGCAAAAAACAGCAGAGCTGCCTGCATTCTTGCCCCTGATACGGCAAAAAAAGAACTGGAATCGTTCAAAAACTGTGTTATATATGTAAAGAACCCAAGATATGCGTTCATGCTGCTGCTACGCGAAGCAGAGAAGGCCATGCGCCCCATACATCCGGTCGGCATTGACGACAAGGCTGCGGTAAGCCCAGCTGCAATAATAGGGCACAGGGCACACGTTGGTCCATGCTGCACGGTTGAAGCCGGAGCCGAGATAGGCCCAGGAGCCATAATAGAAGCCGGATGCTATATAGGTCATAATGTCAAAATAGGTGCAAGAACACGCCTTTATCCAGGTGTAAAAATAATGAACAGCTGCTCCGTAGGAGAAGACTGCATACTGTTCCCTGGCGTTGTAATAGGCAGCGACGGTTTCGGCTATGTTTTCAACAACGGTGTCCATGAAAAAATTCCGCAGATAGGCCGCGTAATAATAGGAAACAAGGTTGAAATAGGCGCAAACACCTGTATAGACAGGGCCGCCATGGAAACAACCAGAATAGGTGACGGCACAAAGATAGATAACATGGTGCACATAGCCCACAATGTACAGATAGGAAAAGGCTGCATAATCCTGGCACACAGCACCATAGCCGGATCTGTTGTTCTTGAGGATTATGTTACATTAAGCGGCCAGAGCTGCGTTGCCGACCATGTAAGAATAGGCGCAGGTGCTACGCTTATGGGTAAAAGCGGAGTAATGAGCGATGTGAAACCTGGAGCACTGCTGTGTGGTTTCTTCGCCAGGCCCCGCGCTGAGGCTTTCAAAATAGAAGTTCTGAAAGGCAAACTGCCGGAAATGTACAAAGAACTGAAAAAAATGAAAAAGATTATTGAAAAATTATGTCCGGAGGAAGCCTCCGCTCTTGAAAAAAAGACAGACAGCAATCAGAAACCAGCACTTCCTGCAAGACCTCCGGAAAAGCCACCGGTACCTTTAAAAACAGAAACAAAGCCTTCAGTTTACTCTCCGGAGAACAAATAATGTCCAGGAAAACCATAAAAAAAGAAGCTTTTATCGAAGGTATTGGGCTGCATACCGGTAATGCCGCGAAAGCAGTTTTTCACCCGGCACATGGAACAGGTATCAGATTCACCAGTCCGGGTTTCAACCGGCCTGTACGTGCGCTTCTTTCCTCTGTTTCAGGAACTGTACGTGGCACAACTATTACAGACGGTATACATTTCATACATACGGTTGAGCATATTCTGTGTGCGGCATCAGCCCTCGGCATAGATGACCTGGATATAGAAATAACAGGAGAAGAACCGCCAATAGCAGACGGTTCAGCCAAACCTTTCGCAGATATTATCATGCAGGCCGGAATACAGGAAATAGCCGGAGAGCCGGATATACGCCGTATAACAGTTCCCGTAGAGGCTTCTTTTGGAGATGTTACATACCGCGCTGTTCCGGTGGAGAAAGGCTTCAGGGTTTCGCTTGTTTATGAAAACCCGCATCCTCTTGTTGGCCGGCTGCATATAGAACAGGATATAACCCCTGAAACATTTCTTGCTGAAATAGCCCCTGCAAGAACCTTTGGCTATGATTTTGAACTCGATATGCTCCGCAAGGCAGGGCTGGCAAAAGGCGGCTCACTCAAAAATGCGCTTGTCATAACAAATAAGGAAATACTGGCGGATGGCGGCCTGCGCTATCCTGATGAACTTGTCCGGCACAAACTTCTTGATTTTCTCGGAGACATGGCTCTTTCAGGCTGGCGGCCGGAAGGAGTATTTATAGAAGCGGTACGATGCGGACACTCCGGCAATGTAAAATTCGCCAGACTTCTTGAGGAAAAAAACAGCAGACAGATTTAAGGAGATAATTTATGTCATCTATACATCCCACAGCAAAAATACATTCAACGGCAATAATACACGAAAGTGCTGAAATTGCCAAAGATGTGGAAATCGGGCCTTACACTGTAATCGGTGAAGATGTTCAGATAGGTGAGGGAACAAAAATAGGTCCTCACTGCATATTTGAATTCTGCACCATAGGAAAGAACAATCTTTTTACCGGCGCCGCCTATGTAGGAATGCCACCGCAGGACTGGTCATACCACGGCGAACACACACGCTTTGTGATGGGAGACAACAATGTCATTCGCGAAAGCGTAACTTTCCACCGTGGCTCAACAGCCACAAATCTCACTTCCGTAGGCAATGGCTGTATGTTCATGGCGAACTCCCATGTGGCTCATGACGGCAGAATAGGCAATAATGTAATTCTGGTAAACTGCTCGTCTCCGGCCGGACATGTGCACATTGACGACCGGGCTACTATTTCCGGTCTATGCGGCATACATCAGTTCGTAAGAATTGGAAAACTGGCCATGGTTTCCGGTGGCGGCATGGTAAGCCAGGATATAATTCCTTATGTTACCGCCAAATCAAATCCCGCCCGTCCCTTCCGTCTTAATTTAGTCGGAATGAAACGTGCCGGAATGACCAGGGAGCAGATACAGGCTGTAAAGCATGTTTATAAAACCCTTTTCTTCGAACATCTGCTTCTGGATGAAGCCATAGCCAGACTCCGCGCGGAAAACCTTCCGCCTGAAGCCACGCTGATGCTGGACTTCATAGAAGCCTCAAAACGTGGAATAGCACGCCCCAGGGCAATACGCGGCACAGCAGACTCAGAAGAATGAACAGGAATTGGGCATGACTGAAAGAATAGGTCTTATATGCGGCGCAGGAGAGTTCCCGGTTCTGCTGGCAAAAGGAGCCATAAAAGCAGGCAGGGAGGTAGTAACAGTCGGCTTTAAAGGCATAACCCCTCCGGATATTGAAGAATATTCCGCAGCAGTGGAATATTTCCGGCTCGGCAAAATCAGTGATCCGATAAAATTCATGAAAAACAACGGTGTCCGCCGGGTTGTAATGGCGGGCTCCGTGCCGCATGTATCAATATTCGGCGGAATCATGCCGGATCTCCGGGCAATAAAAATACTTGCAACACTGAAAGACAAAAAAGCGAATTCCCTGCTGGGAACAATAGCGGACGAGTTAAAAAAAGACGGACTGGAACTTATAAATTCGGCAACATTTCTCGAAGACATGATAGCAAAACCAGGTCTTGTATGTGGCAGTAAATTAACCGCCGACCAGAAGGCCGCAGCAGCATACGGCTGGAAAGCTGCAAAAACCATAGCGGAGCTGGACATAGGACTTACAGTGGTGCTACGCGAAAAAATAGTATATGCCGTAGAAGGGCAGGAGGGGACAGACCGCTGCATACTACGCGCCGGGGAACTTATGAAGCAGAGTGGCGACAAAGGTCGTCTTATGGTAGTTAAAGTAGCGAGACCCGGGCAGGATATGCGCTTTGATCTTCCTGTAGCAGGAATACCAACCCTGAAAACCATGGAGAAAGCCGGAGCTTCCATATTGATACTGGAAGCCGGCAGGACACTTATATTCAATCCTGATGCCTTTGCTGCCGAAGCAGAAAAAGCCGGCATAACAGTATTTGCCGCTGAAAGCATTGAAGATCTGAATTAATACGGTATACAAGGCATGGAAAACAAAAACATTAAAGAATTTTTCCGCAATCTCCTGCTGAAAACAGTAGGTACAGCAGGCGCTCTTGCCATACGCATTCTTATGTCTGCATCAGGAACAGGCATGAAAGGCGAATGGGGAAACGGCGGAAAACCATGCATATACGCGCTGTGGCATAACAGACAGCTCCTTCATATAGGAATGCATCGTGATGAAGGCCTTTGCGCTCTTGCGAGCGCCAGCAGGGACGGTGATTATATAGCGGCAATACTGGAAAAACTGGGTTATTATATAGTCCGCGGATCAACAGATACAAACAAAGGCAGTTATAAAAAAAGTCTTTCCGCCGCACGGTCAATGATCAGAACGCTGAAAAGCGGCAGAAGCGTGGCTGTTACTGTAGACGGACCTCTGGGGCCTAAGTATTCAGTACAGCATGGTGTTATCTTTCTTGCCAGAATGACAGGCTGTCCTATTATTCCTACAGCAGCAGCCTCAAGTGCCAGAATAAAACTCGGTACCTGGGACAATTTTGAAATTCCTCTGCCATTCGGAAGAATCGCTATAGTAAATGCTGAACCATACACAATCCCCGGTGATTCAGATCAGGAGGCTGAAGCTGAAAAACTCAGGCAAAAGCTGATACAGCTTACGGAGGAAGCCGAAAAAACAATCAATGCTGGTACGAAGACAGATAACCACAGTCAGCCCTGATTTCCAGCAGCTTCCATACATTTTCAATACAAGGTTCTTGACATGAAACAGAAAACAGCAGTGTATTCAGGAAGTTTCGACCCGGTGCATTTCGGACATCTGGACATGATAGAGCGGGCCTCCAAAGTTGTTGACAGGCTTATTGTAAGCATATTCAACAATCCGGCAAAAAAATGTCTTTTCACCGTAGCAGAACGTAAAGCCATGCTGGAACAGCTGCTGAAAGGACACTCAAATATAACCGTAGACTGCTTCGAAGGACTGCTGGTAAACTATCTGCGCAGCAAAAATCTCAGGGTTGTTATACGCGGTCTGCGCGCAGTAACAGATCTTGATTATGAATTCCAGATAGCAGCAACAAACAGGACACTGTTTCCTGACATAGAAACACTGTTTCTTATGCCCCGGCAACGTTACACATATCTTTCATCAAGCGCCGTACGTGAGGTTGCAGCCTTTCACGGTGACCTGACAAAACTTGTACCACCACTTGTTGCCACACAGCTCAAAAGAAAATTTCCTGAAAGAAGTGAAAATCAGTTATGAAAAACATTTTCTCATTTGCCCTGATGTTTTTTTCCCTCTCCATTCCTTGTATATCCGTGGCGGAAGACCTTATTCCTTATCCGGACGGCAAAGGCAGATGGGGCTACTGTGATAAAAAATCAGACATTAAAATACCACCCCGGTACGATGCAGTCAGGCCGTTCACAAATGGGACAGGTATCGGTTTCAGGAATCCGTATACTGTTTTCATTTCTACGGACGGAACTGAAATACTGAAAGGACGCTGGCAGGACGTACGGTTAAGTGACAATCACGGCTTCCCGGTAAAAATACGCGGGTTATGGGGCTATTCCGACCCGGAAGGCCGGATTATCTTTCCCGCAGAATATGATGAATTCTATAATTTTCATGGTGATTATGCTCCTGTCAGAAAAGATGGGACATACGGATTCGTAAACTTTAAGACAGGTGCTTTCACACCCTGTGGCTGCGATTCACTAACGCCTTTTTCCGGGGGATATGCGGTATTCGGCAGAAACGGCAGATACGGACTTTTTGATTCAAATGCGGAAGAGGTTTTTCCACCAGCGTTCGAAGAACTGTACCCTTTCTCCGGAGGATTCGCCACAGCGAGGCTCAACGGCAAATACGGTTTTGTTACAGACAAACTTCTGTTCAAGGAACGCGATTACATAAGGATATGGCCTTTTTCCGGAGGTTTCGCAGCGGCTTCCGCACTGGATTCAGATAATAAATGCGGATACATAGACCATGATGGAACAGTTTCTGCTGAATTCATATACGCTGAATGCGGGCCTTTCTCTGAAGGTATGGCAGCCGTAAGAAAGACGAAAAACGGAAAATGGGGATATATAGATACAAAAGGCCGGGAAATGACGGAATTTACATATGATCACGCATGGCCTTTCATAAATGGAGCTGCATGGACCGTTATAGGCGAAAAAGGAATATGGATAAATAATGAAGGCCGCCCTTATGACAAATTTTTTAAACTGAAAAAGATAACAGACAGAAGGATAAAAAAGAGTGAGTCTTCCGGAAAATAAATTCTTTCAATTATTGATTATATTATTATAGAATATAAGAACGCCCTTTCCCGGGCATCCATTTATTTTTATTTGAGGTGAGAAGCATGGCAGAAAAAAATTTAGCAGAAATAGGAGTGATTGGCGGAACCGGTCTTTATGCAATAGAAGGTCTTTCCGACATACGTGAAGTAGAAATAGACACTCCTTTCGGCAAACCCTCTGACAATCTCATTTACGGGAAACTGTCAGGAATACCGGTTGTGTTTCTTCCCCGGCACGGCCGCAAACACGCTTTTCTTCCCGGAGAGATAAACCAGCGCGCCAATATGTGGGCGCTTAAATCCGTTGGAGTAAAAACGGTTATATCTGCAAGCGCCGTAGGCTCACTGAAAGAGGAAATAGCCCCTACGCATTTCTGCATCCCGGACCAGTTTGTTGACGAAACAAAAGGCCGTGTTTCTACATTCTTCGGCGACGGAATAGTAGGCCATGTGCCCATGGCACACCCGTTCTGCACAGAACTGCAGAAAATGATATACGATGAGGCAGTAAAATTAGGAATCACAGTGCACATGGGCGGAACATACTGCTGCATGGAAGGCCCGCAGTTCTCAACCAGAGCCGAATCCGAAATGCACCGTAAACTTGGCTATTCCGTAATCGGAATGACCATGGCCACAGAAGCAAAACTCGCCCGTGAGGCCGGCTTCCATTACGCTCCGGTTTCCATGATAACAGATTACGATGCATGGAAAGACGAGGAAGAAGTTTCACAGGAACTTGTAAGCGAAAGAATGAAAACAAATATTCTTCATATGAGAGCACTGCTTATAAAGATAATCCCGCTCATCGCTAAAACATCATGCAGGGATGCCTGCGACAAGATGACAAAAGGCTGCATGCTTACTCATAAAGAGAATTTCCCGCAGGAAACTTACGACAGACTCCGCCTCATTATCAGCTGATAAACAGAGGCCTGACAACATAACAGCAAAAAGTCAAAACGGAGAAATACCATGACGAATATCGACCAGGAAACAAAGGAAAAACTGATTGAAGGTGCCATTGAGGCACGCAAGAAATCATACAGCCCGTATTCCAGATATCCAGTGGGCGCCGCCGTAATAGCCGGTTCCGGTAAAATGTATACAGGCTGCAACATAGAAAATTCCTCCTTCGGACTCACCAACTGCGCTGAAAGAACCGCCATATTCAAAGCGGTAAGCGAAGGTGAAAAAAGAATTCTCGCTATAGCAATAGCGGCCAAGGCTTCTGCGCCTTGTGGCGCATGCCGCCAGGTGCTTTCCGAATTTGCAGCCGCAGAAATTCCAGTAGTATTAGTAAATCTTGATGATAAAAAAGGCACAAAAGAAATACAGGAATTAACACTTGGACAGCTGCTGCCTTTTTCCTTCAATCAGGAAGACGCCGGTCTCTGCTGACACCGGAGCTGTTATGGATGTTACAACACTTACCGCTTTAAGCAAATGGATGGAAGATACTGACCTCGATGAAGTCACATGGCGTCACGGAAAAGACAGTATAAGTTTGAAAACCGGCAACATACAATCGGAATCCTGTGTGCCGGTTTCCAGGCTTCAGCCTGTTCTTTCACCTTCAGTCGGAATTTTCCGTTCATCCATACCGGGACATACCAGTAATCTGCAGGAAGGCTCAAAAACAGACAAGGGGGCAGAATTGGGCTGGATAGAAACAGGAAAAAACAGAGAATCTGTGCAGTCCCCATGTGCCGGCATATTAAAAATCATAGCCATAAAGGACGGACAGGCCGCAGAATACGGACAGCCTCTTTTTTTCGTAGAGACTGAATAAAACCGGAAGAATCATGGAAAATCTGGAAGAGTACGGCATAAATCTTAAATGCAGCCAGTGTGGAAATATTCCTTCCACACCGGCCAGACACTGCGGCAAATGCGGTGGCAGCATTAAGATAAAATGCGGTCAGTGCGGACACCTGAGCGAATGGGGCCGTCATTACTGCGAGAAATGTGGCAATCCGCTGCCAAGAATATCCGAACCTCCGGAAAAACCATCCTCTCCTTTTTCCTCCAAGGCCAAATCTGCGGCACAGCCCGGTACACCTGACAAACCGGCAGCACCCTCCAGACCTGTATTCAGTCTTAAGCTGCAAAGCCTGCAGGAAGCCGTTGATGAAATAGGTGACTCTTTCAGAAAAAAACTCCGGGATCTTTCCAGCAGGAAGAAAAAGGAACAGGACAGCATAAACAGAAACACCCAGGAGAATAAGAAAAATCCGGAAAAAACAATGGCGGACAAAAAAAACAGCCAGAATCCGCCCAATATAAGTTTTACGGAACCTGATGACAGGAAAAAGAAGGATTCCGGCAGGAAGAAACAGTTTTCTTCTGAAGACAAGGCAGAAAAAAAGAAAAACGATGTTCCGGAAAAAACTGACAGAAATAATGCTTCCACGGAAAATAGCGATTCTGCACGAATTTCCGCCAGAGACAGTTCACGGATATCCGATCCTTCCGAGAAATCATCAGTAAAAAAGATTTCATTCTATGCACTTCTTATAGGTATAGTAGCAGCGCTTGCGGGCACGCTTTACTATGTACTTGTAAGGCCATACCTTCCAAAACTGCAGCTCACAATAGCAGCCAAAGATTATCTGACTGCTTTCACACAGGGGAGATATGAGGACGCCTACAAAATGCTTTCAACCAACTCAAAACTCATATGTCCGCTGGAAGATTATCTTTATTACAACAAAAATAACTTTTCCGGTTCCAGAGAGTTCAGAAACATAGAAGTTCATTCAATAGCCCCCACGCACGCACTTGTAAAATATCAGATCCGCGATGACAAAGGCGAGTGGACAGACGATTATACATCTTTTTTAAGAGAGCAGGACAAGTGGACCAGACCGTATGCCTGGACACTTTATCAGCCAATACAGGATTCGCTCAACCGCAGGGATTATATTCAGGCGCTTTACCTTGCGCAGAAACTTTATATGACAGATCCTGCCAATCCTGTGTCCTCTGCCTACCTCTGCATGGCAGAATACCATTCAGGGCTTTATGACAAATCAGCAGAATCCTGCGACAGTACACTGCAAAGCATTGAGGACTATCCTGTAAAAATGAATGCGGAAGAACTTAACTGGGTAATGGTGTATCTTGGTGGCAGTCTTGTACAGCAGAACCGCAAAAGGTCAGCTTTCGATGTATTCGACAGACTTGAAGAAAAAAACAATCTTCTGCCGGAGCAGCAGTGCGCATACAGATATGACCGTGCTGAACTCTTCCTTAAAAACAGCGACTCTGAAAAAGCAAAAGCAGATCTGCGTATAGCCTCCGGAATATGCAGGGAGAAAGATCCTGTGAGACAGAAAGTATCTTTTCTGCTGAAACAGCTTGACGGTAAAGCCTCTTCCGAAGCAATTGCATTTGCCCAGAGATCAAAAATCAGAGAAGATCTGCCTACGGTTGAGGATCTGCGCAGGCAGATAATAAAATCGGAAGCAGAAAAAAGAGGTTCCGGCAGATATGCACCTTCCGATGCATGGAAAGCAGAGTACAAGGGTAATGCCAACTACAGGGTAAGGCTTGAAAGCACATACTTAAATTCTGCAACCGGCAAACCGGAAACAAATGAAATTTTCATTGTAATAGTAAATCTGTGGAAAAATACAGGTACAATAGAAAAACCTATGGAGCTGCCTGAAGAATTCAGATAATATGTTCAAGAAAGTTCTTATAGCTAACCGCGGTGAAATAGCCGTACGGATAATACGGACTCTCAGGGAAATGGGAATTTCGCCGATTGTTGCCTATTCTCAGGCGGACATAAATTCCCTGCCACTGCGGCTTGCTGACAAAACTGTATGCATAGGGCCAGCATCTGCATCCCAAAGTTATCTGAACACAGACGCTATAATAGCCGCTGCAGAAATAACAGGTGCTGATGCCATACATCCCGGCTACGGTTTTCTCTCTGAAAATTCAGATTTCGCACAGGCCTGCAGTGACTCAGGAATAACATTTATAGGCCCATCTGCTGAAACAATACTTAAATTAGGCGACAAGGCCGGAGCAAGACGCATGGCCGTACAGGCAGGCATACCGGTCACTCCGGGGACAGACGGTTGTGTAACACCAGAAAATTACGAACTTGAGGCGGCTAAAACAGGCTTTCCTCTTATGATAAAAGCAACAGCCGGCGGAGGCGGTAAAGGCATAAGAGTTGTACGGGATATGGCCTCGCTTAAAAATGAACTTCAGATAGCTTCTGCGGAAGCGATGTACGCTTTTGGCAACAGCGATGTGTATTTTGAGAAATATCTTGAAAACCCACGGCATATAGAAATGCAGTTTGTCCGGGATTCAAAAGGGAACACTGTAACATTCCCGGAAAGGGATTGTTCCATACAGCGAAGGCATCAGAAACTTATAGAGGAAACTCCTTCCTCAGCGGTTTCGGAACAGCTCCGCAACAGACTCAGCAGAGCCGCGATGAAACTTGCGGATACTGCCGGGTATGTTGGCGCCGGTACCGTGGAATTTCTGCTTGACAGGGAAGGCGGGTTCTGGTTTATGGAAGTCAACACACGTCTTCAGGTTGAGCACCCGGTAACAGAAGCTGTCACCGGGACAGATCTTGTGCGCGAGCAGATCCTGGCAGCAGCAGGCGAACCGCTTTCCATACCAGCCGGGAGCCTGGCCCCACACGGACACGCCATTGAATTCAGGATAAATGCGGAAGACCCAGAAGAGGATTTCCGGCCAGGCGCAGGAACAATACAGAATCTGTTCCTTCCAGGTGGGCCCGGGGTGAGAACAGATACCCATCTCTACACCGGGTATTCACTGCCTGTATTTTATGACAGTCTTATTGCCAAACTTATAGTTCACGCGGCTGACCGGGGACAGGCAGTAAACCGCGCCGCCAGAGCATTGCGTGAATTAGAGATAACCGGAATAAAAACCACTGTTCCATTCCATATGTCTATTATACAGGATAGTGATTTCCGTTCCGGTCACACCCACACCGGCTTTGCTGAAGCTTTCATCGCAGGCATAAAGAAGAATAAAAAACAGGATCTGACAAACAATTAGAAACGGACAAAAGATTTATGAAAGACTTATTTCAGAAATGTTATGATTTTCACCAGGCCAAAGACCTTATAGCGGCAGACCGCTATCCGTATTACAAGGTACTGGAAACCGAGCAGGCGCCGGAAATAGTTATAGACGGCAAAAAAATGATAATGTTAGGTTCCAATAATTACCTTGGTCTGGCAAATGATCCGAGAATGAAACAGGCTGCGATAAAAGCTGTTCTGGAATTCGGTACAGGCGTGGCAGGCTCAAGACTTCTCAATGGAAATACCATTCTTCATCAGAATCTTGAAAAAAAGCTTGCCACTTTCAAAAAACGCGATGCAGCACTTGTGTATGCCACTGGATACCAGATGAATGTGGGAGTAATTTCCTCCATAATAGGCAAGGGTGATTATGTCATTCTGGACAAACTGGACCATGCCAGCATTATAGACGGATGCAGACTTTCACACGGTGAAATAAAACGCTACCGCCATAATGACCTAAAAGATCTTGAGAAAGTACTTGCCTCCATAGGACCTGACCATGGAAAAGCGGTTGTTATAGACGGTGTTTTCTCCATGGAAGGCGATATAGCGCCACTGCCTGAAATAGTAAAAACAGCAAAGGCATATGGTGCACGCGTAATTGTCGATGACGCTCACGCAACTGGTGTTCTGGGCGCTACAGGCGCAGGCACATGCGAATATTTCGGTCTTGAAAACGGCGAAGTGGATCTCGTTGTCGGAACCTGCTCCAAATCTTTCGCATCCGTAGGCGGTTTCGTAGTTGGAGATGCTGATGTAATACACTATATACGCCATACATCACGCTCAATGATTTTTTCAGCAGCACTTCCACCCGGTCCGGTTGCCTCAATCTCCAAAGCCATAGATATAATACAGCAGGAGCCACAGCGGCGCAGACAGCTTTGGGACAATGCCGCGTATCTGAAAAAAGCCTTCGAGGACATGGGTCTTGACACTGGCAAGACACAGACTCCGATAGTACCGGTAATCATAGGAGACGATGAAAAAGCATTCACGCTATGGCATGAACTTTTCAACAACGGTCTTTTTACCAATTCCGTTGTCTCTCCTGCAGTACCGCCCAACAGGGCACTGCTACGTGTAGTAGCAACAGCAACACACACAAAACAGCATCTTGACAGGGCCCTGAATATCTTCGAACACGCGGCGAAGAAAATTCTTGGTTCACGTATGTCATCAAAATAATGTTTTATGAATCTGGAAATCAAGGAAATACCTGACAGCAAACTGCATCATTTTGTTAACTTTCCTTACCGGCTGTTCGCACGGGATCCATACTGGACAGGTGAGTTCATCAAAGATACTACACATCTTTTATCAACCTCCCACCCATTCTGGAATCATGGAGAAAGAAAACTGTTTCTGGCATGGCGCGACGGCCAGATAACAGGCAGGATAGCCGCGATAATAAACAGGGCACATAACTCATTTCACAATGACAACTGCGGATTCTACGGTTTTTTTGACTGCGAAAACAGAAAAGAAACAGCGGCAGCACTGTTTGAAGCCGCTGAAAGCTGGCTGAAAAAGAAAGGCTTTGATAATATTATAGGCCCGGTAAATCCGTCTACAAATGAAACATGCGGAACACTTATTGATTCTTTCAATATGCCTCCGATGATAATGATGCCTTACAATCCTCCGTATTACGTGGAGCTGACGGAAGCCGCCGGATATACAAAAGCCAAAGACCTTTTTGCTTTCCGCATTGACCCTAATGCCGGTCTTCCGGCGAAGTATCAGAAACTTCTGGACCGTATTGTAAAACGCAATGAAGGATTAAGAATACAGAAAGTTGATATAAAGAATATTGATACCGAGATATCCAGGCTTAAATCAATTTATAATGAGGCATGGGGAAAAAACTGGGGTTTTGTTCCTATGACCTCAGAAGAATTCGACGAGCTGGCACGTTCCGTGAAACAGGTTCTTAAACCTGAACTGCTTTATTTTGCCATGTATGGCAGTGAGCCTGCTGGCTTCGTGCTGATACTGCCCAATCTGAACCCGGCGCTAAAGACAGCAAATGGAAAACTGAACATATTCAATATATTCAGATTCCTTATGGCAATGAGGAAAACCGACTCCGGCAGAATGCTCACTCTCGGTGTAAAAAAAGAATACCGTAACCGCGGGCTGGAACTGCTGCTGATAAAACAGGCAATGGTCTCTGCTTCTGAACTGGGCTGGAAATGGGGAGAGATGTCCTGGACTCTTGAGGACAATGACCTTATAAACAATACCATTTACGCAGTCGGCGGAGAAAAATACAAAACTTACAGACTATACAGCAAAAAACTGTAATTTGCATTTGGTCGTAAATAAGCATAAAAAAGGCTCCGCATGGAGCCTTTTTTACGCTTATTTTCCTGTTCAGGCAGGGAAAATAATCAGAACAGCAGCGAGAATGTGAAAGACGCACCGCCGTGTGTCGGATACTCCTTTTTATCAATTTCCGTGGTACTGGAGGAAATCATTCCGGCAAAATCAAATGCCATATGCACAAAATGCAGACCGAAACCGGCAGTATATGCCATATCTGAATCACTTTCGGCGATATTCTTCATTATTCCGGCCCGCAACGGGAAATTGAAGGTGAGACTGTGTCCAAGATTAAATTCTGCTCCCAGAGCAAGCTGGCGGGATTTGAAATTGTCCACCAGTGTTTTATTCTCAGTAACATCGATATCGGCAGCAACAGTAATCCATGATACCGGGGTAACAGAAGCGCCAGCACGTACCTGACGGTCATATTTATACTTATTACCAGTGACATATTTGAATTCCGGGCTGTTGATATTGCGTGCGACAATACCGGCCTTTACAGGCATGGAAAGCGAGGGAACATATTTTGTGATATTC
>Ga0265301_10000755_pt1 | contig 44497 bp, 32 predicted proteins | sample AusTroGonzalo_MG_2_FD_193488 | JGI IMG/M metagenome (GOLD analysis project Ga0265301, IMG submission 193488) | Bovine rumen microbial communities from tropical cattle in Woodstock, Queensland, Australia - Gonzalo_04 | ecosystem: Host-associated > Mammals > Digestive system > Stomach > Rumen ...
GTCGTCGATTTGAACAACGACGGTTTCGACGATTTACTCGTTTTGCACGCACCGTTTGAGAGAGAATCCTGGCTTGAGGTATTTATGAACGATGGCATGGGGTTCGATGCCATAGAAGAAAATGATAGCGATTCTGCTGTAACCTGTTCGCCCAATCCCGCAAACGACTATGTTTACATCAATGGAACGGAAGCTGTTGAAGTAATAGTATTCAATACTCTTGGACAACAATTGAAGTCTGTTAGGAACTCTAATGAAATATGTTTGTCAGGTTTTGCTGAAGGCATATATTTACTACGCATTACCGATACAAAGGGGAGATGTAAAACAGAACGTGTAAATGTAAATAGATAAACTATGAGAAAATACCGTATTATTTAATTCTTACAGTAGCAGTGGCGGCTTTGGCCGCCCTGCTACCGAAGAATACTCCAAAAAAGAGAGAAGGTGTTTCACAAAAATCTTTCTTAAAATAGAGAATTTTCTGATGCTTTAAAATACAATGTAAAAACGAATAGAAACCAATAAAAAAATAGAAATGAAAAAGTATGTACAGTTTTCTATCCTTTCACTTCTGTTAATAATGATGAGAGGGATTACAAATGCACAAAACTGGGTGAACTTGGGTAGTTCTACGCCTAAAGAAATCAGTGCCACAGTCACTGAAAGCAACAGCCAAAGTATCCATGTGCTTTTTAGCACACAAGGATTCTATTCGGAATCCATCAATGAAGGCAACGTTACCTATCAGCGGCTTTCAATTCCAAAAGCAAGCAGGTCTCAAACTGTCGGCTTCCCAGAGTTGCCATCGTTTCGCCAAATGGTTGCCATTCCTGAATGCAGCGATGTCAGCCTCTCTTTCCAAGTGCTTCAAGAGCAGGTATTGAACAATTACAATGTTTATCCTGCTCCTGACCATCAAGTTATTACCAATCCTGACAGCACTTGTTATATTGCGGAAGTGTTCAGCAAAAATGCCTTGTGTTATGTGGACAATTTAGTGTCCCCTTCCAATAATGTAGAACTATCGGAAACAGGACATTTCCGAAGCCAAAAATACGCTGAAATCCAGGTATCCCCCATCCGTTACAATCCAGCAACACAAAAACTATATGTGGCTAAAGAGATTGAAGTTACCCTTACACTTACGAATGCTACAGGAGCAACTTCAGCCAACTTGGGCATTTTCAACAATGTGGCTGCACATACAATGCTAAATTATGAATCTACTGGAATGACAGCAGAGGTAAATGATATGAGGCTTGATGGGGGTAGTGTAACTTTTTATAATTTACGATCCACAAGTGATGCTGAAGATATAAATGTTGATTATCTAATTATTTGTGCAAACCAATTTATCAACGTTGGTGTAGGAGGAGTTCTTAAACCGTCAGATGAATTGCAATCATTTGCACAATATCGTGCTTACTACAATGGATATGATGTTGGAATTGTCGGCGTGAACAATATTCTTGATTTGGATTTTCAATATACAGCGACCGATTATCATACTATCTGTGAGGAAAAAATGCGTTCGTTTCTCGGTATTGTATATGAGAATGGGAATGCGAGTCATACATACGATGGACATTTGGGATTTGTACTTCTTGTAGGAAGAGCGCCTAATGATTATCCTATTCCACTACAATCCCCCAATTTCTATAATGGCTTTGTTCCCTCGTCATATAGTCATGGTGTGTCATACCATGATAATAATTCATCATATGTGTATCCGTCTGATTATTATTTCAGTTGTATTCAGCAGGATCATGTTGGTGATTTTTTCATTGGTCGTTTTTGTGTGGAAAATGAAACCCAATTACATAATATTGCTGCAAAAACGATGAAGAGAGAAAGGGAATACCGACCAAGAGAAACCAAAGTGATGGATTTCGCAAAAGGTAATAGTTTAACTTATGATTATTCTCTTTATTGTAGAAATATGCGTATCCTATTAGGGCCTGATAAAGTTTTGGACTCTGTCATTTTTGATATTGAAAACAATGCACAAGCATATAAAAATAAAGTGTATGAAATGCTTTCAAAAGGAGCTCCTTTTTTTACAATCTACAATCACGCTTGGAGTTGGGCATGGGAGGATTTAGAAGGTTTTAATAGTAATATTAACAATGGGTCTACAATGTGTCAATTTTGCAATAGCATTTCCTGTAATACCGGCCGAATAGATGCCGCTAATTCCTTGGCTCAGTCATCAACAACAAATGATAGTTTAAAAGGCTTTGTCGGTTTTTTGGGAGCAGGTCGTCCGGTGCTAAATGGCTATTTTGACGAACTTCCTTCAGCTATCTATAATAATTTGTCTCATATTATGGGAGAATGTGTTCTTGAAGCAAAACTTCTAGGCGAACGAGGGCTAAGATACCAATACAATTTGGTTGGCGACCCTGCTCTAAACATTATGGCCCGAGGCTTTGAGGTTACTACAGATGTATATTTGGATTTAATTACGGATATTAGAAATCCAATCATAGTGAAAGACGGTGGTAGCATTACCATTTCTAAACTGTCTTTAGTACGATTCTATGACAATGGATCTCTTACTATAAAGCCGACAGGAAATATTAACATAGGGCAAAACGTGACTTTTGATGGTTCATTAGCCATAAACCCGTTCATAAGTGCTCAAGGAGGAAATAATCTAAATGCCGGTTTTAACGTAACATTTAATAATATCTCGATTAACTTCTCGAATCCCTCATTTGGGAATAATGCAACCTATTCACTGAACAATATGGTATTCAACTCTTCGCCTATTTCTTTTGGAGCACTGAGTATAAACTTAACTAATTGCTCATTTTATCAAGGAAGTGGTATTTGTTCCGATCATTGCAATATGGATATTCGGAATTGTTCATTCAACCGTTCCAATACTGTCTTCTTAAATACACCGATAGGAATCCCGGCGGGAGGAAGTCTTCCAACAAGAAGAGTGGCTATCGACGGAAGTACATTTGAAGATTGTACTTCTATTACCTATCATCAAAGTGGGCCTGAACGTCCATTATCTTCGTCAGATGCAGCTATACGGATTGAAAACATTCCTAATTATGTATTAAATGGTAATAGTATTTCTGGATGTTTGGAAGGCATTCATTTAACCAGATCTGGTTCGGGCACTGAACATTCTGTTTCTAATAATGTTATTGAAAACAATAATAAAGACGGCATTATTATTTATAATTCATACGCAGATTTATTTCTTAATCAAATCATAGGGAATGGACTGTCATTAAACTCAACTGAGGTTTACAATGGAATTTCCATTTATAATAATAGTTCAACATCTGTTGGTAGTGCAAGTGGAAATTCAAACAATTATCAATTAATAGGTCAAAATGGCAAACATCAAATATATGCCTCTCAATTTGCTTTTCCACATTTGTTCAAATACAACAAAGTTATTGGAAACGGAAATGACAATTACTCTTGGGTTTATTATGATGTAAGATTAAGCGAAAATTCGGACAATAACACAATAGACGTGTCATATAATAACTGGGACGGCAATGTCAATTTTGACGAGGATATAGTTTTCAATAATCCACTGCTTTTCACATGGTATCCGTTTTGGGAAATGGCAAAAAGCAATGATGAGTTATCGGAGGCGGAACTATTATTTAATCAAGCAATGCAAGATTTTGCTGATTCTTTGTATGTTAAAGCCGAATGGGGTTTTCATCAAATTATTTCAATGTATCCGCAAACTCCATATTCTGTTTCGGCCATGAAAGAGCTGTTCCGTTTGGAACAATTTACCAATGATGACTATTCTCAATTAAAAACCTTTTTCCTCACGGATGTAAACATACTTAATGATACAGCATTAAGTAAAGTCGGAGGTTTCCTTTCAGCGCGTTGTGATGTACATGAAAAAAATTATGAAGATGCTTTAGAATGGTATGCTACACAGCTTAATCATGGGAATATTAGTTATCAAGATAGCGTTTTTTGTGTCATTGATATCGGAGATATTTATTTTATGATGGAAGAGGATAGTTTATCAAAAGCTGGTTTGCCTTCATGGTATTTAGAACATGATGAAATACTTCCGAAGTCTCGTATGGATTATTTGAATAAATGTAAGTATTTGCTGTCCTCTTTACCTTATGGAGAGACTTCTGCACCACTTAATAGTGAAGTAAAAGAACAAGAGGAGGAGTTTTATACTTGTACCAAATGGTATGACAGCAAGATTAACTTTGTCCGTTATTCCAACCATTTCAAGGATGTGGAAGTTGTCAGGATGATGGACACCCAACAGAATGAGCCTGACAACCTGGTGATTTACGATTGGGATATCATCCAAGACGCTACAGCGGGCGTAGTGTATGGTGTCGATCATAACCTTCACACCGATTCGGCATATGTCAGCACCGACTTTGGCCACACATGGACAGCCATTAGCCCAAGTAGGGTTGACAATCATCCTGTATATTTTTGGACATTCCCCAACTCGCCTGGAGTGATTGCAAAAGGCAACCAATGGTCTGATTTCCAAGTGAGCAATGACTTCGGATCACATTTTGAGGCAATGGAGACTGGCCCGTTGTCTAACTGTTTTTCAGGTTGGAGCAATGGAGAGTTCTTTGACTTGTTTTGGCAGGTGGATAAAGGCATGATGCTGCATCGGACTCCTGATTATTATCAAACTTTGGAGACCATAAATCAGACGTTGCCCGAGTATCATTGGAACTATTTAGGGGCAGTGGAAGGTGAATTCTACAAGTTATTCTACGCAGGGCCTGAGAGCAATGAGGCAAGATTGTATTACAGCAACGATTATGGACAGAATTGCAGGTTGCTGATGGAGTTTGACTCGACGGCAGTTTCTACTCCTTTGCATGGAGAAGGTTCATGGTCGGTATGGATTGGCCAAGAGCCAGGTGTGTTTTATACTTTTAAAAGGGAGTATAGATACAATGCACCAGAGGAAGGGACAAAAATCTACATCGATTATTATCGCTCATACGGCGACACCTTGGTTACCACCTACTTCCATCATTTTGCACCTGACTGGTTCGACCATCACACGCCTATAATGGAGTGCGAATTAGTAAGTTGTGACAATAGAGGTGTCACGCTTCATTGGAACGAGCCGGAGCTGGGGCCCGAAGAGGTGTTAGTTGGCTATCGGGTTTATAGAGGCGAGGACTTGGTTAGTGATTTAATTACCGAAACAGAATACACCGACCCATATTCGGGCGGTGGACGGCTGAAATACCATGTGTTGGCGGTTTATAGCGATGGCGATGTTTCACGGTCGTATAATATTGTGTATTGCCAACAAACAGAGGGCATCAATGAAAATGAAGTTGGGAAAAAGATTGCTGTGTTCCCAAATCCTGCAAATAGTATTGTTTGCATAGATGGCATTATTGCATCTGAAATGCGGGTTTACAATACCCTTGGACAGTTAGTAAAGATTGTTCAAGAGACAAATGACCTTAACGTGGCTGATTTGCCAGAAGGGGTTTATTTGCTGCGCATTATGGATGTGGAAAACCTTTCCTATACGAAACGAATAACTGTAGTTAAATAACCCATGAGAAAATTATCGTATTATTTAATCCTTGCAACAGCAGTGGCGGCTTTGGCCGCCCTGCTGCTGGCGGGATGCCAAGAAGGAAGCCGTAATAGGTTTTCCTCACAAAAGAAGAATGAAACCAACACATCCGCTTCCATCGACACATCAACACTCAATGAAGGTTTTTATAAACAAAACCCAAAATATGAAGTTTTTCATCCGGACAGTTTGATAGGATCCTGGCAATGGCTTCATACCTACTGTTCCATCGGTAACCTGTCTTGTAAGGTGACCTGGTGTATGGTGCTTCGTTTTGAGCATGGAAACAGGCTCAGTGTGGATTTCAATGGGGAGAACATAGTGGACAGAGCAAAGTACACGCTGAAGAAAGCGGAGGAGAATCCTTACGGCGAATACCTGATTACCATTCCAGAAGAGGCCCGCAAGGCGGTCTTCGAGAAGGTGGGCGACTTGCCTGAAGCCATACTGAACGGCTATGTGAGTTTCAGTATCCTCAACAAAGAGTATGAGATGAAATGCCTTGTCATCACGGATACTGAAGGCACCGGACGAAAAGACCTTCATCAAAGTTCGACGTTTCGCAAGGTGGACGAGGAACATCCGGCAAGGCCTCTCCGATGGTGGAGTGAAGGAGATTATGAAGGGAGGAGATAAGAAAGATTTAGGTTGATGAATAAATGTTGTACATTTGCAATGCGAATTTGTTGAGAGAGAGAAATGAACAAGTGCTTGAATGTCATAGGTATAGTATTGGCGCTACTGCTTTTTCCCTATTGTGGAGGAAGGGAAGCACAACCAAGCGAAGGGAAGGACAATAATGCCCATGCGGCATTGGCTGAGATAGACTCGCTGATGTGGAGGCGGGCAGATAGTGCTTTTGTGTTGTTGCAGGAGTTCGTTGTTAGCCCTGAAGCGAAAGAACTTGATACATACGACGAACATTATTGCCAAGTGTTGATTTCCGAATTGTTGTATAAAAATGAATACGAACAGACCAACCGAGAAGCACTGCTGGACGCAGTGGCCTATTTCGATTCGTTGACAGCAAACATACACGGTGTGTTCCAACAAAAACTAAAAGTGTTTTTGGATGCACGAGCACACTATATCAATGGAGTAGGGTTTAATAAGCAAGGGAATGTAGTGCAGGCGTGTGAAGAGTATCTAAAGGCATTGGAAATAATGGAAGTGCATTTTAAGGATGAAGAGCTTATAGGCAAGAAAGCCATTTTTATGACTTATATTTACAACCGCCTAATGGAACTCTTTTCAGGGCAGTTTATGATGAATCCTGCTATTACTTGTGGTGAAAAGGCTTTGTCGTTCTGTAAGATTGAACCGACTTCTTCAGAAGGAGTTTCAAGTATCCTATATCAGTTGGGTAAGCAATACGATAAAATGCATGAAATAGATAAAGCGAGACATTATTATGAGAAAGCTTTAGAAAATATTTCAAGCACGGACAATTTAGTATTCAGAGATATTGTATCAAGCAAAGCGCTTTGTGATTATAAATCTGGGATTGCAGCAGAATCGTCTTTGGATGAGCTATATCGTGTTCTGATATATGCGACCTCTGAGAATGAACGATTAAACCGTTATCTAACGATTGGCGGAATATATTTCTCGGAAGGTATTTACGATTCCGCATTATTGTATTTGAAGCCGGTGTTTGAGAATGATGAGATTGGGTTACAATCCCAAGCAGCAAGTTATTTACGTATTATTTATGACAGCATAGGGAATAGAGAACAATCTAATGTATATTCGCGGTTTTTGACACATCAAAATAAATCTGAGGGAGAAAACAAAGCTTTGGTTTCGGAACTTGAAGCTGTGTTTAAGACATACATGAACCAAAAACAAAAGAAAGAGGCAGAAGAAGCAAGAAAAAAGTCCATCAGAGAAGCAATTGAAATTGTTGTGTTCATCACAGCATTATTCATATTGGCCATCCTTGTTATAGCGAAACAAAAAAGCAAGCAACTGCTAAAGAAACAGCAAGAAGAAACCGACAGGGTACTTGAGGAAACGGAGCAAGAACATGAAAAAGAATTGAGGCTATGGCAAGCAGTGGCTGACAAGACTTTGGTAGAAACCGAGAAGAAACATGAGAAGGAATTAGAAACCGAGCGTTTGGCCTATCAGAAGAAACAGGAGGCTTTGCAGCAGAACCTACAGGAAAAAGAAGCGCATGTGAATGTATTGGAAAAGGCCTTGAACCAGCAACGCAATGAGGCGGACCAACGGCGTAAGGCTTTCTTGAAAGAACCAATATGCGAGGCTATTCTTAACAAGGCGAAAAGCAAACAAATTACTACTCGTAATGTTGCACACGAGCTTGGTATTGCCCTCAAAGACGAGGAATTGGAACGGCTCGGAGAGGCCGTGGCAAAGTATTATGACGGTTTTGACCATGTGCTATTGAGCCAATGTCCGAATTTAAAACATGGATATTTGGCATTGTGCCATCTGCATCTATTGGGATTGAGCGAAAGTGAAATCGCGGCACTTAAAAACGTATCTTATTCGGCCATCAGGAAGCAGAACGAGAGTCTTCAGGAGAAGTTGGGGGTGAACGAAACTATTTCTGCTTATGTTTTGAAGATAGCTGAAGGGTTGTGTGAAACCCCAAATGTTGAACAAGAAAACCAGTTGGATATGGATTTACAGCGAACAACGGCAGAAAACTCAGGCCAACCCATGGAAACGGAGCAAGAAAGTTCGTTGAAAAGTTCGTTGAAAAGTTCGCAGAAGATTTTGGAACTCATTTCTGCATCACCCAATATCACGATTTCAGAAATTGCCGACCGTCTCGGCATGACAACAAGAGGTGTCGACAAGAATATCAAAAGGCTGAAAGAACAAGGGATTATCCGTCGTGTTGGACCTGATAAGGGTGGACATTGGGAAGTGATTGAATAGTTGTCAATTATTCAATTTGGAGTGTCAATTGGCTCCTCTCATTCCATGCTTTTCGTCCCTATTGATAGTCTCTCTATGCTGGAAAAAACAATAAATGCTGGACAAAAGTTGGAAAATCTTAACGTCTGACTTTTTGCCAAAATTCGTAACTTATTGATTATCAGCACCCCCCCCCCCTCAATATTAAATTATTCCAACTTTTCTCCAGCACCGGCTTGCATTAATCATTAGATTTTACTATACTTTTGCCATCGTAACCGTTAAACGACGATACGATGAAAAAAGTAACAACATTGGTTCTGATGCTCTGCTTCATTCTTTCGGGAGCATTGTGCTATGCAAATGGCGCAGCCAGAACGGAAAACAAGAAAGACGGGCATGAGGTGCCTATTGAATTAACACATAGTACAGGTGTAAGTGGTTTAGACAAGAGTAATGCGATTACTCCTTTTATTAATGAAAACGTGCTTACTGTTATGTTTAGTGAAAACCTTGGGCAAGTTTCTGTGGAGGTTGCCACATCCACAGGTGCTTCGGTGCAATGCCTTTCAGTGCTTACGCCGAACGGCTTGCAGGTCTACATCCCTAATTCGGGGACTTACATTATCACCTTTACACTTTCCAATGGGGATGTGTATGCTGGTGAGTTTACCGTAACAGATTAATGAAAGAAAACCTTAGAAGTTATGAAGGAGAAAAACAAATTCATTGTATGTAGCCTCCTTTGTGAGGCAAAAAAAGAAGGTGCTTGCAGAGACCATGCAGTTGTGGAAGATCGCTAATCTCAGAAGCACCCGACACAAAACAAGACGACCTAAGAACAAAGGGCGAAAACCCTTGGTGTATCCATCCCGTTTTGCGTGGCAAAGATAGCATTTCTTCGCAAGACGGGTGGAAAAAAGAAATGAAACCGATTTAATAACAATAGTATCAACAAATTAAAACCCGTTAAAATGAAAAAAGTTTTACTAAGTGTGGCTATCATTGCCGCCATGTTGGGAGTGATGATGAGCTCCTGCAAGAAAGAAGAGAGCACACAAATGAAGAACGGTGTTGCTCAGGCGGAACAAAGTATGTCGCCTGAAGAGCAGAAAGTGCTTGACTTCCTCTCGGACTATGATGCGATGAAGCGGGGTGTGAAGAGTGAAGAAGACCCCATTTGCATTGAGGATGCCCGATGGTATTGGGAAACGGCAATGAATTACTGCCATGGTTTTGCTCATGTAGTATTATGTGATATGCGCATGGATACAGTGCGGATTCCTATGCCAAAAACCGATGCAGAAGGTTACATAGACTACCTTGATGTAATGGAAACTTACGGCAATATGGTCAGTGCTGTACGTGAGGCATATAAGAGTATTGAAATGAAAGGAAAAACTCTTCAATTAGTAATTGTCAGTATCGAAGAAGGGAAGGCAAAAGATGGTGGTGATGATTTGATAATTCTTATGAATACGGGTAGCAATAGCTATGGTGACTCTTCTATGCAGGCTCCCTCAGAATTGCCATGGTATGTGGGACCTTTTGATAAAGATGACGATTGGATTTGGGGACTTGAAGGAGGAAGCTGTGATAGTACTATTATGGAAAGTGATGCTTCTGATCAACTTACTTTGGCCATTGCCAATTATGACTTCATTCATGGGTCAATTTATGTTCCTTGTCCAACTTGTTATACTTATTTTCTAGTTGGCCCAAACATTGAAGCATCTTACTATGGCAATGCCAATTCTTCATGGCCGTTCTTTGATTCAGGTTTGTTGTGGGAAGAAGTGTTGACTCGTTGCATATTAGGAGAAGAATTGGAAATGTATTATGAAGAAATCATGCAGCACACCCATACTGAGAATATGGAAACGAATCCATACGGTTATTATGGATACTATAAGACGGAAGTGCTAGATTGGGTTCTTGGGGATGTTCCTCAAGATTATCACATTATACGTCATGTCGTACAAGTTCTGTATGCTACACGAGTATGGAGAAATGACAATGGCAACTATCCTGTGCCTATCGACGATAGTAATGAAGAATAAACATTATGGAACGAAGCTATCCATGTTGCGTTTTTTTTGCGGCATGGAATGCTTCGCTCCTAATACAGTGTCAAAAAACAATTAAGCTATAAATATCCTTTTTAGACTCATTGGACTAATTATTGTATTATGAAAAGGTTGTTTTGCACATTTTTGTTTCTAGTTGTATTATGCATTTATGGTGTTGCCCAAAGTTTTGAGGAGGTTCGGTCAATGGACGATACTACCGTATTTGCCATGAACTTTATAGATGAAACCACATTGCTAACTTTGGCCTCAAAGACAAACGACGACAACAAACCAGTGGTTTTTGTCCAAAAAATGCGCAATAACGGCGAAGTGCTGGCATCTGCCCAAGTTTGGAATAAGGAGTTTTTGGCTGATACAGCAACCCCTTTTATTACTGAAATCTTCCGCTTCCAAGACCGCGAGCCTTTTTTCTACTTCCTGAAAAGACACGAGGGCAGCGACACCTGTACTTTCCATAAGGCCATCATACATGAAGACCTGGGTCTGACCTTTGAGGATTACGATTGGTATGGCTCTGATTTCTATGAAATTAATGGGCATCTAATCAATAAGACCGTTAACGTCATTGTCAACAAAGACGGTGGGGCTGTTCTTTCCTATATCACCGAGTATGAAGGTATTAAGATTGTAAGGTTTGACGACGCAGGGCATGTGCTTGCAGAGAACTTTATCGATGCCCATCCCGATTTGCTTTCGGGACATGGCCTGGTTACCACGCCCGATTCCCTCGGTTGCAGAATCATCAGGCAGCGGACAGATGGCCCATACGGCTTTAGTTGCTTTACTTTTGACGCTGATTTGAACCTTGTGGATACGATTGTGAATGTTGACCAACTTTCCTATCCACCTGTGTCATGTTGTGACAACGCCTATTTCCGCACCAACCGATACAGTGGAAAGACTTACTCCATCAATAAGTGGTCAGTGCCAGCCTATAACAACAATCCTGAAATCTACCAAGACATCCTAATGTCGGTTTATGACGAAAACATGGTCCAAACTCATTATACTTGGGGTATACATACTCCGACAGTATGTCAAGGCGGACTCATATACACAATCGATTTCGGCGCGTCGGATAAGGTGTATATGGCTGGTGGCATGGATGGAGCAGTACCTCACAACCTCTATGTCGCCTACATGGATCAAGACCTGAACAAATACGGCGAGATTTATTATATACATCCGTCAAAGTATCTCATTGCTGAGTGCCTAGTTGCCTGTCCTGATGGCGGGTGCCTGGTGTATTGCGACGGGCTGGACGACAACACCCATGCGGCTGAAAACTGCATCATTAAAATCACCGGCTCTGACTTCTTGAATATTGAAGAAGCGCATTTGCACGGGTTTGCTGTTGCCACGGCCTATCCCAATCCGGGAAAGGATGCGCTGAATATCAGGACGGGATTGCAGGATGCTTGGGTGGAGGTGTATGATTTGAATGGGAGGCTGGTTCATAAACAGAATATTACGGAGAATGTGACGGGGATTGATGCTGAAGGATGGGCTTCTGGAACATATATTTGGAAGGTATACACAGGCGGTTCTTCGACGCTTCGACCGAGCTCAGGGGCCGCAGGCTCAGGGGCCGAAGTGGAGAGTGGGAAATGGGTTAAAGAGTAGAATCTAATTTGAAAGAAAAGACCATGATTAATAAAACCTATATGAACAGCATTGTTTTTGTCTCTCCAGGCCTTGGGAGCCGTGCCTGGAGAGAGATTTTGCGGCAGTGAGGGCTGAAATGCCTTCGAGAATAATCTAATTATTAACCATAATTTTACAAAAATGAATAATTTAAAACTGAACAAGCTGAACCAAATCAGCGAGGAAATGAAGAACGCCGTTAAGGGCGGCGAAGCACCCTGCTGCTCATGCGGATGCTGCTATGCCAATAGCGGCGGGTCGTCGGTGGCTGCAAACGGAAATGAAAACAAGAAATACGGGTATCACTCGGTTGTTGGTACTGATTGCGACACTGCATATGAAGATATGTGGCATATTGTTTGTCCACAAGACTAAATCTTAAGGTTTTACGATAAAAGAGTGTTGTTGAATGAAATCGCAACACTCTTTTCCCCAACACATGGATATATGAATAAGAAAACAACAGTTTTAGTGCTTTTGCTTTTTCATTCGCTTTGCATTACAGCCCAAGACCGCATAGATGGGGTTTCGTTTGAAGATTATATGGTTGTTGATACCAGCCAGTTTGTCGTCGTTTATGAAATGCTTCAAACACGCGATGCCCAAAATCCATCAGAAAAGGTTTACGACTATGCCTTGCTTGAAGTGGGAAGGCAAATATCTCGCTATCATAGCAAACACCTTGTCACCTTTGATTCCATTTACACGGTAGCGTTGAGAAAAGGGAGGCAAGGCATACCTCCTGCCAATAGCAACTTGTATCCTTTTGAAGTTTACAAAAACCATTCGGAAAAGAACGTGCAAGTATTCTATCGCGCACGAATGAGAGGCATATTCAGCTATGAAGAGAAAATGGAAGAAATGGAATGGATACCAGTTGGCGGGAAAGAAACCATTGCGGGCCATTCCTGCAAAAAGGCAGTCTGCACATTCAGAGGACGCGAATGGACGGCATGGTACACTTCAGAGGTTCCCTGTTCTGAAGGCCCATGGAAGTTTTTCGGATTGCCAGGGTTGATTCTGAAAGTTGAAGACGACAAGAACGAGTACGCTTTCCGTTGCGTCAAAATCAATGGTGGAGGCAAGCCAATTGAGGTCATGCAAAGTTACTTTTATGAGAAAAGCACAAGAGCAGCAGTAACTGAATTGGAGAAGAAATCCCATAACGACTTTTACGGTTACATGACAACCTATAACGGTAAAACTCCAAATATTGTATATGGCGATGGAACCAAAATGCCGGCAGAAAAGGTAAATGAGAGATTCAACAAGCCCTACAACCCCATCGAATTGGAGTAACATGAGTGTTTATCTTACTGGGGGTCAAATCAGGTCGGCCTTGGCCAACACACCCCAAATCACCTTTGAGGTGACGGATGCCTGCAACCTGCGTTGCGAGTATTGCGCCTATGGGAAGTTGTATGCCGACTACGACAAGCGGGAAGACAAGATGCTGCCTACGGAAACCGCCAAACAATTTATCGACTACATGGCCGCCCTGTGGGTTTCGCCCGACAACCATTCCGTGAACAACAACCTTTATATTGGTTTCTACGGCGGCGAGCCTCTGCTCAACATGCCTTTCATCAAGGAGGTTGTAGGCTATTTGGAAGCGGGTGACCATGCCAAGCACTTCGCCTACAACATGACCACCAACGCCATGCTGCTCGACCGCCACATGGATTTCCTTGTCGAAAACGATTTCAGCCTGCTCGTCAGCCTGGACGGCAATGCCGAAAACGACTCATACCGCGTCAAGGCCAACGGGATGCCGTCGTTTGAACAAGTGGTAAAGAATGTCGATAAGCTGCGCACTGCCTATCCCGAATATTTTGCCAAGAAAGTGAACTTCAACGCCGTGCTGCACAATCGCAACTCGGTGGACAGCATACGCGGCTTCATAAAGGAACGCTATGGGAAAACGCCTCGTATCGGTGACATCAACGACGCGGGCATACGCGACGATATGAGGGAAGAGTTCAAGCAAATGTATCGCAATTCGTTTGAAAGCCTCTTACAGAACGAGAACTATGATGAGATAGAGAAGGAAATGTTCCTTTCAAGCCCCACCTATCATTCGGCCACCATCTTTCTCATGCAGAACTCGCCGTTCAAGTATGAGAACTACAATGAGTTGCTGTTCGGCAAAAACGAGAAGATAGCCTTTTGCCCCACGGGCACCTGCATACCGTTTTCGCGCAAGGTGTTCGTCACGGTGAACGGCAAGATTCTTCCTTGCGAGAGGATTGGGCATCAATACAGCGTCGGGCAAATTGGCGACAATGGAGTGTTGATTGACTTCGAGGCGATAGCCGAAAAATACAACAATTACTACTCAAGGCTCGAGAAGCAATGCCTCTTGTGCAAGAACCAGCGCAACTGCCTCCAATGCATGTTCAACCTCGACGGACTGGAGAAAGGAAATTGCAGTTGCAACGGCTTCATGGACGAGAAAAAGTTTGAGCAGTACTGCCAAACGCAAATGGCGTTTTTCGCTCGCCATCCCGAAGCCTATTCTGAAATCATGAAGAACGTCATTTACAAATAAACATGGATATGAAAGACTGTTGGTTTTCCCTTCCCGAAACGGTTTATGTTTCGTTTGACAATCCTGGCTTGGTGATGCTTTATCATACGGAGAAAGGGCATCAGGCCAGTAGTGAATTGCCTCAAGTCGTTGAATTGATAAAAGACGTGTATCGTCCTGAGAACATGGGTGTTGTGAGCCTGGATGTGTATTTGCCCGATGACGGGATTGAGCGTTTTGTCGGGCGTTTGAAGCACTTGGAAATGTGCATGACCAAAGCGCATGTCACGAACCAGCCCAAACCAATCCATTTTCTTCCCATCCTGAACTTGCAGAATGACGTGGAAAGGCTGCAAGAAATCGGGGAAGCCCACATGATCGGCGATAACATCAGCAACTACCTCACTCGTGCGGTGATACACCTCAACACCGAATGCGGCAAGCATTGCCCGCAATGCGGCATTGCGCACAGGCAGACGCTTTGCTGCACTGCCACCGAGCCGCCTCTGGCCATGCCTTTGGAGCGGCTGAAAGAGTTGGTCGGGCAATTGGCCGCCACCTCGGTGCAGGTGATCGACTTGGTGGGCGGCGACTTGCGCGCCTATCCGCACTTGGGCCAACTACATGCCTTGGTGGAGCAATATCCACAATTCAGCTGGCACCTGTGGCAGCATGGCGCGAATGGCGAGGGCTTTGCCGCTGGCAAGGCCAAAACGGATGTGGTTTTGTCGGCCCCGTTTGAAACGAGCGATGGTTTTGAAACCCTGCGGAACAATCCGGATGCACGGTTCCACCTGTTGGTTGAAAACGAGATGCAGGTTGAGCAAGCAGAGCGTTTGGTTGCTGGAATTGAGGCGGAGCGTTGTGAGTGGGTTCCGGTTTTCAACGGCGAGAACCTGAAGTTTTTTGAGGACAACGTATTTCTTGATGAGGACGACATCACATCGGGTCCAGTCAGTATGCGGGAGATCTTCTGCCACCAGAAGCTGAACACGAACTATTTCGGGACGCTTCATTTCTTTGCCGACGGGGAAGTGAAGGCCGACGTGAACGCCGAAACGGTCGGGAGGTTCCCCGACAAGTCGGTGTTGGAGCTGGTGTACGAGGAACTGACCCGCAACACGGCTTGGAGAAGAATAAGGAGCGGCGAGAGGTGTTCCGTATGCTGCTACCGTTTCCTCTGTCCGTCGCCGGGCAACTACGAAACGGCGATAGGCAAGGAGAATCTGTGCAAGATAAAATCCACTGTCGCCATTGATGGCGATTCCTGAAACCAATCCAAGTTTGAGTAATGGCCAAGCGATTTCCACATATTCGCCAACACGACGCCATGGACTGCGGTCCGGCTTGCCTTTGCATGATTGCCAAGCACTTTGGCAAGTCTTATTCCTTGGAATGGCTGCGGGGCAAGAGCCACATCACCAACCAAGGGGTCAGTTTGGCTGGCATAGCCCACGCGGCGGAGAGCATCGGCTTCGAGACGGAATCGGGCACCATTGCCTTCGCCGACCTGATGGACGGGGAGAAACTGCCCTGCATCGCGCATTGGAACCAAAGGCATTTCGTGGTGGTGTACGGTTTTGAACAAGGCAGGAAAGGCACCATCGTGAAGGTGGCCGACCCGGGCGTGGGCTTGGTCAGCTATTCGGAGGACGAGTTTTGCTCGCATTGGCACAGCGTGTTCGAGGCCTCCAAGCCTCCCCAAGGCATTGTGATGGTTTTAGAGCCTACACCGGCTTTCTTTGAGCATGAGGACGGCAGGGCCGCACAGCGGAAACGTTTCGCCCTTATCAGCCGCCATGTCATGCGATACAAGGGGGCTTTCTTCCAGTTGGCCTTTGGACTGCTCGCGGGAAGCCTGTTGCAATTGCTGTTCCCTTTCCTCACCCAGGCCATTGTCGATAAGGGCATCCGCTTCAAGGACTTGAACCTGATATGGCTCATCCTGTTGGGCCAGATGATGCTGATTTTCAGCCGCACGGCCATCGACTTCGTCAGGCGCAAGGTGCTGCTCCATCTGAGCACAAGGATCAACATTTCCCTGATTTCCGATTTCATCTGCAAGCTGATGAATCTTTCCATGCGCTTCCACGACACCCGCACCACGGGCGACCTGCTGCAACGCATCGACGACCACCGCCGCGTGGAGGGTTTCCTGACCGTGCAGTCGCTCAATGTGCTGTTCTCGCTGTTCTCCATCATCGTCTTCGGCATTGTTCTCGCGGTTTACAGCGTTCCTGTGTTTCTCGTGTTCCTGTCGGGCAGTCTTCTGTATGCGGTGTGGACCAGCGTGTTTCTCAAGAAGCGCCGTATCCTCGACTACAAGCTGTTCGACCGCTATGGCGTGAATCAGGATGTGATATACCAACTGCTTATGGGCTTGCCCGAAATCAAGCTGCAAGGCTGCGAACAGCGGAAACGCTGGGAATGGGAAGACGTCCAGGCCGACTTGTTCAAGGTCAATCTGGAATCGCTCAACCTGCAACAGAACCAAGAGGCGGGAAGCATATTCATCAACGAATTGAAAAACGTCCTGATCACCATCCTGGCGGCGGCCAATGTGGTGAACGGCAACTTGAGCCTTGGCATGATGCTTTCCATACAATACATCATCGGGCAACTGAACAGCCCCATCGACCAGATTGTCGGCTTCATCTACCGCTGGCAGGATGTGAGCATCAGCCTTGAGCGCATCAACGAAATCCATGAGGTTGAGGACGAAAACATCCGCAGGGAAACCTGTTCCATGCCGCAAAAGCGCGACATCACGCTTGACCATGTGTGCTTCAAATATGACGGCAACGCGAAAAGCAACACGCTTGACGACATCAGCCTGACCTTGCGGCAAGGGGAAACCACGGCAATTGTCGGGACAAGCGGGAGCGGCAAAACCACTTTGGTGAAGATGCTGTTGGGCTATTATCCGGCCACGTCGGGGCAAATCAAGTTGGGAGATAAGAATATGAACGACATCAATTTACAATGGTGGAGGTCGAAATGCGGCGCAGTAATGCAAGACGGCTTCATCTTTGCCGACACCATTGAGAACAACATCGCTGTTTCAAGTGATGTGCCAGACAAAACAAGGCTTCAACAAGCCCTCGAAATGGCCAACCTGAAGGATTATATCCAATCTCTTCCAATGGGGTTGTCAACTAAAATTGGGCATAACGGGCAAGGACTGAGCCAAGGGCAGAAGCAAAGAATCCTCCTGGCAAGGGTAATCTATAAAAACCCCGATTTTGTTTTTCTCGACGAGGCCACCAATGCCTTGGACTCGGAGAACGAGCGTATGATTGTCAATAACTTGCGCAAATTCTACCAAAGCAAGACCGTGGTCGTTGTGGCTCACAGGCTCAGCACAGTGCGCCAAGCCGACTGCATCGTGGTGCTGCATGGAGGCAAGATTGTGGAAAGCGGCACGCACGAGGAGCTGACAGCCTTGCGCGGACGGTATTACAATTTGGTAAAAGATCAATTGGAATTAGGAAAATAGCCATGGACTGGAAAGAATCTGATGCACGGAAAAGCCCCAAGGTGAGGGAAATCATAGGCAGGATGCCGCCTATGCTGGCCCGTTACGGCATTGCGGCCATCGCCGGAAGCCTGCTGGCGACCTTCTTTGTTTTCGCCGCAGTGCCCTATCGCCCCCGGATTTCCGTCACGGCCAAGCAAACTATTGGAGCCGATTCCTTGCAAATCGTGTCCGCTGTTGTCCCAAGCGAGTTGTACAACACTTTCCCGGCGGCTTTTTCCGAAGTCCGAATCAATCGGCAAAAAGACGGGCACCGGCTCCTTCGTGCCACGGAAATCGGGAACGATGATGACGGCAATCCTCTTACCCTCATCGAATTGCAAGGAAAAACCGACAACCTGAACCCTGATTCCACTCTCACGGTCTTCCACCTGGGGAAAGTGCCGCTGCTGTCGTGGATGTTGGGAAAAAACATTTTGGAGAATACAACAAAAAAAAATAAGTTTGTGCCATGAAAAGAACATTTGTATTCATCATTCTATTTGCGCTTTGCACATTGGAAGCGATGTCGCAAACCATCCTGACGGGACATGTAATCAACGAGAAGAAACAGCCCGTCTTCAATGCCTCGGTAGTGCTGATGCGCATTTCCGACAGCCTGACCTTGAACTACACCTTCACCAACGACAAGGGACACTACAAGCTCATCACCGAAAGCAAGGAGGACAAATGGCTGCTCACCGTGTATGGCTTCAACATCGGGAGGCAGACGAAAACGATTGAAAATAAATCGCAAATCGTTGATTTTGACGTATTCGAGCAAGCCCTTCAGATTCGCGAGGTGAGCGTGAAATCGGAGAAGATTTGGGGCGGCAACGACACGGTGAACTATGTGGTGGATGCCTTCCGCGACACCACCGACATTGTCATTGCCGATGTGCTGAAGAAGATGCCTGGCATCGAGGTGAAGGACGACGGCAAGGTGGAATACAAAGGCAAGCCCATCTCCAAATTCTACATCGAGAACATGGACATGCTGCAAGGCCGCTACAACCTCGCCACCACCAGCATCGCCGCCTCCGATGTGGCCTCGGTGCAGGTGATGGAGAACCATCAGGAGGTGAGGGCACTTCAAAACATCCAGTTCTCGGACAATGTGGCGCTCAACATCAAGTTGAAGGAAAACGCCAAAGGCACTTTTGCCTTGATGGCCGACCTTGGCGCGGGCTGGGCCGACAGTCTGCAATACGAAGGCAGCTTTACAGGGATGTATTTCGCAAAACGCAATCAGTTTCTAGGCACTTTGAAAGCGAACAATTCGGGCACTAACCTTGTTGACAATGAGAATGTCACGGTCTATCCGATGGCCTCGATGGTCGAGCCGAGCGCTCCGGGCATTTCTGGAGTGCGGCACACGATGAACCGCTCTCAAGGGATTACCCTCAACAGCCTGCACAAACTGAAAAACGACGCGGATATCTCGTTCAACCTCCTTGTTGGAGGCGATCGCAACCGCAAGTCGAGCGAGTCGCACACGCTTTATCTCCTTCCCGACGACACGCTCAGTCTTGTTGAGCGGATGCAGTCGCTCGAAACGGCCAGAATGCTCGAAGGAAGCATCAACTACAATCTCAACAAAGACTTGGACTATCTGACAATCAGCCTCATTGTTTCGGGACACCGCAACTGGGGCGAGGGCTTGGTGGACAATGGTGAGCTGATACGGCAGGAGGAAAACTACCCATCATTGTGCGCCAAAGCCAACATCCATTGGATTCGCAAGAGCCGCCGCGACCCTGAAAGCGGCGTGGAATTCAACTCCAACACGAGTTATGGCACCTTGCCCTACGGATTGCAAGTCGCGCCGGGATGTTTCCCAGAAGTCCTCAATGGTGGAGAGGGCTACGCATTGACCTTGCAAAACATAGGTTTCCAGTCCTTTAAGAATGAGAATTTCCTTCGCTTCCTCACCAGCATAGTTTGGAAACGGCTGCGCATCATGCCTTATTTCAATTTCAGCATGGAAGAGCAGGCGCTTAATTCGAGCCTCAAAGGGCAAAATGCAGATGGTTTGACTATTCAGTTTGCAGGAAACCAATTCAGCAATGACATCCGTTGGCACAAATACCAGCCTGCTGCCGGTGCCTATTTCACTTACGACCGTCGCCGCGTGAATGTGACGCTAATGGTACCCATACAGTTGCGTTACCTGCAATTGGACGACCGCATCGGAACCGCTTCCGACAAGCAATTCAAGGTTTTGTCCCAGCCTTCGCTTTCGTTCCATTACGACTTCAACCACAACTGGAAGGTGAGCACCAAAATAACCACTTACAACAGCACTCCGAGTTTGCGAACGCTCTATTCAGGCTATATCTTGCAGAACTACAGAACTTTGTCGCATTACGACTGCCCTTTGGCCGACACTTATGGTGCCAATGCCTCGCTGACCCTGTCGTTCAAAAATATCATGAAATATGTTTTCGGTGACTTATCAGTGAACTACAACCGTTACCGCAACGAGGTGATGTATGCACAATCTTTTGAAGGCAACACCATGGTTATCAACGCCGTGGAGCAGCCGAGTTGGGGCGATTATTTGTCCGTTTCATTATATACGGGCAAGGGTTTCAGTTGGAAGCGGCTGAACATCAACGCGAAATGCTCCTACGGACTGGGGCGTTCGCCGCATTTGGTACAAAACCAAGTGGCCACCTATTATAACCAAGGCTGGAATGCCAACTTGACCGCCAGCATTGCTTTTACAGACTATATCTTTTTCAATAACAAAGGTAGTTTTAGCCGAATGACTTCCTCATTAGATGGTTTCAACGCTGGCAGTCAACCGATTGTGAGTCTCATCGACAACGCCAATTTGAGCGTGCTGTTGCCTTTCGGTTTGTCCCTCACGCCCTCGGTGGAATTCTATCACACCCGTTCCGAAGGGCGAACCGACAATTTCGTGCTCTTGGATTGCAGTCTGGGCTACACCTTCCGCAAGGTGAAGTTTAGCCTTGATGTGAATAACATCCTCAACACTGATAGTTTCATTTATTCCTATTATTCAGGGATTTATGGATATTATTCGGCGTATTCGATTCGTCCGAGGAGTGTGATGCTGATGGCGAGATTTAAGATATTGTAATCTGTTTTATAAAAGGTTTATAATAATAATAGTAGTATAGAGACAACAAAATAAAAAACGGTAATTTTAAAAGGAGAATCGTACAATGAAAAGGAATTTGATAATGTCTGCAACAGCAGTGACGGCTTTGGCCGTCATATTGTTTATAGGATGTCGACAAAGAAACCAAAGAGGCTATTACTCTCAGAAAGAAACAGAAATCCATATTCCAGCACCAATCGACACATCGGCAATGGACGAGGAGTTTTACAGGAGGATGCGAGAGTTTGAGGCTTTACATCCGGATGCGCCACTGGATAGATAAGCTCTCAACCTCACCTATTTTACTGTCCCCACAGAATGAAAATATTGAACAGACCGAAGTCAAAAACGAGGATTCCATGAAAAACAATCTATGAGCGGATACAATAATGGGATGCCCTGCATTGCAGAATGAGACAAAGAGAAAGAGATATATGGAAAAGGTACTTAGCAATAATTTAAACGAATTGATATGAATAGTATTGTTTGATTCTCTTCAAGCCATGAGAGCCGTGCTTGGAGAGAGATTTTGCGGCAGTGAGAGCTGAAATGCTCTTAAATTCAAACAACTGCAACTTCACCTTTATACCATCTAATAAATGAGATTATGGTGATTTTGTAGTAACAAATTATTTTTTAAACAATTAATAATCAATTTACTAACACATCAAAAATTTATCATCATGACAACAAAAAGATTTACCCTGTTTGCCATCGTTATGGCAGCATTTGTCCTTTTAGTGGGATGCAAGAAAGAAAACGAAAACACGGCAGAAAGACAACAAAACAATTCAACTCCTATGCTTCAGTTCAACTCATTTGATGAAGTAATAGATTACCTCGTAGATGAGAAAAAAAACAAAAGCAACAAAGACGGCTTTGTTTCCTATGCTGAATACATGGAAAAAGAATACAAGGACTTGGATCCTGAAAACTTTTTTAAAACAAAAGAGGAGATGATACAGTATGCTTTAGAACATCATGACAAGTATCAACTTATTTTATGTGAAGACGGAGAATACATTTTCGAAACAAGATTGTATAATCATGATTACAAATATGTTGCAAATAAAGATGGAATGTTTCAGGTTAAAAATAAGGTATATAAAATAATCGAAGGAGGCTTGGTGTATACTTTGGAATCACATATCCAAGAGCTGACAGACTATGTTGACAACGGATTTAGAAATAATGATGATGTTTTCTCTTTTGTAATATTTGACGATAGCGTAAACACGGACAAAAACAATTGCTTATACTGTTCAAATATGCACAATTGGACTAAAATTAATGAAGATAATAAACTGTATTTTGAAATAAAACTATATTTATCAAATAACAACACCAGAGTTACATATAAACATTATGCAAAACCTTATCATCATAATTTCTTAGGTTGGTTCGGCTGTCTTCGTACAATTACATGCTCGTATAATAATCAAGTAGTTTATAAAGATGCAGCAGGAGATTGGCCACGTATAGGAGGAAACCAATGGATACCGCAATACCCATATCGATGGGATTTTCAAGAATCATGGACTAGCACTAGCGGTTTTGAAACTGTTAAATATGAATACGACTTTATACATTCTTGGATGTGGGAATATGAACATCCCAATACAGGAGGATTTGGGTTTAATGTTTTAGACGCAAGGGCTTCAACTCTTGATGTTGGTGAAATACACGTATATTGCCCAAAACAATATGAAATTGGCTAATCAACACTATTTACATAAGTAACTGTTCAGAATTAAACTGCATAATGCTTTGACACGGGACTATTAGACGCGGGACAAACCTATTGTCTCGTGTCTCGCGTCCCGAAGTCTCGTGTCTATTATGTAAGCTCATCTACTTACAATATTCCTATTATGATTGGAGTTATTAGAATAAATCAAAATACGACGCAGATGTTTAGGAAGTCGATAATACTATTGGTTTCGCTTTTTTATTGCTATTCGCTCTTTCCTCAAAACAGTCAAGACGACCTTATGCCTTGGAACATAGAGATTCATTATAGGAAGCAATACGAAGGCAACCTTGATGCCAATTATCATTGTCTCGGCTTTGGGATGAACTATTCCCTTTCCAAATGGATTGATGCGGGCTTCTTCGTGAATAGCGGGACATACAAATACCAAATGACCGTCTCTTCCAACAACATCATACTATTTGATGGAGATAGCCGCGACTTCTTTTGGAAATATGGTTTCAATACCAAATTGCATCCGCTTTCTTTGCTGTTCCCAAACTTTACGAGCATCGATGTCTATTTTGACGGATACCTTGGAGCTTTTTCCTATACTTCGGATTATTGGCCAAAAACAAGCAAGTTTCTCTATGGCGCAGGTGTGGGTATTGCCTTGTATCCGACAAGACACTTCGGTTTGTTTTACGAAAGGGCATACGACAATGTAAACAAAATCACGATTGACCAAAGCAACAAGGTAAAACCCATGAACCGTTTCGGCCTCAACGTCCGTTTCGATGGGCCGAAGAAATGGAGGAAATAATGATTTTGCAATAAAACACCACGCCAAGCGTTAAGGCGATAGAATCAAAGTCCAACAATATTTTATCAATGAAAAAACTGCTTTTATTGACCGCGTTGTTTATGCTGCCTTGGATAGCCCAAGCCCAAAATGTGGCGAAGCCTTTCAACAAAGGCAATTTCAAAATCGACGTGAACTATTCCAGATTACAGCAAAAACGCCCATCCTTTTATTATTCCGACTTCCGTGGTGGTGCAGGCTACGGCATTACCGATTGGTGCGTGGTGGGCGTTTTTGGTAGTTTTGGCATGAATAAAGTTTTTGTGATAACAGGTGGTGAAACTGTGCTTGATGATACGGTCTCTTATATAATCCCGGCTGTCTTAGACAGCCAGATAGACCGTTATTTTCGTTATGGCCTTCAAGCGGAGGTTCATCCTTTGTCGGTTTTTTGGCCCAGTTTTTATTTTGTTGACCTTTATCTTCGTGGCGAATTGGGTATGAGAACCATTTCGGAGAAATATATACCCGAAAATGGCAAACCCTATGTGGATCGTGCGAAAAACAATTTCCTTTATGGAGGCAGTGTCGGCTTGGCCATCAATCCTTCGAGGTATTTCGGACTTTTCTATGAAATGGCATACGACAATCTCAACAAAAAGACCAACGACCCTACCATAGGTTCACAAAAACCTAAACGCATTCAACGTTTCGGCCTCAACGTCCGCTTTGGCGGGCCGAAGAAATGGAGAGAATAACATCAAGAAAACCAAATAAGTAGATGAGCATATTTAGCCATCAGCTTTCAGCCATCAGCAGTCAGCTAATTGGCTGAAAGCTGAGAGCTATATTTTGAAGTTTAATTCTGAACAGTTACTTACCAATGAAAAGACACCTTTTAATCCTATCGCTTGCCTTCCTTGCCTTTTGCGGTTGCCGCAAGCAGGTGAAAGACTTTGAGTATCCCGATTTCGAGCCTGAGCCTACACTGAACGCCGTGCTGCAAGAAGGACAGCCTGTATGGACGCACGTCTCGTTGGCCCAGCGCCTCGACTCGGTGCATCCCGCCGCTTGCGACAACGCCGAAGTGATGCTTTATGTGGACGGCCAATTTGTTGAACAACTGCAAAACGTTGGCGACGGACTTTACACAGGCACAACCTGTGCCGAAGCCCTTCACGAATACGCCTGCAAAGTGGTGGTACCTGGCTTCGACACCCTTTTCGCACAAACCAAGATGCCCGAAAAGCCCGTGGTGAAAGGCGTGGAAATCATTGAACACGCCACTGTGGATGAAGAAGGCAACCCTTGTCCTGCTTTCTTGGTCACCTTCAAGACAGACCCCAACAAAAAGGAATACTATCAAATGAATATGGATGCGCTATTCCGAAACGACTATGCATCAGGCTATTCCTTCTCCAAAGGCACTATAACCTCATCCATCAACACCGACGACCCAGTGTTGCTTAACGAAGGTTCTGACCGCCTTCTATTCAGCAATGAAATCATCACCGAGACGGATTATACACTTAAGGTGAACAGCACATTTGGCAACCACGGTTGGGGAGGAGACCATTCTGGCACCGCTGTGCGTTCGGGCTATGTGGTGGTCAGGATGCACGGCCTCTCGGAATCGGCATATCATTACATGAAAAGCCAAAACGCCTTCGAGGAGCCTGATGCTTACTCCAATCTTTTCCTTGGTGTCATAAGCCCCGTTAACCTTTACAGCAATGTGGAAAACGGTCGCGGTGTGTTTGCCGCCATCGCCCCCATGACCTGCGACACCATTTTCATCAACCAAGTAAACTGACGTGCCATGAAAAGAATGTTTTTGATGATATGCCTCATGGCTTCTTTCTTTGCCCAAGCCCAACAAACACATATCTCTGGTTTCGTCAGCGACGCCAACGACGGCGAACGCATCATCGGGGCCAATGTCTTTCTGCAAGACCTCTCGAAGGGCGTGGCCACCGACCAAAAGGGTTATTTCAATCTTGCCGTGGAGCTGCCTGCCACAGTTTGCATCTCGTGCATAGGCTACGAAGAAAAATGCATCAACGTTGACCATGCTGATGAGCCTCTGCAAATCCACTTGCAACCTTTGACCGAAATCCTCCAATCCGTTGAAGTGAGTGCCACCCGCATAGAGCGAAGAACAAGCTTCAACACACTAACCCTTAATGCAAAAAGCATTGACCAACTTCCTACCATTGGCAGCCGGCCCGATATCATCAAGGCGGCACAGCAGTTGCCCGGCATCGAGGCAGCCACCGAAGCCTCCAGCCTGATGATTGTGCGCGGTGGCAACCCTGGCGAAAACCTTTACATGCTCGACAATGTGCCGCTCATCTACGTCAATCACTTGGGCGGTTTCATGTCGGTTTTCAATTCCGAGATGATCAACACCATGGATATCTACAAGGGCGGTTTTCCGGCACGCTATGGCGGCAAACTGTCCTCTATCGTTGACTTGACCGCCAAGAAAGGCGACCCCACCAAGTTGAAAGGCTCGCTCAGCGCAGGCCTCACCGACTTGGCCTTTGCCGTGGAAGGCCCAGGCGGGCTGAAGAACTCCAGCTTCATCGTCACAGGCCGCAAGACCTTGACGGAAGCACTGCTATACATTGCGAGCCAAATCAGTAAAGGACAGGGCGGACAGGACTACAACATTGCCTACGGCTTCCACGACATCAACGCTAAATACACTTGGGCACCTGATGCCAAAAACAGTTTTGCCTTCAATGTCTATGAAGGCGATGACTACATGCGCATCTGGAAGAACAAGAGGGAGAACGGCAACATTGAGCGCAACAGCATCGGCAACATCTGGGGCAATCTGCTCGTTTCGGGACAATGGAACAGCGCGGTTAGTTCTCGGCTATTTATGGCCAATACGCTGTCGTTTACGCAATACCGACTCAAAAACAACATAAAGGCTTACTTGGAAAATGCCGTCGATACGACCGATTTCTTCGTCAAGACCTCCTCGCGCGTCAGTGATGTCTCGCTCCGCTCCGATTGGAAACTCTTTGTCGGCAATGTCTACACCTTGGAATATGGCCTGCAAAGCTCCTATCTCAACTATCGTCCCAACCACTTCACCAGCAGCTTCTCAGAGGCCAACTTGCCCGACATTTCAAGCGTGTTCGACAACTCGCTTTATCTGGACAACAAACTGAAGTTTGGCACTTGGTTCAATGGCTCCATCGGCTTGAGGGCGAATAGTTTTGTGAACAAAGGGTATCATCACTTCGCTTGGGAACCGAGGCTGAATCTCAGCTTCATCCTAGGAGGAAGCACCATCAACCTGACCGCTATGCGTGTCACGCAGAACGCTCACCTGATGATGACGCCAGGCTCCATCATGAACAACGAGGTTTGGATTCCTGCCGATGCCCGCATTAAGCCTGCCACCTCTGACCAAGCCTCGGTGGGCTGGCAGCGAGGTTTCTGGCAAGACCATGTCAGCGTGGAAATCGATGCTTATTACAAGCTGCTCCGCAACTTGGCCACCTATCGTGAAGGCTACAGCACCCTCCTCGGCGACTCCGACTGGCGCAGCAAAGTGGAAGCTGGCGGCAAGGGCAAGTCGTATGGCGTTGAGATGATGACGCGCTTCAACTTCAACCGTTTAGATGGCTATGTAGGCTACACTTGGTCGCATACCACGCGACAATTTGACCACATTAACAATGGCAAGGAATATGTTTACGAATATGATCGACCGCACTCTGTCAATATCAACGTGAATTATCAACTGACGGAACGTTGGTCGCTCAGTGCCTTGTGGACTTACCAGACGGGATTGCCCTTCACGCCCGTCATTGGTGTACAGAACACGCCTGTCATCTCACCCGAAGGCGATGTGGATTTTGAGCAAGTTAACATCTACGGTGAGCGCAATAGTGCCAGGATGCGCGACTACCACCGTCTCGACTTGGCCGCCAAGTTTAAGACCAAGAACGAGAAAGGTCGCAAAGCCGAATGGACGTTTTCCATCTACAATGTGTATTGCCGACAGAATCCGTATTATTACTACTACGGCGACAAGAAAGGCGACCCGCTGTATTGGAACCAGTTCCCCGAAGAGCCGCAAACACTTTGGCAGCGGAGCTTCTTCCCGATTATACCGTCGTTTTCTTATAAGGTGTGGTTTTAGTTGTAAAGTATAGAGGATGTGATGTGGAAAAACTGTAGTTTTTTAGGCATAAACGGCAAGGGTGCTAATTAGAAAATAATCATGGAAGGCAAAGACATAAGGGCAATACTTCGGAAACCGATTGAATGGTATTATGACACATGGGATATTTCCAAGCGGGCTTTCTTGGTGTGCATGGCTAATGAAATATACACTGTAGGCGACCTTCTTCGCGCTTATCACGATCATGTTTTGCCGAAGCTGCGTAATTGTGGAAAGAAAACCATCAAGGAACTTGAAGGGATACTTGCGCTACTCAATTCAACCGAACAAACATACGCCCTGCAGCTCATAAACAAACAGGACAAATACGGAGATTTGCCGGAAGCACCGAAGAATCTCATTGTATCGGCTTACCACAAGCCGTTGTTTGACTTCTCCATGGATTGCATAGACCAGTTTTATGCCACCTTCAATGATCCTCGCTCGTTTTATTCTTTCTTCTGTCTCAACCAGAAAAACCTGGCAGAAAGGTTCAACAACCTTGACAATTGGGAGCTAAAGCACTATTGCTATCAGCTGCTTTCTGAAATCCATTCTTCGTTTTGGAAAGAACAGCTGGCCGACACATTTACATACGAATTGGTTGTCATTGCGCGGACCATATTATGGTTCTGTGATGAACAGTTCGCTGAAGAGATTGAAGCTTCGGATGAGAATCTGAAGGTCAGGAAACGCCTCCTTTTGGCTGATTTTGCCGAAAACGTTGATAAATTGTCAAAGCAATCGAAGCGCATTCAGGAATGGTTCATTCCCACCTATCAGAAGGCTGTCACAATGTTCCTGCTTCCTGAAGAGCAAGTGGTAGAACTTTTGCCTCAAATATGGCTTCACAGAGCACCCCAAGGCGAGATATTCCGTTTCTTGGCCGATTTGAACGATGTGCTGTTTCAGTATGAAAACCTTGATGGGGATGACATCAGTAAAACTCTCATTGCGACAAAATACCCTTATCTGACGGAAGAACAAATCGGTTTCGTTATCAATTTTTTCAACCAATACGAGCATTTTCCGATGTTCTACCTTTTGAGGGAGTACCTGGCCAAGTCGGATAAAAGATTGGATAAGGTTTTTGCGATGGCGACGGGCATTTGCGGCGAAAATCCTATGAATATGGCCGAAATTGGAGAGAAGATAGAATGCACCAGAGAGCGCGTCAGGCAGCTGATGGAGAAGGCCTCTAAAGACTTGTTTGAGGACATGAACTGGTCGTATTACCAGTTTGACAGCACCCTTGTTATTGCTGAAGTCGATGATTTGTATTTGAATGTCGTTGACCAAGAGAAAGTGAATATCTCATTCGAGTCGTTCGCCCAGGTTTGTATCGAGGGGTTCCCGTTGAAAGCGATAAAGGAGAACGACATGCGTTTTCTTGTCAACAAACGACTGAGCGGACAAATCATCAATAGAATCTGCGGAGAAGTCAACAAGCAAAACAAGCGGATAAGGTCGGGTATCGATTCTATTCGGCTTGAAGATTTGCTGAAGGATATTCCCGACGACAAGAAGGATGATTACAGGCAAGCCCTGCCTGTCATCATCACCAAGGCATACAGATTGGTCGTTGACGAAAATGGGAACATCGTTCTGCCGCCCAATGGGGTTGATGTCATCTATGAGTTGAGTGAAATCCTGCGCGACAAAGGCAGGCCAATGAGTTTGAGGGAATTGTATGCAGCACTGATACAGAGATGTCCGGAGGTTGGGCATAAAAGCTTTGATCATGTCAGGGCAAAGGTGTTGCATTCGGAGGCCTTAAAGCCCATCGGGAAGTCATCGATGTACACCTTGGCCGAATGGACCCATGTGTATCGAGGGAGCATCCGTGACTTGGTGGCCGACATTTTGAAAAAATCCAAGACCCCTTTGCATATCGATGAAATCATGAAGAAAGTGTTGTTGGCCTATCCTTATACCAACAAGAGTAGTGTCACGTCGAGTTTGGGAAGCGACAAGGAGCGGTTTGTTTTGTTCGGAGAGGGGTATTATGGGTTGAGGAAGAAGAAGTATCGAGGGGGGCGATAGAGGTTGGAGGTTTTTTGATCATCATTTTTATTATTTGGAGTTAATACAGGTTTGGTGTAATTTTGCTTGATTTTTCATACGGAGAAATAATGAACAAGTGCTTGAATGTCATAGGTATAATGTTTGTACTGCTGCTTCTCCCCTATTGTGGAAGACGGGATGCACAACGAAATGAAGGGCAAGGCAGTGGCACTCATGCGGCATTGGCAGAGATTGACTCGCTGATGTGGCGGCAGGCTGATAGTGCTTTTGTGTTGCTACAGGAGTTTGTTGTTGGTCCTGAGGCGAAAGAACTTGATACCTTTGACGGGCACTATTGCCAATTACTGATTTCTGAGTTACTATATAAAAACGATTGTAAGCAAACCAACAGAGGGGATTTGTTGCTTGCAGTTAATTATTTTGATTCGTTGCGTGCAGATGCGCACGGTGTATCTTTACAAGAAAGGAATGTGTTTTTAGATGCGAGGGCGCATTATATCAATGCTGTTGGGTATTATGAGCAAGGAGATGTTGTGCAGACTTGTGCGGAATATCTGAAAGCTTTGGAAGTGATGGAAGAGCAGTTTGAGGGAAAAGAACTGGTAGGGAAAAAGGCACAGTTTATGACCTATATCTACAACCGTCTTGGGGATATGTTTGAGGAACAGTTGTTGGCCGAACCAGCCATCACGTGCTATAAACAAGCATTGTTTTATTGCCGACGAGAACCAACTTCCATTTATGGGATATCTAATTTATTATATAGTTTAGGAATCCAATATGATGTTGTTAACCAAAAAGATAGTGCAGCTTTCTATTATGATCAAGCTTTGGTTAATATGCCAGATTTTGACAATCTTCATTATAGAGATATTATGGTGAATAAGTCCATATTTGCCTTTTATAACTTAGAAATTAGCTCGGATTCCATTATTAAGAATTTGAAACACATCATTTCAATTTCAGCAGATGAGGACGAAAGAATAACCAGATTATTGACCCTTGGCAATATATTATATGAAGATAAACAATTTGATTCTGCACGGCTATATTTGGAATACGTATTTGAACAACAAGAAAACATTGCTTCCAAGATTATGGCTGCCGAAAACTTGTGTAGCATATATCAAAAGGAAGGCGATTCTGTAAAAGCGCGAAAATATTCTTTATTTCTTGCCGATTTTACTATGGCGGAAATTGAAAAGAAGAAAGATGTTTCAAAGATCAATGAAATGTTCAAAAACCATTTGGCCAAAAAACAGGAGAAACAGGCTGAAGTAAAAAGAGAAAAGGCCATAAAGAAAGTACTAAAAACTATTATCCCAATCACTGTAATAATTGCCTTGGTTATCATCATTATAGCAAAATTCAGGAGCAAGAAGCTTCTGAAGGAGCAACAAGAGGAAGCAGACAGGATGCTTGGAGAAACAGAACAACAGCATAAGGAAGAATTGAGACAAAGGCAAGCCGAAGCGGAAAAATTGCTGGAAGATAAAGAAAAACTTCATCAACAGGAGATAGAGGCGAAAGAGGCTTTGGCAAGAAAGGAATTGGAAGAAAGAGATAAGCAGCATGCTGAAGTGCTTGAAGCCGAGCGACAAACCCATCGTATGGAACAAGCGGCTATATCCGGTCGGCTGAAACGAAGCAACCAAGAAGTGCGCGAACTGAAAGACCAAATCAAACAATTGGATGATTTGGTTGCAAAAACCGAAGTTGCTGCATCATTTGATGAAGAACCTATATGCCGTCTCATTATTGAGCGGGTGAACGAATGGCAGTTTAAATCGAAAATAGATTATATCATCTATAAGGATGCTGCTTTGGACAAGCAGCAGTTGCTGGACTTGCGTTTGGCAGTCGATTGTCATTTCGGACAATTTACCGCCCGCATCAAAAAGGCCTATCCAGAGCTTACCAATAGCGACCTTGACTATTGTTGCCTTTATCTATTGGGGCTGACCGATGCCGACATTGCTGCCTTGATGCAACGTACCTACAATACCGTTTTTGAGCGCAATGGTAAAATACGTAAGATATTCGGCAGCGAAAACCCGCTTCCCATCACCTTGATGGGTATAGCCAAGGATTCTTCATTCATTTGATTAATAAGACGTTAGTCAAAAACCCTAACCAATCCTAACCAACATGTTCTTGCAGGGGTTTTAGAGCCCCGGTACTTTTGCATCGTGATTTTAAACCTAATACACGATGAAAAAAGTAACAACATTGGTTCTGATGCTCTGCTTAGTCTTTTCGGGAGCATTATGTTACGCTCACAGCGTAACCAGAATAAAAAATGTAAAAGGAGATGGAGCACCTGTAATAATAATAACTAAAGCACATCATGGAGGTAATGATAAAAGCGGCAGCATTGTGCCTTCTATTTATGATCATGTGCTTTCGGTAATGTTCAGCGAAAATCTTGGCCAAGTTGCCGTTGAGGTTTCCACGGCTTCAGGTGCTCAGATAGATTGCCTTTCGGTACTTACGCCGAATGGCCTACAGATTTATATCCCTAATGCGGGGAATTACACTGTCACATTTACACTATCCGATGGGGATGAGTATTACGGTGAATTTACGATAACGGATTAATCCAAATAAACAAATGTTTCACTTTAATCAAATTTAATTACTATGAAAAAAGTATTATTTAGCGTGGCTATGATTGCCACCTTCGTAGGAGTGGCGATGACCTCCTGCAAAAAGGAAAAAGAAACGGTTATGAGCGAAAAGATTCAAACCGAAGTTAATGACCCACAAAACGATGCTGAAGTGAATCGCATCCTTGACTTCAAAAACAAAGTCGACGAAAGGAAACTGCATCCTGGCACGAGGAGTGGAGAAACCATGACGCTTGAAGAGGCAATGAACAATATTGTTGACCTCTTTAACGTGACTTACACAGAGCCAATGGAGTGCTATACATCCACAGAAAATCAGAAATTCAGCATCAGAGTCCCACTTACAGTTGATGGGAAAATTTTAGTTGATGAGGTGGTGGCAGCATATGAGCAAGCCGTGGAAGAAGCCCGTGAGGTTTATCATGCCAGTACGTTTGCCAATAAAGGTTATCGACGCCTTATGGTATCCTGCGAAATTCAAAGAGACGGTGAAGTGAGTTTGGATTTCGATGGCCAGTTTGGCTCAAAGAACGACCACCCCCAACCTCCAACCCCCAATCCTCATTATTCTGGTCCTTTTCATCAAGGCGATGATTGGCACTATTGTTATGGTTTGGGAAACTGTGATGGGACCCTTCTTGGTGGTGCCGACAAAATGCTTCAAGATACACTTATGGAAGAAGTTAGAGCCCTATGGCCAATCCCTTATGATGGAGGGAGGGGCGTATTCATTCATCTTGCCTGGATTGAATTCACTCCAACGGCATCTAATACACAGAATGTCTTCTACCGCAGTGACATTGAAGACACCTGTATTGAATGGCAAGAGATGAACGATCTTCTCCATTATGAAAGAAGGCTGGTTTTTGAAGAGATTCCTTCAAACTCGACTGATCCTGTCATTGTTTTGCATCCAACATCAGCATACAATTATAAGGATTATGTGACAGCCATCATCATTCAAGGAGATTCTGACGGAGAAACTTTCATCAGGCATAACACCACTGCTGAATACGGACGTTACCTGTATGTAAATAGTGTTATTGACTTTAACGAGCTTTAATTCTAAAGCCATGAAAAGAGTATGTTTGATTCTGTTGTTGATTACGACATCACTATTGTTGAGCGCTCAGCAATGGGAGATTGACTTCGGGAATTCCTTAACTTACACTTGGTTGAGTCAAGGGATCACGGATAGAGAACAGAATGCTATTTTCTTCGGCAAGTCAGGAAGTGACAAGACCGATTGCTATCCCTACTTTATTCGTGTAGATGAGGAGGGCAACCATCAGTCTTATGTCTTGGGTGACGAACGATTCCATAATCTGAATAAGCCTTCCATGGTGCAAATGGAAGATGGCAATTTCTTTATGGTAGGTGATGTAGAGAAAAGTGCCATTTATGCCATTGTTCTTGATTCGGATTTCAATGTTCTTTCATGCAAACGCTATGATAAACCGGAAGATGCCCACTCTATGGTGGGTGGGCATCTTGTGCTTGACCATGACGGAACGGTTGTGCTGGCTGGAAGTTGCAATTATGATGAAAATGGGTTGGGGTATAGACACTATTTTTGCCGCTTTGACAACCAAGCCGATACTATTGCCAGCCGTTTTTATACGCCTGAAACACAACCAGGAATTATTGCGTATGAATATGAATTGGATCAATTGCTGTTGAATCCGTATGGTGGTTTCGTGTTACTTGGTGCTGGCATATATGGAGCAAGATCCATATTGCGGTTTGATAGCGATTTCAACTATATAGGTGGAAATCAGTTATATGCTAATCGCAGAAAGTTCTCCGATGCTTATTCCGACCACTGGCTTCCCAATGACCAACTATTGGTAATGGGCAGGGTGGCAAGTTTTGATGATCCCTACTTGGAAAGTATAGGATTGGCAAAACTTGGCCTTGACGGCACAATGGAATCAATTGAAAGATTTTATTGCAATAGAGACACAATGTTACTAACCCAAAACAGATGTATGGCGTATTATAATGATACGACCATTTATGGTGCAATTGATTGCCAATGGTATTTAGAAGGTCCTAGTATAACCCGTATTTGCTTGGTCGATACTGAAATGGAAGTACTTGGGCTTAAAGAAATCACTACGGAGGCATCCGATTACTATTTTCCTGGCAGTATTCTTTCAACACCAGACGGAGGTTGCATAATTTCTGTTATGGAATATCACGCTTTCGGTGAAAACCATTATCATGGAAAGATTATCAAATTGTCTCGTGAGGATTTCAATCCTATTCCTTGTAGTGTACAGGAAATACCAGAAAAAGCGATAAAAGCCATGGCCTATCCTAATCCTGCCAGGGATGAGTTGAATATTGACATATCTGGTTTGCTGGAATACAATGAGCACCGCATACAAATTACCGATGCCTTGGGGCACATTTACCTGGATCGTGTTATCCATGGCGAGGGCAATGTGCTTACGGTAGAAGTCTCCTCATTGAAGTCTGGCATCTATATTTACAGCATTTACAATGCAGAAAAAGAAATTGTAAGAAACAAGTTTATAAAAGAATAATAATCAATCAATTAATTAAAAAGAATTAGTCATGAATACAAGAAAACACAACATCAAAAAAAGTATCGTAACGCTTTCCTGCCTGTTGTTCAGTGTAGGAGCTATGGCACAAGCTTATTCATCTGGTGGCGGTTCTGCTACAGGATACAAATCGACACTTGGCAACCAGAATACCGCCAGTGGTAATTATTCTCTTGCTGCCGGCTGGGGTAACCAAGCCAGTGGACAAACATCCTTTGCTTTAGGATATGGTAATAATTCCTTAGGACTTAATTCTATTGCTATTGGTATGTTTACGAAAAGTCAAAATGCCTATGGAATCACTATTGGTATGGGCTACAGCAACACAAAACCACTCGTCAATACCACTTCAGGTATTATGCTGGGTTCAGGGAGTAATCTTCCTACTCTTTTTATTTCTAATCAAAACATTGAGAACCGCACGGGTAAGGTTGGCATCGGGAATGTAACTTCCCCACAGGCTAAACTTCATGTGGCGGGCGATGCTAGCGAGGATGCCAACATTTTGTTGGCTTCTACGGGCACAAACAAATCTGTCATCCAATTCCGCAGTAGTGGCAACAACATTACAGTAGGTTCAGACAATGTGATGAAGTTCAATGCGCCCAACATGCAGTTTTACCCGACAGGCCAGGTGGCTGTGAACGGCGCCTTCAAGGCGACTGGAAATGTCACCCTGAGCGGTCTTGCAGGTTCTTCGTCCAAGGTGCTGACTGTTGGCACTAACGGACAATTGTCTTCTGTAGAATACTCCACTTTTAACGACAATCTTGGCAATCATACGGCCGAACAAAACATCAACCTGAATGGGAAGAAGATTGTGAACGGCACTTCCGGCACGGGAGGCATCTTTGTGTCAACCGGAGGCAAGGTAAGGATTGGAACGGGAACCACGGCACCTACAAACGCATTAGAGGTAAATGGAACGACCGTTTCAACCAATTTGAAGATTAGTGGTTTGGCAAGTTCAACGGAAAAAGTACTCACTGTTGGAACTGGAGGACAAGTGTCATCAACAGATGTCTCTACATTCGCTGATAACATGGGTGATCATATTGCTACCCAGAATATCGATTTGCACAATAATTGGATTGTGAATGGTGCTTCTGGGTCGGGCGGAATCTTTGTTTCAACTACAGGGAATGTTGGTATTAATACCGAACTCCCACAACAAAAACTTCATGTAAAGGACGGCAATATACTTATTTCCAGACTTTCAAATCGTCCCCCTGGTTCAACCAATGGCTCTCTGTTATTCGGCGACACAATTACCACAGCCCATCCATTTGGAAGATGGGGCATTGAATATTTGGATCAAGATGGAGTTAGGGGGCTGAACTTTTGGAAGACCAGTGACAACATCGGAGGGCCACTCAACTATGTGCTGTTTTTGTGCAGTGAGGAAGATCCGTCATTAAAGGGAAATGTCGGAATTGGCACAGGAACTCCGACAGAAAAACTAACCGTCAATGGCAAGATACTTGCCCGCGAGGTGATTGTCTCTAACGACATTCGCACATGGCCTGATTATGTGTTTGCTCCTGGTTACGAAATGATGAGCCTCACAGAGCTTGAAGCCTACGTAAACGAGCACCATCATTTGCCTGATGTACCTTCAGCAGAAGAGGTTGAGGAACAGGGCATCGGTTTGGGCGAGATGAATGCCATTCTGCTACAAAAGGTTGAAGAAATGACCTTGCGCATGATTGAGATGGAAAAGCGTATCCAAGAACTGGAATCGCAATCCGTTGAGAATAATCAATAAATCAAGTACTTATGAAACACATTATTACCATGACAGTCCTACTCTGTCTCCAAGTAGCCGCCTTTGCCCAAATTACGCCTTCGGTGTATGTGGGAATCGGTTCAGGTGCCAATTTGGGGGGAGATATTGGTATTGGAACGGAAGTGAAGTATCAATTCGTATCAGCCAATGCTGCTATTGGCACTTGGGCGCAAAAATTCCCAGAACACACGGGGGCAAAATCTCGATTAGGATATGATGTTGGATTGAAAGTCTATCCGATAAAAGGTTGGTTTTTAGGTGTCAATTACGGTGTTATGAATGAGGCATTATACACCGAGCACTCCCCTGAAGGCTGGCATTTTCAAAAGGAATATGGCTTTTCTTTCACAACAGGATACCGATGGCATTTCTATAAAGGCCTATATGGGTTGGCTTATGTAGGCATCACAGAAAGCAAAGAGGTTAATAAGCCTACAGTAATGGGGATGCAAATGTTCATTCCAAGGCTTGGTCTTGTTTTTGGCTGGGACTTTCTTACAAAAGATAATTTAAACTGAATAACGCAAAAAGACAGAAATTATGAATACAAGTATAAAAAAAACAAGAGCAAAACGAATATTAGGTCTGTGGATTGGGTCTTTGCTTTGTTTTGCTTTATCCTCGGTTTCACTTATGGCTCAAGATACACCCCCTTCCCAAATTGAGGAATTGGATACAATTATCCCTTTTTCTCAATGCATGAGTAACTATATCATGCCATTGAATAAAAGCTTTATTACTACAGGGTTGTTGGCAGACAAAGCTTATCCTTATATAGGATTGGATTCATTTAATGGTGAAACGGATTCGCTTATCACTTTTCGGCAGTGGAAACAAGTGCATAGACAATTGTATTTGGCAGCTGTAACAGAAAACGATACTATTATTTCACCTGAACATTTAAAGCAGATTGCCAAGGGTATGAAAAATCATGGCATTGTTCCTATTGCATTGATGAACCTAAAATACAATGCGTTCAAACCATACGCAATTGATAGTAACCTAATTATGTTTTCCGATGGAAAGTTTTACGATGTGGTTGGGCGTACAGAATCACCATACTTTGAAAAAAGACTATTTGCCGCCACGGTGTATCAGGATAGAATATATAATGGTCGGGTAACCTTCCAATTTTCAAATGATCTTTTCTTGACCAACAGTTCTGAAAGCGTTTCAGAGGTTACCATTGATTTTGGCGATGGTCGTGGTTATCAAAGCTACATGTTGAATAACTTACTCAACAACAATGTTACGATCAATTATTGGCAAACTGGAACAAAAACTATAACCATCCGAATGACCCTCTCTGACCAAACCGTTTTGCAAACCAAAACAAGGATTACTTTGGCACCACGTCCAGAGATTGAACCTGATGAAATCCTTAATGTTACTGGTCTGTTATACAATGGTAAAAGAGGGAGGGGTACAGCATATATTTTGTATGGTTGCGGAAACAACGGTCAATTACGAAAACCAATCATTGTTTCGGATGGTTTCGATCCGTTGAATGAACGCGATTTCGATGGATTGTTTGAATTACTGAACAAGGAGCAATTTGTTATGAAAGCAATTGCTGAAGGGTATGACTTTGTCATTCTTGATTATACCGACGGAGCAGATTATATTCAACGAAATGCATTTGTAATGGTGTCTTTGATTGAAATGGTAAACGACCGCTTGAAAATGAATCACTCCGCCTCAAAACTTACCATTATTGGACCTAGTATGGGAGGATTGATTACTCGATATGCGTTAAATTTTATGGAACAACACCCTCAACAATATGACCACAACACGGGTTTGTATGTTTCGTTTGACTCTCCGCATTTAGGTGCAAATATCCCATTGGGGGACCAACACTGGATTGATTTTTTTGCATCAAATACTGGAAACGAGGATGCAAATGAATCTCTTTACAAGTTGAATTCTATAGCTGCAAAACAAATGCTTGTTTATCATTTTTCAGCAACTCAAGATAATAAAGCATATCCTCATCAAGAACGTCTTTCTTTTCTTAATGATCCTTATACAACTTTATGGCCGAGTCAATGCCGAAAAATTGCCATTGCAAATGGCAGCGGAATAGGTAGTAAACTTTTTGATGCTCATACTCAGATGATTGAATACGAATATTCACCTTATTGGCTACTTCAAGGAGTTGTTAAAGGGAATACATGGGCGGTTCCTAATTATAATGCTGGAAAAGAGGTGATTTTTGAGGGGAAATATCCTGATAAATTCATTTTTACAATACCATGTCATTATATTAAAAGTAAGATTAAAGTCAAAGAAACACAACCATACGATGGCGCACCAGGAGGAACTTATGATGTAAATGATCAGATTGCTCGTGCGAATACGGGGGGATATGGTGATATCCAAACACGATACCCCAATATCTGTTTCATACCAGTAATCAGTTCATTGGCTTTAAACACCAATGATGTCAATTGTCGAGTCCGCGAAATTCCGGGCTATCCATATCCGTCGTCTTATTATACGCCATTTGATGCCATTTATGCTCCAGAAGAGAATCAACCTCATGTGGAAGTGGATACAGCTAATATCAAATGGATATTGAAAGAACTTGGGACTTTTTATTTATATCTGCAAAACCAAACCGTAAACAAAGCAACAGATTTTGAGGCGAGAAATAGTATCACCACGGGGCGTAACGTGGTGAGCTATATTCCTGTAGGTGACTTTGTTGTACAAAATGGAAGCGGTGAGGTGCTTCTTCGCAGTCAAGACATAATTCAGCTAAAGGATGGAACACATTTGAGACCATGGGGAACAGGAACGGTTCGTGTTTGTGTTTCAAACTTCTTATGTGAGTCCTTGTTTGTATTGCCACAGAATCCATCGAGAGGTAATACCGATGGCGGAGAAATAGAAACCGAGCATCAGACATTTACAGAAATTTATGAAAGTATAGCCCCAACAAGTAGTGAAAAAATTCCAAGAAGCTACCCTAATCCCTGTAGCGATTATACGACTATTGAATATGAGCTGGAAAAGAATGCAAAAGTGGAAATCGATGTGTATAACCTAATGGGTGTAAAAATGTTTACCGTTGAAGACCGCCAGAATATGGGAGCAGGACGGTATACCACCACGGTGAACACATCATCGCTTTCCACTGGAATGTACATTGGCGTTGTTAGAGCCAATGGTGAAACAAATGGTGTGTTGAAAATGCAGGTAATGAAATAGAAGAGCTATGGATAAGGTGAATAAAAAAGAAAAAACAAGACTGTTGGTACCCTTGTTTGCAATGATTTCCGTTGTTGTCTTTCTTTTGACAGGATGCCACCAAGGAAACCGCAAGGAATCTCCCCAGCCCCCCTCTCAGAGGGGGCAGGAGCAGGTTGAAGCTAAACCTGACAGCTTGAAAGAAGACTCCATGAAAGCTTTCTATGAGCGGATGCGGCGGTGGGATGCACTGCATGGAGGAATGCGACAAAGGGAAAGCGACAAATGAAAATGATATTTATCAATAATTTAAGCAAAAGGAGATATGAATAGAATTGTTTGATTCTCTTCAGGCCATGAGAGCCGTGCTTGGAGAGAGAATTTGCGGCAGTAAGAGTTGGAATGCTCTTAAATTCAAATAATCACATCTTCACCATTGTCTTCTCAAATAATGAAGATGAATATTATGGTGTTTTGTGGCAACATATTAACTTTCAAATATTTATACACCAGTTTACTAACACATTAAAACATTATCATCATGACAAAAAAAAGATTCTCCCTGTTTGCCATCGTTATGGCAGCATTCGTCCTCTTAGTGGGATGCAAAAAAGAACAAAAGACTACAGAAACATCGGCTAAAGATTACTACAATTCCGTTCAATCCAAAGTGCCGTATTCAGACATTTATGTAAGAGAAAAAGGGTGTAAAGGAGAAAACGGTAGCTCTTCTATCCTCGTTTTTAGCAGCATGAATGCACTTATTGCGACAACCGAAGATTTAGACAACCAAGTAGAGGCCTTAGACAGCATTTTTTATGCAAGAAACCAAAACCTTTCTGATAATGAAAGAGCAGACTTGCAGGAAGCCATCAATTATGACGCATCAACACCAATCACCGCATTTAACACGTTTTTACAGTTTAATTCATTGTTTCAAGAAATAAAAGGACAAGAAGATGTGTGGCTTGCCAATGATAGTTTAGACCTGCCCAACGATCCAGATAATCATTTTATTTTTGAAGAATCTTTAAGGGCAGTCTTAAACACGGATTGTGAAGTCCAAATTGCAGATACAATTTACAAGTTCGTGCCTACTGGATACTATTCTATTCCTGTTTCACAATCAAGAAATGACAGAGCTTTGGTAGAATTGGCAGGTAGTATTTATTATCATGGAAATGATGATTGCGACGAATGTAAAAGTTCAGATTGTTTCTCTGGAAAATACCATTGGGAATATGTAAAAAGCAATGATAATCAAAAGATGATAAAATGTTCAATAGGGCATCTAACATATTTGAGAAGATACGTAACAGCTTCTGTGACAAATTATAAAAAAAGAAATTGGGGAATAGGGTGGAAAAAATATAGCACCTATTGCGAAGTTAAAGTATATGGAAAAGTGTCTGGGGAATCTGGAGATTGTAGCACATCTGTTAATTTCAATCCTAACAATGTAAAGAAGACATCGCAATCCTCAAAATCATTAACCCATAAAATATATGTTAAAACAAAAACAAAATCAGGATGGGTAAAAGGATATTATTATGGTGCTAATGGCATAGATTGGGATAAAGAACTTGATTAGTTATGTTGATGACATACTTTTTGGTTTGCAGAAGCCGTTTGTATTTATTCAACAAATAATTGTTATATGAGAGCACGCATAGTCAAAAACCTTAGAAAAGCAGTCTTTTTTGGGGCTTTGGTATTAGTTTCTCAAACTACTTTTGGTCAAGATTTATTACCCAACTCTATGATCAAAATTAGCGGGAGTGCATTCCTTACCCAAAAGGTCAGATCTTCAAATAAAGCCAACGTCAATTCTTTTCCGTTTATCGGAGGTGGCCTTGAATTATCCTACTACCATAGACTGCCTTATCATTTTGGCGTTAATGTGGGTGTTGGAATGCAGATGCAACCTTCTGTAATTGACAACACCGGGAGTTCAGGAGTATTGGATATATATACGTTATATACCCCGATGATTTGTCTTCCTTTCTCCATCGAGAAGGTTTTTCCTGCCGTTCGGACAAAACACGGCTTTCTACTGGTTGGTGAACTTGGAGGAAGACTATATAAAACTTATGGTTCTGCCGCCTATGCCTACACAATGATATATGGAATCGATGAGAATGGAATCTGCCTCCCTGATGGATATATAGTTGATCTTATCGTAGACGATGATTTATCCATGGCTTGTTTTGCTAAAATTGGGTTAGAAAAGCCAACACGCAGAAACAACATGATTCGTTTCAATCTATTATATGACTACTCGTTCAAGGCTCTGGGTTCAGGCGAATTCTTGAAAGGTTGCGAACCTGATACGCATTATGGAACTTTAAGCCAGAGATTTAGTTATGTTGGAGTGGAGTTTAATTATGGGTTCAGGATAAGATAAAAGATGTCAAAGAAAAGGTAACGATGATTGTTTGAAGGGCTGTCATTGTGTGTGGCAGCCCTTCAGCTTAAATGCAGTTGGATGGAAGATGTAGTTAATATCTACTGGAGGCTTTTTAGTTGTTCACCCATTTTGTAGTTGTATTATGTGAGTACACCAACCAGAAAGGCCTCTTCAAGATACCGTATGTAGTCCTGGACCGTCTCGGAGCTTTTGATTCAGGTTGCCTTTGCCACTGAAAGGTATGTGTGAATTTGGAAAAATTTGTAAATTTGCGGCATAAAACAAAGGAAGCCTTTATGAACGAAAACACTCTAAAAGAGGCATTGAAGAAGGGAGAAAGGGTAACGCTGGAATGCAAGAAAGCGATGGTAGAAGTCCCCAAATCGCTTTGGGAGACCTACTCCGCATTTGCAAACACCATAGGCGGTTTGATTCTGCTCGGTGTGGATGAGCATCGGAAAGAAACAGACTTGGCCAAGCGTTATGAGATTGTCGGCGTGATGGATGCACAAAAGATCCTGGCAGATTTTTGGAACACCATCAATAGCGACAAGGTGAATGCGAATATCCTTGCCGATAGTGACGTGGAGGTGGTTAATATGGATGGCAAACAGATTGTCTGCATCCACGTGCCTATGGCCGACTGGAGGGCGAAGCCTATCTACATAAACGGCAACGTGTATAAAGGAACATTCAGGCGCAACCATGAGGGCGACTATCATTGCACTGAGCGTCAAGTGAAAGCGATGATTCGCGACTCGTTTGAGGATGGCAATGACGGTTTGTTGATTGAACACTATGGCATGGATGACATAGACCTGGACACGCTGCACCGTTACCGCACATTGTTTCAATATAGGAATGAAGGCCATGTGTGGAACGAGATAGATGATAAGTCGTTTTTGAAAAACTTGGGCGGATATGTGGTTGTAAGAGAATCGGGAAAAGAGTGTCTTACAATGGCAGGGCTGCTGATGTTTGGCAAAGGGTTGTCGATACGGGAACGTTTCGACAACTTCCGCATGGATTACATCGATTTCTGCAACCTCATTGGCGAGGAGCGTTATAGTGACAGACTGACTTACGATGGCCGTTGGGAGAATAACCTATACCAGTTTTTCAGTCGAGTGATACCCAAGGTGACTTTCGACCTTCCTAGACCGTTCCGCATGGAAGGCATCCAACGGGTTGATGATACGCCTCAGCACAAAGCGGTTCGTGAAGCCTTCACAAACGCCATAATCCATTCCGACTTTATCATGGAATCAGGGATTCTTCGCATAGAGAAACACGATGACAAACTAGTGTTCCGCAACCCAGGGCTTTTGCGATTGCCTATTGAACAGATTTACGAGGGTGGTGTTTCCTTTGCTCGAAACCCCAAAATCCAGAATATGCTTCGCATGGTGGGCTATGGCGAAAACCTCGGTTCGGGTTTTCCACTCATCTTAGATGCCTGGAAACAAGCAGGCTGGGAGAAGCCGGAACTGAAGAACAGGATTGATGTGGATGTAGTGGAATTGGTGTTGCCTGTGCCGAGTGTCGCAAAAGATGTCGTAAAAGATGTCGTAAAAGATGTCGTAAAAGAACTGCCTGAACGTCAAAGACTTGTATTGGAAATAATAAAACTCGACCCATACATCTCCGCAAAAGCCATTGCCGAACAGATTACAGAAAAAGACCCAGGAAGAACAAAAGTAACTAGCAGAACTGTTCAGCGTGATTTAGCTAACCTCCAAAAAAGAGGTATATTAACCCGAGAAGGCGGTCGAAAAGATGGCCGTTGGGTGATTGTCGAATAATACTTTTTAATTGTTTAATTAGCGATAATATAGAATTATGA
>Ga0265301_10000758_pt1 | contig 44300 bp, 57 predicted proteins | sample AusTroGonzalo_MG_2_FD_193488 | JGI IMG/M metagenome (GOLD analysis project Ga0265301, IMG submission 193488) | Bovine rumen microbial communities from tropical cattle in Woodstock, Queensland, Australia - Gonzalo_04 | ecosystem: Host-associated > Mammals > Digestive system > Stomach > Rumen ...
GGCGGTGTGATTGTGCTGGAGTGCTGAGGTATGCGCTACGGGCCAAAAAAATTTTTGGAGTCCCGCCCTCAGAACCGGCCCCCCGGGGGGTGGGGGTGGGGGTAGGCCCCCCGGGTAGTGGGGTATATGCCCCATGGCAGGGCGGGGCAAGGGCCGGCATGTTTTCGGGGCGCGTCACCCTGGAGCGGAGGCGGGACGCTCCATTTATTTTTCCGGTTCCTCGACCTGGGCTCCGTGCTGCTGATCCGCTCCGGCTCCGACGTTGGGCAGCTGTGGCGCCTGGCGCTGTGCTCTCTGTCCATCCGGAGGCTGTGTCCTGCATGATCTGCATATCCTGCCGCCTCGACCTGGTGCCTTCTGCCTGCTGTCTGCTCTGTGCTCTGATCCGGTTTATGCAGTAGACGGAATAACTATTCGTAAAAGGGTTCTTTTGCGAATAGTAAATTATTTCCAGTTGAGCCAGATTTACATAGTCCAAAACCTTCACGGCTTACTTTCTTATAAACCCTATATATAATATATATATTATATATAGGGTATTATAAGAAAGCCCTGTGTTGAGTTGAAACTATGCAAAATCTGCATTATCTGGGAAACTATTGCCCAGAGAATACAAAGTATGCAAATCTGGCAGCGCTCCGGTGTGCCAAAATCGCACAAGAGCGCTGAGCCATATCGCAAGAACCCAGTAAAATCAAGGCGTTGCAACGTTTTAAGAATGTGCCAAAAGTATGCAGGAAATGCATAGACACTACGGATCAGTAGTGCTATCATATAGTTAAGCACCACGGAATCGTAGTGCAACCTCACCGAGAGAGAGAAAGAGAGGGCAATAAAAATGATGATGAGCGAATTTGTCGAACGGACTGGCTACAAACCAACCTACGAGGAGTACCACTACATTGAGGAAAGCTACTACCAGTTCCCCGGCAACAAAGACGAGTTCTGTAAGCAGTGGAAGAAAGACAAGAAGGACGGGCACTGGGCGCGGGAAATGGCCCTGATGGTTGCCCTGGATCAGCAGAAAGCCGAGTATGAAAAGAAGCTGGCCGAGCAGGAAGACAGCTTGGTATTCTACCGGAAGCAGATGGAAAACTACCGGAAGATCGTCAAGCAGCACGAAGAAGCCCTAAACAAGCTGGAACGGATTCAGCGAATCCTGAACAGCGACGGCGTAAAGGAAATCGTAGCGTAAGACCACAGAGGCCCGCCGGGAGCCTTAAATCCCGGCAGAAAGGACGAAAGCCATGAAAACCGCCAGTTACACCGACGAAAACAAGATCCCGTCCCGGGAAACAAAAAGTCTGCACACATATGCGGCCTATTACCACCACGCGGACACAGAAAAAAACATCTGGATGTATATAGAGAGCATGAACCAGTATAACCCAGGCGAAACGATCCAGGCAAACAACAGGACAGACACCATTATCATTGACTTTGAAGTATAAGCCGAAACGGCCTGCGGGCCGTCGCCAGGATCCGCCCTACCTGGCCTGATGATGGCAGGGCAAAAGAGAGAAGGAGGAAAAGAACCATGGAAGAAAGGAAATTCGACGCTTACCAGATGGCGACAGACCGCATCTGCGCATTGCTGGAGCAGGGTATTAAACCCTGGGCTCAACCGTGGACAAGCGCAAAGAGCTGCGCGTGGTCGGGGAATGATGGCCGAGTGTATAGCTTCATGAACCAGATGCTTCTTGCGGATCCTGAAAAGAGATACAAGAGCATCGACGAGCTTTTCTCTGACATCCGCGGCGAATGGGTGACGTACAACCAAGCGCAGGAACGCGGCGGCCAGGTAAGGAAGGGCGAGAAGGGCAGGAAGGTTATTTTCTTCAAGGTGATCGAGAAGGAAAGAACCGAGATCGACGAAGACGGAAACGAAAAGAAGGTGAAAACCTCTATCCCATGTCCCAGGTGCTACACCGTCTTCAAGGTTTCCCAGTGTGACGGCCTTGATCAGAAGTACCACACCGACGGCGATAAGCTGTACGACTTCACCGGAGACGAGAACGCCGACGGGATCGCGGCGGCCTATCTGCAGCGCGAGGGCATCACATACAACCAGGTTCACGGTAACCGCGCCTATTATAGTCCTGAACTTGATGTAGTAGTGACCCCTCTGAAAGAACAATTCCAGGATGCTTCCGAATATTACAGCACGCTATACCATGAGCTGACCCACAGCACCGGCCACGAGAACCGGCTGAACCGCCTGAGCAAAGAAGCCGCTTTCGGGAATGAGGTATACAGCACCGAGGAATTGACCGCCGAGATCGGCTCCGCGTCCATCCTTGCCACCCTGGGCATTGAGACGGACAACAGCTTGACCAACTCCGCGGCATATGTCAAGAACTGGCTTAAGGCGCTCAAGAACGACAAGAAAATGATTGTTGTCGCTGCTGCCCGCGCTGAGAAGGCCGTAAAAATGATTCTCAACATCCAATGATCAATCTGCTGTGCTATCGGCAAGACGGGCAGAAAGGAAAGAAAATGTATATACTCTATTACAAAAAGCCTGTTGCTATCCGAGAAGGAAAAAGCGGATATGCAATGTCATGGCGTGGACAGCAGATAGCAATGTGTGAAGAAAAAGAACCGCTACAAGCGTACATAGACGCCCACAAAACGACAAAAGACGATTATTTCATCGAAGAACAGCCCGCTGATCCCGACAAGGAATACTGATCAATCTGCTGTGCTATCGGCAAGACGGGCAGAAAGGGAAACCATGATTTACTATTATGTATCCTGGAGCCTTAAAACAGGCGAGGCAACTTATTGCCGGAGCTTTGACAGTGCCGCGGAGCGTGACAGCTTCGCGGCCAGCATGAAACCAATTGCGGCCAGTATCATGATTTGGGACAGGGAGGTTACACTATGAACGATTTATCTTGGTTCCATTCGCAGGAATACGGAGAGGATATTTCATATTATCCGGATGACCTTAACTACAGCGACACCGTTATGGGCGTCGGTTATGAGACCGGCAGGGCCTACAATGTGACATTTGACCGTAACGGCCTTGTTACCGAAATCGAACCCTGGGAGGACTAACAATGCTGATTGACAATCTCGGCAGGGCCTACGCCTGCACCTGCGTTCTTCTCGCGCTGCTGCTCTTGACCGCATTCATTCGATAATCCAACGGCCTGCCAGGCTCCAGGGCTTGACAGGCCATGCTATAATATCCATGGAGAGGAAAGCGAGGTAATGCTATTGTTTGGTGAAAGAATCAGAGCGGCCCGGATGGCCGCAGGGCTGACGCAAAGGCAGCTCGGCCTGCTGTGCGGATACAACGAGAAATCAGCAGAGCTTACTGTTCAACACTGGGAAGCGAACCGACGAGATATTCCACTTGAAAAAATCCGCATCGTTGCGCAAGTGCTTAATCTGAAACTCGAAGACCTGATCCCCTGACCGCAAAACAAAATCCCCCTGCCACATCCGGTAAGGGGATTTGTTTTGTATGCACTTATACAGTTTACATTATACCAGGCTCAGCAGGTCGTACAAGGTGGTAACGGGTGGTATCAGGTGGTATCTTGTCCGATTATTTTTTGGACTGCCAGCAGCGCCAGCCCATGCACCCGGTACACGCTTTTGGGATCGCTAAACTCCATCTCATCCGAGATTGTCCGCCAGCTATGCCCGCACAGATACCGCAGGGTGAGCACTTCGCGAAACCTGATTTGCGGCAGCCGCTTGATCAATTCCTGCGCATCTATTACAATCTGCTCATATAATCGCTGGCAGGCATCAAACTTCGCGTCTAAGTCTGCCATGGTAATTCCGGCCGTCTCCACGCGCGAACGATCAGAGGGGCTTCTAATGCCCGTCTCTGACATGCCTTGTTTGCCGGTCACAACCTCCCACACGTGCCGCCTCTGCTGGCGGATCATGTAGAGCTCGCGCTCCGCCTCCTGTACCCTTACGAAATATTCTTTCGCCGTCATCGCGTCAGCTCCTTTTCCAACTGCTCTATTACAGCTTCGCCGTCCAGCCCGGTCAGCATTTCGAACCATGCGCTCCGGAAAAACCTTGCGCATTCCTCTGCCACCAGTGATTTGTGATTCGTCAGCCTTTCGCGCATCCTCGCATTGCGGTAATCATCCGCGGCCCGCTCCACAATGCCCTCGATCAAATACTGGCAGCCTCTTTCGTCCATTTCGTCCAGCGTCAGCCGCCTGTATTCGCCGTCATCCTCTACGTGTTCCGGCGGCCCTGGCCGTTTCCGTCCCCGCATCCTGATTCGCTCCTTCCCTGTGTGCTTCGATGCTGTCCACCGGCCTGCTGCCAATCTTTTTCCACAGCTCGCCCCAGTCATAAACAAGGTATGTCCCATGCGTGCCGTCTGTATACTCGATCCTGGCAAATATGCCTCCGCTCATTTTTTACGCCTCCATGGTTTCGCGTCGTCAACTACCTGCACTGTTTCAATGCCGTCGTTCCAGTTCATCCGCAGCCCTGCGTTTTTGTATACGGCGTCAATGATTTCCTCCGTGGTCAGGTATTCGATGATCAGATTGTCAGCACGGTTTAGCACGTGCGCCAATCTGTTTTTTCCGAACCCGTGCAACTCGTGCAATGCCATGGCAAACGCCGCGTAACAAGTTTTCGTGACCCCGGGCGAAGCCTTGGCCCACCCGGCATTATATCCGTCATGCCATTCCTTTTCCAGGTCTTCAGGCGTTATCCCGTTCTGGATCAGGCTGGCGATCCGCTGCTCCTTGGTCATCCCGTGGTAGGCTGGCCGCTTGATTTTCTTCTGCGCCCGTCTCTGCTGCCGGTTCAAGCCCTCTGCACTCCCTTTCCTCGTCCTCCGTCAGGAACCGCAGCCACCAGTCGCCGCAGCCCCGGACGTGGCCCTTCTGTTTGCTCTTGCATTCTTTGTATTCCTCGCAGTGGCGGCACCGTGACCGCCCGTGCGCCATATCCTCGATGCACTGGTAAAGGATCCTGTTCTGCTTCCTGTCCACCGCCGTTTCGTAGGCGTGCAGCTCCAATTCCTCATTGGCTACCACCACCAGCGGCCCCGTGATCCCCGCTTTCCGCGCTGCCCTCACCGTTTTTGCGGCAGATAGCGCATCCCATAACCAACCCATGTTAAACCCTCCTGTCCCTGCTCCGCTCCGGCGAAAAGCCATCCGGATAGCGTTTCCGCAGCTTGTCAATGTTCATCCGGCACACGTCGTCCAGCGTCCAGTCGTTGACCGTGCACATTTCAGCGATCATCCACAGCAGGTCACCCACTTCCAGAATCAGCTCGCCCTCGTCTACGGTGTGCCCCTGGTAATATTTCTGGTACTTGCTGTGTATTTCGCCAACCTCCGCGCTCATGCCGTGCAGCGCGTGCAGTTCTTTTTCCGCGCGGGTCAGGCTCGTATTGATCGTTCGCGCCGCCAGCGCCTGGTATTCATTCAGTGTCATCCTCCCGCCTCCTTCGTCACAATCAGCACCATGTCAAGCGCCCTGTTGTTCCCGTCCCGCTTCTTCTTCGTCCGGCGCACCGTGTAGCCGTTCTTGACCAGGATCGCGGCAACGGTCAGCATGTCCTCGATCTCGTTGATAATCAGCTCCATGTCAGTCCTCGACCTCCACGCCCAGAATCTTGCATATCGTTTCCCCCGTCTTCCGGTGCAGGCAGAAGCGCCATTCTACCCCGTAACGCTCCTGCATGGCCTGCATGATCTTGCGCATCTGGTTCCCGCTGATCGGCGGCTTCTGCTTGATTTTCCGGTGCAGCATCTTGCCCTCGGCGTGCAGCCTGTCCAGCCGCACCCACGCGGCCCGCCGCGGGTTCTCCCAGTATTCCACGTCATCGACGGTATGGAAGCGCCCGTCCTCGATCAGCACCACCAGCCGGATACCGTGCTCCTGGGCAAGCTCGCATTCCCGGCGGAAGCGGTCATGCTGGTGTACCAGGTTGTTTTCCACCTCGCCCATGCTCTGCTTGCGGTCAACTACCACGCTCATGTTGTCCATCCTGGTGTAATCGCCAACCGGCAGTTTGCTCCGCATCCAAAGCAAGCCCTGGCCCTCCAGCCATTCTTTCACGTGATCCCACTTCTGTTCCCGGGAATCACAGATAATCGTCGGCCTCATTTCATCCCTCCTTTTCCATTCCATCAGCAATCCTGAACTTCGCTGGGCATGGGAATTTTCATACTTCGCCCCCGTGATAATTTAGGTTCTTGAGATCAGCATTCCACGCATCAACCGCATTTTGGTTTATTTCCCAAGGATCATTTGCCCATTCCGGGAGGTCATAATTCACGTACATGACACGTCCTGAGGCAAGCGGCCCGCGTGCATTGCAGGCTTTGCACCGCACATATGCTCTGTACCTGAAAACAACATCATCTAAGCCGTTATGCCCGCACGGGGTTTTGTTGATCATCAGTTTCGCTGAATACTTTTTGCAGAACGGGCAAGCTCTGATAAACTGACTCACGCCGAATCCCTCCTATCCCCATTGTTCTGCCATCGCCCGCGCTATACCGGGGAATGTCTTTGAGCGTTTCTTCGCGTCCCTAAAACCAAATGTCTGCATTTTGGTCGTTTTTCCGTGCCCGCCATCACCCCTTATTCCGTTGGAATATAAGCCATTTTGCAATAGCCAATATATTGTTCTGCGTCGACTAATACCGTGTCGTACATCCGCCACTTCTTGCAAAGATCAACGGTCATTTCAACCGGTGTCGGCTTTATAATATCCATTCCGTATCCATGTTTGATAAAGTCATCCTCTGCATACAATTCAGCTCTCGATGGGTTTTCTGTATATCCGGCAAAGCACCGCTTTTCTTCGTCAGATGTACGCTTGAAGCCCCATAAGACGCAAGGTTTTCCGAATTTCCACTTGTATTCCGTATGCTTGATGCTTATTGCGAAATATTTTCTTTCTCCGATCATGCCGTCCCCCTTAATCTCCGCGCTTCCTCCAGCAGGTCAGCAATCGCCTTGAAAAACGGGTAAAACTGGTGCGGAACTACCGCGTTCCCGAGGCATTTAATTCTGTCCACCCGATGGGGTAGCCCATTAACCACTCGAGGTATTCCGGGTTCATCTGGCCAATTTTCCCAAGGGGCGTGAACTCCACAAGTTCGCATAGTCTGTGTCTGTACCCCCCCCTGTTGTAAATTCTGGTCATATTCCCGCCCTTGTAGTCGTTGGCTGTCGGTGTCGGTATTAGCTTGGTAAACGCCTGTTCGTACCCCATCATCCATTCCAGAAAACCCGGATTCGTTTTTCCGCCGTTCCCCTGTGATAGCTGCCGCCGTTCTTCCTCCGTGATCAATCCGGCTTCCTGCATCGCCTTGAGCGTTTTGAAGTTTCCGGTGCCGCCGCATAGCGCCGCCCCCACCGATGGCGTGGGCCAGAATGCAAACCCGTTCCCGTTTGTGCGGGGCATCGACACCGCAAGCCGGAATAACAAACGCTTGTGTGGCGTATCCTTCACTTTCCAAGTCAGAAAGCACCGTGTCGAGTGCCAGATTGATGATTCCAGGCACGTTTTCACCAAGCACCCAAGCGGGAGCGATTTCCCGTATAACTCGTAGCATTTCCGGCCAGAGGTAACGATCATCTCCCTTTCCTGCCCGCTTTCCCGCGCAGCTGAATGGCTGGCAGGGGAACCCGCCGGAAATAATGTCAACTGTTCGTAGCCCTGTCTTTTCATGGAAGCTCTCTCCCGTAAGTGTCCGTATGTCCCGCCATCGCGGCACGTCCGGCCAGTGCTTTTCCAGAATCTTTGTCGGATAATCTGCCCATTCGCATTGTCCGACTGTCGTAAACCCTGCCCATTCAGCAGCCAAGTCCAGGCCGCCTATTCCCGAGAACAGGGACAAATGAGTTTTCATGTCGTATTCCTCATTTTCCGCGCTTCCTCCAACAGATCGTCACTGACCGCCAGCAATTCCGCCTCGGTGTATTCCCGCTGGGTGTACTGCTGGGCGGATACCGTCTTGACCGGCCCTTTGGCGGGGCCCTGGGCAGGCCCGTCCCGTTTCTCCCATGTCCGCACGGCAGCCCGCCAGTCCTTCATGGCGTTCTGCCCCACCTTCCAGCCCTTCGCGGCGTAGAAGTCCACGAACGTTTCCGGGTCTACCCTGTTCCCCCGCTCCCGGCAGTAGGCGGCCACTTCCTCCACCGTGGGGGGAGCGAACCGCGCCAGCGGTTTTTCTTTTACCCCCTTTAGGGGGTTTTCTTTTATATTATCTTTTTCTTTTTTATTTATATTTTGGGTGCGTTCGTTGTCGTTCGTTATCGATCGTTCACGTTCGTCAACGTTCGTTGTCGTTCGATTCTGCCGGTTCTTCTCGCATTTGTCTGCATATGCCTTTTCTGCTTTGTCGATGTCTTCCTTGATAAAGTCAAACGCTATGCTTTCCCGTCCCGCAAGTTCCGGTTCATGTCCGGTCGCGTGGTATTCCATCAACGCCCGGAAAAGTCGCCCTACCTCTTGATCTGAGAGCTTCGCGCACTTTGCAAGGTATTCATCCTGGCAGATAAATCCTGTCATCGGCATTTTGAGCACTCCTTAGGTGGCTGTCGGGATGCACCTGTTTTTATCCGACATTTAATTTTCATATAACTGTACTTATACGAAATCCCATGGCACTTCGTCGCTGTCCACCTGGATGAATCCATCTTCCCTTACGGGGCTCACGGTTTCAATCTGGCCGGCTTTGGTCGGCGCTGTCCAGAAGATGCTATCCCGTTCCACTCCGTCCTGGCCTTTGTAGGGTTTCATATGCAGGATCAGGCACTTGCCTTCCAGGTCAGAAAGCTCAAACAGTTCATCCTTCGGAATGCCCATGCTGTTGGCGTACTTGCCGATCTTGTCAAGCGGCCACTCGCCCGTAGAATCGTCCTTGTAGAAGTTCTTGAATACGTGCTTGTTCTGGTACTTCTGCTCTACGTCCGTCCGAATCTTGAAATCAAACTTGATCACCGGATAGCCGCCCTTGGTTTCGCCCTCTCTCGCGAACAGGCAAATGGCCTCATAATCGCCCTCGGCAATCAGCCCGCCGTTGTTCTCCACGCTTCTGAATCCCATGTTATTCTTTCTCCTTCCAATGGCTGAAATAGGTGTAGGTCAGGCCCGTGGCGTCCAGGTAGTTCAGGAACCGCTGGATCGTCCCAGTGACCGGCTCGAAGTCCCCGCGCCTGTACGTTTCCGCGTAGGCGTATTTCCCGTCCCAGATCAGGTAGTCGAAGCGGATCGCCTCCGGCCACAGCTCCATGTACATCGGATGCTGTACGCTGCTCTGGTATTTCCCGTACTCGTACCGCATTACCCGCTTGATGTCCGTGATCACTCCGGCCTTTACGAAGTCCGCGATGCCCACCAGGTTCAGCGGCACACCGCAAACCTCAGTCTGCTTCATGGCTTTCACCTGGTAGCCCGCGCCTTTCAGCCTGTTCCCGAATGCGATTGCCGCGGCCAAGTCCGCGCTGGGTTCCTCGGTTTTGTCGTAAATTCCCTGGGTCGCCTGGTATACCGTGTTCTCGAAGTCAATGCCCATCTGTGCCGCCGGGCCGGTGGGGCGCTGCTCGCGCCCCAGGTCGGCCAGGAAATCAGCGTACTCGTTGCCCTCCGCGTCCGGGTCTGTTGCCCGCAGCCAGGAATTAAGCAGGCTGGCTGTCAGTCGGTATAGCGACATACTTTTTTTCCTCCTTCACCCACTTCACGTTCAGCGCCTTGGCCTTTTCCTTGATCATGCTGCCCAGCTCCGCCTTGCTGGTCAGCGCATGGGGCATTTCGCCGATGCTCGCGGCGGCCACGGTCAGCCCGTCCGCGTCCTTCGCTTCCTCGATCAGCTTCCTGCCGCCGGCCATCACGTCCTCGTACTGCTTCTTCTGCGGCCCGAATACCTGCATCTCAGCAACCAGGTTCGCCTTGGCCTCGTCAAACAGCCGGGTCAGAAAGTCGTTCTTCGCCCCTGCCGGGAGCTCGGGCACGATCCTGTCGCCCCGGATGCCGTAGCAGGATTTCGCGAAATATTCCTCGCAGGGTGTGAAGCTCAGATACCGCTTGCTGCCCACAATATGCATGTAGCAGCCCAGGTCAGCGGGCGTCCATACGATGTCTTTCGCACTGCCCTCGCAGGAAAGCCGTGTCGCTACCACGTCGCCCTTCTGTACTTCGGTGGTGTGGAAGATGATAATGCAGTGCTTCTTGTCGATGGCCCTTATCTGATGGGTCAGCCGGTCAAATTCCCGCTTGATCACCCCGAACATGGCGCGTCCGTCCCGCGCCGCCTTGGGGTCTTGCTTCTGTGCCCACGGCTGCATCATCTGAACCAGGCTCCCGCCCGTGTCGATGATCACCGTCTCGGCCTGCCTGTATTCCTCGGTTTCCATGTCCTGGAGCAGCCCTTCGTAGCTGTCGTTGCTGGCCGTCAGGCCCCTGTGCTCCGCCCGCACGCGGCTGATGCCCCTGTCCAGGTCAAAGAGGATCGGGTTCGGTGCGCTCAGCGCCACCGTCGTTTTGCCCACGCCAGGAGGGCCCGCCAGGATCAGGTTGAACCGCTTGCCCGTAAAGTCAAGCTGTTCCGGTTTTTGGATTGCCATAGTTGACTTCCGTCCTTTCTTGTGTTAATATTTCGAATGAGGTTTTTACCTCGTTCTCTCTTTGGCCTCGCGGTTTCCTCGCCGCGGGGCTTTATTTTGTTGGCTTCCAATAGGCGTATGTCCCGCGCCGCTTCTCCCGCAGGGTGGGCTTCCAGCGCTTGCCTTTCATCCGCCGGTAGATTTCCCGCATGGAAGCGTCTTCCTCCGTCTCGATCTCCGCCGCCCAGGCCACCAGGCTGAAGGCCAGCACGCCGCCCAGGATGAACACCAGCTTGATCATTTGTCCTTGCCTCCCATCCATGCGATAAAGCCCAGCCTCGGTATCTTCATCCTGTTCCCGCTGAACACAAAGGGGAACTTCACCCTTTCCGGGTAGTCCCGCGCCGTCATCCGCAGCGTAGCCGGGTTCGCCCGCAGGATCGGCGCGATGTCGTAGGGCGTCAGCATGTCCTTGTCGCTGGCAAGCACTTCCTCATAGGTCATTCCCGCATCCTCCTTTCTTCTGCCCAGTCCCAGGGGTCGTAGCGCTTCACGCAGCAGGTGCAGCCCAGCACGTCAGCGCCGCTCAAGTCCGTAAAGATTTCATCCGGGTTGATTTCGCCGCACACGGGGCATTTTACGTCCTCGGCCTCGGGCATCCCGTCCCGCTCCGCCTCCCGTATCCACGGCGCGTCAGGTATTTGCTCCATGGCGCCCCTCCATCAGTGCATCATCCCGGCCCTGTCCAGCGCGTTCGAGATTTCCTGAATCACGTTGGCGTACCGGAAGAAGGTAGTAATCTGCGTTGCCGTGTCCTCCGCGCTGTTCATCTCGCGTTCCGCGTCCCTGCGCATGTCGTCCATACTGCCAAGCAGCATGTCAATGGTGCTTTTCAGCACGTTCACCATGCTCTCTTTGTCAGGTTTCATTTCTCGTCCCTCTCTTTCTTGACAAACCTTGTTCCCTGTGGTATCCTGATCCTGCAATGGTGATAGCCCTCGCTTTTGCACACCCCCCAGCGCCATGAAGTTGACGCCGGGGGATTTTTGTTTGCCGTCATGGCATAGCTTAGCTACTCCATTGCCCTTCTCAGCGCAGCAATTCCTTGTCTTGTCAACGCTTGGCGGTGCTGTGCGAAGCCCAACCATTCCATTGCGAAGCGTTCCGGTATCATTCCTTTGCACCGCACTGCGGAGCTAATCCTTCGCATGGCACAGCAGCACACATCCTTAGCATTTCATATCCCAGCTATTCCGCCGCAAAGCAACACTATGCCATCCCGTTCCATTGCGTTGCGTTGCTGGGCTTTGCATTTCCTTTGCATCGCAGCCCATCGCCGCGCCCCGCCTTTCCTTTGCTCCGCAGTGCCATGCCATGCGATGCGGTTCCTTCGCTCCGCAGTGCCCCGCGTTGTTCCGCTCCGCAGCTCCGCCAAGCAGCGCACCTCCTTCGCCACACATAGCCATGCCACTCTTCGCCTTTTCTTGTCGTAGCATCACGGTGCCATTCCCTTGACGAAGCTATGCTGGGCATGGCGTTTCCTTGCTGGGCATTGCGTTTCCTTAGCCTTTGATTTCCTCCCAGGTGAAGCGGCCCTTTCCGCTGTTCCGCCACTGGCCGAAGCCTCTGAGCGCGCCGTAGTCCAGCATTTCAACCACGGCTTTCATTTCGCTGTCGATGAAGCACTTGACCGTAAACTCCATGGTCGCGCCAGCGGGTATGCTCTCGCTGCTGGCAAGGGCGATCCGTTCACCCTGCGCCGTCTGTCCTCTCAGGGGCCGCTGGCAAACGCCCATCTCGCCATTGAACAGGATCGGAATTGCCCGGGGCTCCACGAAAATCAGCCCGTCGATTTCCTTCTTGTACGCCTTCAGCTTGGAGCATTCCGAACCCGTTACCTTGCGAAGCATCCCGCACGTGTCCTTGAAGAATCCCTTCCACTGGTAGTCCCAGACAATCGGCTTCCCGTCCTTGCGAGGGAATCCCGTCATGCTCTTCTCGTAAGCCTCATCCACGCCGATGGCCTCAATCTCTTCTTCCATCGTCGCGGCGTCCGGCGCGTTGGATGCGATAAACTCTTTGTGAATGTTCGGGTTCATGCTCGCCGTTCCCAGCAGTTCTTCCGTCGTGGTGATTCTTACTTTGATTTCCTTCATTGGTGATGCCCTCCGTTTCTTATTTATCAATCGCCTGTTGGCGTTGATTTCGTTTCCATTCCTCCACCCGTTCCCGGTTCCGTTCCCGTTCCTGCTGGATGGATTTCAGCTTGTCCTTGATCGTCATTGCCTTTCTCCCTTCATCTCGTCCTGGCATTCATGTGCGGAAATTGGCGATGTGTGGCGAATTGTGTTGAATTAACACGATTCGTGTTGTTCTTCGTCAAAAAAAATATTGATACCCACATTATAATACTTGCACAGTTTTAGCTTGATCTCGTCACGAGGGACACGATCTCCAAGCTCATACATTGCAAGCGCACTCCGACTGATACCAATATCATCAGCGACATTCTGCACCGTCCGCGTGCCGCGAAGGGAGCGAAGACGTTTTCCGATCTCCATTGCACTAACCATTATTTCATCCCCTTTCTGTTCCTGTTTCGTATAGAGAATAACACGTTTTGTGATTTCTGTCAACACGATTTGTGACATTTAACACAATCTTAACAAATTGTGTTTTTTCTATTGACTTTTGTCACGTTACGTGATATTATATGTTCGAGGTGATTCATAATGAAGAAGAAAGAAGAAGTAGGCTTGACGATCAGAACGCTAAGATTGTCTCGCAATATGACACAGGCAGAGCTTGCACGCAAAATACATCAGTCACCATCAAGCATAACAATGTATGAAAACGGGAGAAGGGAGCCTGACTTTGAAACATTGGAAGCATTCGCAGATATTTTCAATGTCCCGTTGTCTATGCTGGTAGATGAAGAACCGACAAGCTATGTCCCCGTGACCACCGAAGCCCGCATTCTCGCCAAAGGATTCGATCAGATGCCCGAACCCGCCCGGAAACGCGCCCTTGCCATGGCCAAGATGATCTTTGAAGAATACGCCCACCTATTCAATGAGAAAGGAAATGACGACGATGAAAACTGACCTCGCCACCGCCGCCCAGAAAGCCCATGAAATCCGCGCCCGCTTCGGGGACATGGAACCTCTCTGCATTCTCAAAAACATGTATAATGTCTAGGTCTATTCCTTCGCCGAGGTCGCAAAGAAAACCGGCGAGACGCGGGATGCCATCATTGCCGCGTTCAATGAGCCATGCGACGCCATCTCCATTTACTCAGCCGGAAAGTACATCGTGGTATACAATCAGCGTATGCCCTTCGATATTGTCCGCAAGGCCCTGGCCCGGGAGCTGGGCCATATCGTCCTGGGGCACGACGGCACCCGGCCCGAGGAAGTCAGGAACACGGAAGCCGAACACTTTGCCAAGATCATGCTGGAAGGGTGATTCCATGCCAAAAGCCAAGTCGCGCGGCAACGGACAGGGCACGGCCTACAAGCGCGGCAAAACCTGGGAAGCCTGCGTCACAATCCGGATGGTCACGCCTGATGACCCCACGAAGAAACCCTACCCCATGAAGCGCAGAAAAGGCGGCTTTCCCACCAAGGCGGCGGCCATCGCCTATTGTCCTGTCCTGCTGGCCGGAGGCGTGGAGAAGAAGACCCAGGCCCCGCGCCTGTCCGAATACTGGCAGACCTATCAGAACGGCGAGTTTGCCAAGCTGTCCCGCTCCAAGCAATCCGCATACCGCACAGCCTGGAAGAAGCTCAAGCCCCTGCATGACGTGCGGGTAGACTGTATCACCGTCGATCTCCTGCGGAAGACCGTATCTTCTTCCTGCCCCACGTTCGATACCGCCAAGGATTGCAAGTCTGTCCTGTCCAATCTGTTCGCCCTTGCCGGCGCGGATCGTTTCGCAGATAAAGACCTGCCCTCCTATATCGTCCTCCCGGAGCACGCGGAGAAAGAACGCCTCCCGTTCAGCGACACGGAGCAGGCCGCGCTTTGGCGTCTGTATGAATCAGGCAACAAGGACGCGGCCATTCCTTTGCTCATGATCTACACGGGCATGATGCCAGGCGAGGCCCAGCGCTTGCGCGTCGATCACATCAACCTGGAGGAACGCACCATTACCCACGCAGGTATGAAAACGAAAGTCCGCAAGGCCACGCCCATTGTCATAGCAAATTCCATCCTGCCCCTGGTGGAAGACCTGATCGCTTCCGCCCAGCCCAGCGGCTTTATCTGGAAACGTGTTGAGGATGAATGGTATATACGCTACTATGCGGCGCTGGAAGCTGCCGGATGCCGCCGCCTCACCCCGTATTCCTGCCGCCATACCACGGCTACCGCTCTCGCTATCACGGAGGGGATCGCCCCGCAGACCATCAAGCGCGTTATGCGCTGGTCAACCACAAAAATGCTGGATCGCTATGCCCACCCTGAAATGTCTGATGCGCTTTCTGCTGTCGATACTATCAATAAACCTTGTGGGTAGTAGTGCGGGTAGTAGAAATATTTTTTAATGTTTTCCAGTGTATTTTTGATTCAAAAACAGACAAAGAAAAACCCCTGTAAACCGTTGATTTACAAGGGTTTCAGCGGAGAAGGAGAGATTTGAACTCTCGCTACGATTCACTCGTACTACTCCCTTAGCAGGGGTTATAAAAATATAGTATTTTCAACGCCTATACGGTTCATTGCGGGTAGTACGCGGGTAGTAGAGGCCATGCGTCAACGGTCTTTGTCAACCATCCCGGCCATTTTGTCGGCCAGCATTTGCATGTGATGCAATTCTTCGCCGGACAACTTCATGAACATTTCGCCCAGGTCGGGATGTTCGCCCCTGTGCATCGCGGCAAGGTTCGCATACTTCATTGTGTCGTGGGCCTCGTCAGCAATCAGGTCGGGCAGGCAATTCGGTATTTCCATGGTCAACGCTCCTTTCACACGGCGCTTTCAATCCGGCCACGCATGGCCTCCACATCGTCAGCATTAAGGCTCAATGTCATTTCAGAAGGGGAGATAATGGGAATGGACGGAATCTGGACGGGGAAGCTGCCATACTGCCGGATGGCTCTGATCATGGCGTCGGCCAGGCTGTCCAACTCATACGTCCCGCTGCCGTCATCGTCGAGGATGGCTTTCACCATCTGATTGTCAAAAACCGCGTCAACCAGTTTGTTATTGGCTGCCACAGCATTCGCGCCGACGGATACAAGAATCTGCATGGCGCGTCCGTTGCCCATCTTCGGCAGAATATCGCTCGTGATGTAATCGGCTATGCCATGGACAATCTGGGATTTCGTTACACGCATATAATCCTCCATTCGATACCGGCGCAGGCACACCACCCGCGCCGGTTAATTTGTCAGGCCGCAGTGCTGCCGCTGGACGAAACCGTGGGCGGCGTAGTCTGCACGGTGGGAATGGGAGGCACGCCGGGGACGACAAACGCAGGGCCCCAGCCGGGGGCTACGTTGCCGTTGGGAATCACCAGCTTGGTCATGCCGTAGAGCTGCGCAAGCTGCGCGGACTGCATCCGGATCAGACCTTCCTGCGTGGCATTCCAAACCGCCTGTTGGCTGATTTCATTCTGCACGGCGGCGATCTTATTGTCGGTATAGAGTTGACCTTTGAGCGCGGCAATCTCCGAATCCTTCGCCATGGATTCGCGGATTAGTCCCATTTCGTACCGGGTGACGGGCTTCTCGTTGGGGTCGCCATTCTGCCGGTTCCCGCCAAGCAGCGCTTCCAGGCCGCCAGCGCCCGCCAGAGCGCCCAGCCCAGTGCCGATAGCACCCAGGGTAACGCCCAGATTGCCTTTCCCGTTGCTCGCATACTGTACTTCTGCCATGGGTTTTCCCTCCTTATTTTTCTTTGTGGCCACGCTCATATTATCGCAAAAAAATAACCCGCTGGCGATGAAGCCAGCGGGCAATCTTAGTGTAAGTTTGAGGAAAGTTCCGTGCAATCAGGGAGGAATGTGCTTGAACAGGACAGCTTCGTTCCGGTATACAATGTTCTTGATCTGCCGGGCGCTCATCTGAAATTCTTCCGCAAGCATCTCATAGCACATGCCGTCTATCAGCCTCCTTGACAGTATTTCCCGATCCCGGGCAGAGTGGATGTATTCAATGATCAGGGCTCTGATCTGGCTGTTCGTGTACTCCATTCTGCACCTCCGCGATCTGCTGATTCACCATGTCGATCAGTTGCTTTTCCCGGACAGTGTTTCCGTAGACGAAAATCCCAATGATCACCGCCATCGTAACACACCAGACGATGAACAGAATCAGCATCCGTTTGTTGACCCGGTTGTAGTGCATCATGGCATTTTCATGCAGGAAAAAGGGAACGCAGGCTTGGCTTTTGTTCTGGCAGTTTTTGCATTCGTCCATGGTGGGCCTCCTTTACGGTACGATTGTCCCAGGATAAAGCGCATCGGTAATGATATTGCGGCCTGTGATGTACTTCTCTTTGTACGCGCCTATGGCTTCCTGCGCCACCAATACCATTTCGATCATCTGCTTGCGAATGTCGCTTGTCAGTTGGTATTTCTGCTGATCCGTCAGGCTGTCATTGGCGTTGATTTCGTCGATCTGGTTGTAAAAACTATTGATTGCCTTCTTGGTTTTGCCAATAATCCCGCTGCTGCTCGTAAGTTTCTTCGCCTCGTCGTATGCAGTTGTTGCTTCTGCTTCCGTTAAGCCGCGGCGAAGCATGTTAAGCGGCTTGCCATCAGACACGGCATTTGTCACTTGCGTCAAAATATTCGCGCCGTCATAGAACGAGTTCAGAATATCATTGCTCACGAGCGGGTCACTCGTCAGCTTTTTCCTTGCCGCGTTCAGCGCCGCATTGATGCCGCCCAGCTCGCCGGTATTCTTGTCCTTTGACAGCGCGGGAACCAGCATTTGCCCAAGGTAGCCTGTGTATTGTTCGGCAAGGTATTGCAGCTTTAGGGGAGACATGCCAACCGCTCGTCCGATATTTACGAAAATATCCGGCGTTTCCTCTGTGTACTGTGTTGTCGCGTCTCTGTTCTGCAACATTCTTGTCGGGACGATCCTGCCGCCGTACCAGTTGATATTCGTGCCCATGGCAATCAGCGGGTCAAAAATCGTGCTGTCAACCGGGGTTAGATTGTCCAGTATTGTATTGGCAATAGCAGCAAGCTCGACTACGGGATCAGAGCTTGTACCGCTCCATATGGCATTGGACACGGCCCCATGTACGGCATAGGTCAGCGGGTCTTGGGCAAGGGGAATCCGGATCAACGGCTGATTGCCGAGGATGTCAGGCGCGAAATTCGGAAGATAGAAGTGCTGAGATTTGAGATCGTCGCTCATGTTCAGATAGGCTTCTTTTTCGTCATCGTCGCTGTTGCGAATCAGCAAAGCATTGCACAAAGCGCTTAAGATCGCCGTATTCAGCACGGTTTTCATGAAGCGCTGCGGTGCTCTCCCGCGTTCCGCTTCTGTTACTGTGCGCCCTGTGCGGTATACGCCTTGCATGGAAGCATTGAAGAAGGGAACAATCGCCTTAAGTGTTGAAGCAAAATTCCCATTGCCACGCCTGGCAAAGTCTACGGTTGCTTCCTGCGCGTTCAGGAACGCTTGCTGCCTTCCTTCCGGCGTGCTCTTGTCCTGCTGCCCGTATTTGTATTCTGCGTAGCGGCTTGTCTGTTCAACCACTTCATTCAGTTTTTCAGCCGTCAGTGTCGCCCAGGCTCTTTCCCCTACCCACTTCAATGTGCTGCCTGCATTCCTTGTGCTGTATCCGGGGATCAGTTCACCCCTGTACTGTTCGCTGCCTTTCCTGGTGCCCGTGTCAATGCGTGTCCATCCGCCGCCGCCAATCGCTGCATAATCCCTGTATTCGCCGCTTTTCGTCCATACATCATAAGCGGCGCGTACCCATTTCGCCGCGCCGGTGACATAGTTACTGGCCCAGCTTCCGTAATTCACGCTGTTTTGGAAGTCACGCAAAAAGTTGCGGAGCGCGAATACAGGGTTGCTGCCCGTTGTAAGCATACTCATGCCGCGCGTCAGTTTGGATAGCCCGCGCAATGCGATGCCGATGTCGGTTTCCCTTTGGCTTGACAGTAATTTGTAAAGGTCGGTGTTGTAGATTTCGTAATAAGCATTGCTGCCGTCCGCGTGCCTTACGGTTATGACATTGGGCATATTTACTCGGCCAGTCCCGCGATACTCGATCTGTTCTTCTCCGATCAGGTCAAGCGCCCTTTGTAGAATGTCATCCGTTACATTTCCGTTTAGTAAGTCAGAGATTCGCTGTTGCAAATCCCTGGTGTCAACGGAAACTCGTTCAATATCCTGGGTGATTTCTCGCCCAAATTCGCCGAGCCCTTCATACTGGTGGTAAGCGGTATCCCATGCCAGCGCCGCGTTATTGGTTTTCACCATATCCACGATGCTGTGGGTCATGTCCACCCAACTGTCAATCGGGTTGATAATGTCCTGCGTGCCGCCTGTCGCTCTGCGAATCTGGTATCTTCCGTTGCGCCCGACTTTTCTGCCGCTATTCGCATTGTCCATCACGCGGTATGTCGGCACATAATGCGGATACATGGCGTTGAATCTGTCGAACGCCTCCTGCGTAAGGAATCCGGTATCCACCATCCAGGCTTGCAGCATTTGTTTCCTGTATTCCTGGAACGCCTGTTCTGCGCGAACGACTTCCGGCTGATTCTGCTCGACGTTATTGATAAACGTGTCCCTTTCTGCCGGAGTGATCGTTTCATCGTCGAAGACGGGCAGCCCCCTCGCATGTCGCGCCTCAGAATGTTTCGCAAGCATATATTTGGTCAGCGTGTCAAACTGATTCCCGCGCAACCCTGCGTTTTCAAAGCGTGTCGCAAGGCTTTCACCGATAATAGTACCATGGCTGTCCGCAAGGTCGTTCAGCAGGATATTGCTCGCCACGCGATTAGAGAAGTTTTTCAGCAAAGAGTTCTTCCGCAAGTCTGCGTTGAAATCTACCTGCCCATTATTACCTTCTCTGATCTTCTGGTTTACAGGCTCCGCAGCCGCCGTATCGTCAATGATATTTGCAATCATATGCCGCACAGTCGCATCCCTTTGCGAAATGTCGCTCTTGTCGCGAATGACTGTGCCGAGCTTCTCATTTGTCGTTCCGTTCAGATAAGCTCTCAAATCCTGCTGCGCTTCTGTTACGGCCCGGTATTCCTGCGATCTGCGCAATGTCTGTTCAAATTGATCGACGAAATTATCACCGGCGAAGGCCACCGCGTCGGCACGATCACGCATCCAGTGCCACCCAAATTCCGCGAATGCTTCTCCTGGCAATTCAGCCGGAGTATAAGCATTTCTAAACACGGTCGGCAGGTTATTGACCATAAAGTCAGTGCCGGTCATTCCCAGCCTGTCGCTCAGTGCATGGAAGATTTCGTGCATCGCCACCTGATAGTTTCCGGCCTGGTGCGAACGCACGGCCAGATACCCGGCTCTGTGTTCATAGAAGCCAAGCACATCTTGGGGTACGTTCATTTTCCTTGTCCCGAGGGAATGGCCAAGGTGAATATCGTTCGCAAGTTTTTTCGCAATGGAATACGGGCTGCGCTTTGCTTTGGTATTGGTGGCGTTCTGGTTCTGTCCCTGGTTCTGGTTCCCCCTGTTCGTCCCGCGCCGGAAGGAAAGCTGGCCTTCGCCCTGTCCACGGTTCGCACGGTTCACGCCCTGCCGCACCATTTCGTCCATCTGCGGGGCCACGTTTTCGCCGAGGAAGTTTTGCATCCGTGGATCGCCCGCGTCCTCTATCGCGTCCATCGTCCCGCGCAGCGCGTCGGCAATCTTTTTCGACGATCGCTTATATTCGTCGAACATCTTCATCAACGCCTGGGTGCCCGCGCTCTCCTGGGTAAATCCGGGCATGGCCGTCTGGTTGAGGTACACGGACACGTCCTGCCCGCTATTCTTCACTTGGATGTACCGGGCCGCCGCATCCGCAATCTCAGCGGGCAGGTTTACGTCGTACACCGCGCCCTGCTTCACGGCTTCCTGCATCTGCACCACGCGGGGCGCGGCCTGCAAGAGCGCGTTCAGCACATTCTTTGATCCGGGGTTGGTTTCTTCGCTGAACATCTGGGTCAGCGTTGTATTGCCGTATGCCCGCTGGAACACGGCGTCCTGCATCCGCTTCATGCCCTGCTGGCTGATCGTCCCGTCCTCCTGCTGGTATGTCCCGCGTTCGGAATCGGGAATCACGTTCTCCATGAAGGCAAGCACAAAACTGTGATTGTCCGCGTTGTCCAGCCGCCCGTTTTCCGCAGGGGAGAACAGCTCCATCATTTCGTTGGTCAGCAGTGCCGCGTCCCGCGCCGCCTGTTCGCTTGCGCTGTATGTCGCCGTGGTGCTTTCGTTGGCTGCCCGCACAAAGGCTGCCCTGTCAAGTTCGGTATCCCGCACGCGCACGAGCACGCTGTTGTCGGTCACGCTGTTGGGGTCAATCCCAAACTTCTCCGCGTTCTGCCGCAGCCATTCCGTATACTTCGCCGCGGCTTCCGTCCCGTTGTTCATGGCCTGCCTGATTGCCATGGTGCGCCCGTTGCCGCTCTCCACCACATTGTCCGCGCCGATGATCGGTGCGCCGTTCTGCACGTCTGCGCTTTCGCCCAGCCGCGCCGGGTTCAGGTTCTTGGCAATCTGGTTCACCTGATCCTGGTTCGCCTGCCGCGTCCGGTCACGGGGCTGCAATTCTTCCGGGAAAGCCGGGTTCTGATCGAAGTTGTCCATGTTGGACGTGACCAGATCGTTCACGTTTACCAGGTCGTAATGGACGCGGACGGGCACCTGGTCGTTGGTGTACACCACGCTTTCGGAAGGATTCGCCGTGGGCTGCTCAGGCTGCTGCTCCTGGGCCGCGGCTTCCGCCTGGACCTGTTCCTCTGCCCTCTGCTGTTCAATTTTCTGCTGCTGCTCTGTAACGGCGTTTTGAGCCTCAGTACGCACGTTTGCAAGCTGGGCAGCCTTTGCCTTGTCCAGATTGCTTTGCGCGATGTTTAGGGCCTCCTGTGCATTCTGTAGCGATTGTGTGTATTCCTGAACAACTTTCGCCTTTCCTTCCAGGCTGGTGATCGTCCGGTTCAGCTCTGCCGCCGCCTGATCGTCCGCCGGGTTCTGCTCAAGCTGTTCATAAAGCGCGTTCAGGTTTTGCGCCGCCGCTTCCTGATCAGCCATGGCCCGTTCAAGGTTCTCCTGTGCCACATTGGCCTTATCCGAAGCCTTGTCCACCGCCTCCTGGTACGGGGCAAGCGAATTGAGCTCACCGTTCGCCGCCTGCTCCATAACGTTCCGCGCGGCCATGTTGTCGGCATTGGCGCGGTTGATCTGCGCCGCCGTATTCTGGTCGCCCATTTCAAGCTGGGCGCTCTGTGCCATCGCCTGTAAAACGCCCGCGTCCACCGTGCCGTTATTCGCCATCGCTTCGGAAAGCATCTGCGAGGTCGCGCCGTCGTTCAGCGCGGCCACAATCAGGGTGGGCGTCACGTTCTCCGTCATGCCGTTCTGCTGCGCGGTCATGAGCGCGTTTTGCAGCATTTGCGCCGTCTGCGCCCCGCCGTATTTCTCAACCAAATGCTGGGCTGCCGTCATGGCCAAAAGCTGGCTCTGCGCGTCCGTGCTGTTCTGCATCATCGCCGCCGCAATCACTGCGGTCTGGCTGGCCGGGTCTGCTTTCATGGCCGTGGAAAGGGCCGTGATCGTCTGGGTGAATTGCGCAAGCTGTTCGTTCGTCTGGGGCGCGGTCTGGTTCTGCTTCGTCCCGTTCAGCATTTGCATCCCCTGGTCGGTCGTGAACCGGCTGACTGTTCCGGTTATCGCGGTCATTCCGGTTCCGCTCACCGCGCCGCACATGGCGGCATAGAGGGCGTTATATATCTGGTCTTTCCAGCCTTGCAGCTCGGCTTCTTCGCGGGTCATGCCCTGCTGCTCGTATACGGTCATTTTTTGTTCCCAATTGGACATAGAGCCCATGATCCAGGTGTCGAATTGGGATTCAACGATTTCGTTGATTGCCTCGCCCGGGGCTTCTTCCTGAATGCCGTCCTTGATGGCCTGTTTGATGATCGTCTTCCACTTGCCCGCCGCCGCTTCGCCTGCGCCAAGCGCCCGCGCTTCGCGGATGTTCCCGATGGTAATTGCCTCGGTTATGGTTTCAGCCAGATAGTTGACGCCGGAAAGGATCATGGCCTGTTCCCGGTTCCCGCCGCGAAGGTACACGTCCCGCGCGGTATTGCCGGCGGCAATCAGGCCCATGGGCGTCGCGCTCAGCATTTCGCCCGCGAACCGCACACCAAACTTTGCCAGCGCTCCGGCCCCTTCCTTCGCCGCAAACTGCACGCCGCCGCCCAGCAATCCCAGGTTCATAAAGCTGTCGCCCGCGCTGGTCGCCGCGTCGTATCCAAGCGTTGCCAGCCATGCCCCGAAGGTGCCTTCGCCCAGGTCTTCCTTGATCTCCTGCTTCACCGTTTCGCGGGTGGTGTTGACGGCCACGTTCGCCATGTACGTGGGATTGTAGGGGTTCGGGTCTTCGCCTTTCAGCCATTCGCTCACGGTATACATTGTCCCGGCCAACTGCGCGGGGGACAAAAGGACAGATAAAAGTGTGCTCGTAATGGGCTTATCTTCGGCGAAGTTTTCCACCCATTCAGACCACTTTCCCATGTACCGTGCCTGTGCCTCGTCGATCATGAAATTGTAATAGGCCATGGCCGCGTCTTCGCCCTGCTTCGCCCGGAGGTACAGGAAGGTTTTTCTTTCTTCCTCGGTCAGGCTGCCCATCCAGGAATTGGCCTGGGCAAAACTATAGTTTCCATCTTCCGGGTTAAAATCATTCGCGCCAATAGTAGGATCAACCGCCTGCTTATCTTCCCGTGAAACGTCCGGAGAATCCAGGCTGTCAAGAATCCCTGCGGCTTCCATCTCCGCAACGCGGTCAAAGTCGCCGTTCCACCGCAGCAAAAAATAGTCTGCGCCCTGGATTTCGCGAAGCAATGCGGCCTTCCTGTCCGCCAGTATATTGACGGTATCGCTCACGCCGCGCACGTCTGCGGTTTTCAGACGGTCAACCACATAATCAATCGTTTTGATAGCTTCTTCGTACTGCTGTTTGTTTGCAAGTGCCGCCTGGGCCACGGCGGCGTAATCAGCGTCCGTATTCTGCAGCGCAAGTTCATATACGGATGCGGTTGACCATTGGGGAGCCGTGCTCTGCTGGGAGATTTGGTCGGCATAGTCCAGGATCGGCAGCAGGCTCCCCACGGTGCTCGGGTCAAGCCCGTTGATCAGCGCCAGCACTTCGGCTGTGTTGTATCCGCGCGTGATGTTGGCCTTCACCTTCTGGGCTTCGTCATACTCGCCCTGCATCTTCGCAAGGGTCTGCTGTTCCTGATAGAGCTTGGCTTCCAGCTCGGCGATATTTTCTTGCAGGTCGAATTTGTTATACTGCGCGGCCAGCTCGTCCCGGTAGCGCGAATCGTCCATGTCCTGCAACGTCATTTGAAGGACTTCCATTTGCTTGGTAAGGTTGTCCACGGCGGCCTTCTGCGCTTCGTACTGATGGCTGGTCTGCAAAGCGGCCATATAGTTGTCCGCCGCGTACTTGTCCGTCATGTCCATTACGCACTTGTAGTCCCGTTCCGCGTCAAAGGTGCCCTTCCTTATAGCTTCGTAGTATTCGCTTACAAAACCCTCAAAATTGCTGCTGTTCGCGGTCGCCCATACGGTCTTTTCTTCCGCCGTGCCCTTTTCAGCAATCACGCTCGCCGCGTCATTGATCGCCTTATCCTTTTCCTGGGCGATCGCCATGTCGTTTTCGGTGTGCATGATGTTCGTCATGCCCAGGTTTTTTTTCAGCGTCGCGCCGTAGCCAAACTTGGCAAGGGGATCCCCGAAGTAATCGTACCAGTTTTGTTCAATGCCCTCCGCGACATCGCCCCATTTGTAATCAATGGCGCGGGTGGTATTCAGCGGCTTCATTTCGCTTAGGCTCTTGTCCATCTTCGCGAGCGTGGGATAGTTTTTCGCGAAGTCGGCCATCAGGTCTTTTTCGATCCTGTCCGCAGGCGTGTGCGTCTTTTCCTTCTCCGCGATTTTTTCCCGCAGGGCTTTCAGTTCCGCTTCCGCTTTCTGGGTAAAGTCTTCCGCGTCCAATACCTTCTGGTAATACTTCTTGGCTGTTTCGTCCGTCCCGCCCATAATGTAGGCGTTCGCTTTCAGCCAGTCCTGGTTAAATTCGGACACGCCAAAATAAAGGGCGGCATCGTCAAGCGTGCTGCCCAGTACGTAAGGGTTATACTTTTCGTTGGTCGGGTCAAGCCTGGCGGAAATGTCCTTGTCTTCCTTCCATTTGTTCCCGTTCCCCATCAGGGCTTGCACGCTGTCCAGCAGCCTGTTGCCCGTGGTCTTGTTCCTGGCCGCCCAGATCACGCCTTTCAGCGCGTCCTGGCTGTAGTCCACCGCGCGGTTCAGCACGGTCGGCACGCCTTTTTCCTTTGCCGCGTCCATGCTTACCAGCGTCTTATAGTTGCCCCAGTCGATCATGCCCAGGATTTCTTCGTCCGAATAATTCCTGTCGGTACGGTTTGCCCAGTAGGCGATTTCCTGCTGCAGCGCGGCCCATTCCGTTTCCGCTTTCTTCGTGGTGTCCTCTGCCGTCAGCAGCTTATAGTACCAGTAAGCCGCGTCCTGCTTTTTGTTGCTCTTGGAGGACGGGGCCAGTGGCGTGTTCCCGTTCTCGATCCGGTAGTATTCCTTCAGCCACGCATTGTCTGCCAGCCACTTTTCGGTCACGCCGCCGGTCATGTCGAACCCGAGAGCGGTCAGCTCCGCGATGGCCTTGTTGGTGGCTTGCGTGTACGGGTCGTAAAACATGCTGGTGTTGTCGTTCTGCAAGGCGGCAAGGGAGTTCCACATCTGCTGTCCAAGCGCCGCGTCCTTCTGCATGATCTTGCCGATCTGCACCGCCGCCTCGCTCGTGGTGGGCTGATCACCAGCGTACCATTTATCGCTCTTGGGCGTAAACGTCGGCAGTTCTTTGATGCTCTTGATGGCAGAAGTGTCAACAGTTTTCGGAACGGTTTTTTCTGTCGTTCCAAGGTTCAGCGCCTTGTCGAACAACGTCTGCTTTTTCGTGATCTCCGGGAGCTGCACGGTAATGTCGGAAGAGTTTTTATTGGGCGTTACTGTTACATCGGCACTGTTCTGCTCAGGGCTCTTGAACGTGTCCATTGTATCCTGAAACAATTGACGCCTTTTCTGCTCGTCGTCTTCTTTTTGCAACGATTCCGAGAGGGCTTTTAAGGTCCCCCATATACTGGTTATGCTCATAGGGTGCCCCCTTATTTGTTCTTCATGGCGTTCTGAAGCTCGCTTACAAAGGTCTTATTGTCCTTCTTTTGTTTACTCATTGTGTTCAGCGTATTAAGAAATTCTGTGCTAACCGGCCCGGAAAGGCTTACAGTTTCCGTCTTTGTTGGAACAATGGAGGTATTCGCAGCTGTTGTCCCCGCTGTATCCTTTGTGCCCATCACAGCATTAAGTACGGCTGAAGTGCTCGGAATGTTGACAGCAGAATTGTTGTTCGCCTGATAAAAGCCGTTCAGCCCTGCGATCAGTTGGCTGTCCGTCAGCCCGCCAACGGTCGCCGTGGGCTTAACGCCGGCATTGTTCCCGGCGTTGGAAGCGTTTTTGTTTCCGCTGCTTCCTCCGCCGCCTCCTCCGCCTCCGCCGCTGCTTCCGCCGCTGCTGCCTGATACGCCGTTGGCCGCCTGCTTCACGTTGAACTGCCGCACGTTCTCGTTGAAGGACATCTGCCACTGCCAGTCTTCAATTTCGTCACGGGCCATCTGGTAGTCCATCTTGGCTTGCCACTGCGAATCAGATACCTGGTCGCGCTGCATCTGGTACATGAACTGGTAAATCTGGGTGGATAGCTGATTCTTGTACTGGGCGCTGGTCAGACCGCGTTCGTAGTCCTGTTCCTCCAGAGCACGGATGCGGTTCATCACGTCGTTGGCTTCGCTGGCCGCGTACTGGCTCAACTGCTGGGCAAGCTGATGGGCCAGAAGGGTGCGCTGCGTCTCGATGTACTTTTCTTCCTCGGCCTGCTTGTCCCAAATGTCCTGTTGCGCTTCCGCGCCCGCCTGCGTCAGGTTGGCAAGCGTCTGGGAAGAATAGCTGCTTCGCTGCATTCCGCGGCTCAACATCTGCCTGTCCGCCGTGGAATAGGCGTCGGCGTACTGCTTCGCGCTGGCCTTGCGCTGTTTGTCGTATGTGAATCCCAGCGCTTCTTTCTGCTGCTGCAAAAGCAAATCCTGAAATTCCTGGTTCTGCTGCGCGTTCATCCGCAGAATGCCGTAATAGGAGGCGTACTCGTTCGCCGCCTGTGCTGCCCTTTCTTCCGGCGTCCTTTCCTGCCACGTGGGCGTGGAATTGTACTGGCTGATCAGGTTTTGGAGATAGCTCGCCAGAGTGTCGGACGCGGATGCGGAGGCGGCTGCCGCAGTATTGGCCGCGGTGCCGCTGTTTGTGCTCTCGGTATTATGAGACGCACTGTTATCGCTGGCCGCCGTTCCGTTTACGGGCTTGTATTGCAGGGTTCCGCTGCTCGATGAAGATAATCCAGCCATATCTCGCCTCCGGAATTACAGTGTGTTTTTGCTCGTGGGATTGTTGATCACGCCGAAGGCCACCAGCACGGGAAGAAGCACATCCAAAAGGCCGTCCACGGTTTCGGAAATATCCAGCCCCGCAAATTCTTTCACACAAAAAACGATCAGGGCCGCAATGCTCGTCCAAAGGGCCCAGCTTTTCCATCTTTCCTGAAGAATCATGTCTATCACTCCTTTTGTCATCCGTCCTGCGTGCCGGAAGAATGCGCCTGCATCTGATCCAGCCTGTGGTGTGCGCTCTTCACGCTGCTTTCCACGGCGGCCAGGCGTTCGGAAAGCGCGTCCATCCGTCCGCGCATGGCCCGCATTTCCACGCGAATGTCTTCAACGCCGCCGGATATGCTGTCCAGCTTTGCTTCCAGCCGTGCGCCGCTGGCCGCGTCGCTGCGCGTGTCCTTCCGGCTGCTAAGAACCAGCCCGATCAGTGCGATCAGCACCGCCGCCGCACTGAATAAAGTCGCCGTATCCATGCGCTCATCCCTCCATCTTCTGATCAATCCAGGCTGTTACCTCGTTCAGCTTCCGGCGCATGGAGGCTAATTCGTTCCGGCTGATCCTCACGGTATCGTCGGAAGGCGCGGGGCTCTCGGTGGGCGCAGAGGGGGCGGATGGCTGTTCGGGCTCACTGGGCTTTTCAGCGTTCACGCTGTCCAACGGCACGAGGAAGCTGCTCATCATATAGCCGATAGTCCCCGCATAGTCGATCTTGTCCCAGCCGCTGATAGAATCGTCCAGCACACCGACGACCGAATGCAGCGGCACTTTGCAGATTTCGTCCCTGTCCGTGTTCGGCTGGGGGCGCAGTTTCACGGGATACCCATTGCTGGCAACGACCTCCGCGTAGTACAGGGTTTCATCTTTTTCTTCCTGCCCGCCGTAATTCACCTGCTTCAGCTTCGCGTAGTGCGACCAGTTTCCGATGCTGTGATCCTCTGTAATGCCGTCGATCCCCTGTGCTGCCGATTTGGTGCAGTGCATGATCGTCAGCGGGTTCACCCGCGTCACAACGCCCACGTGATAATAGTCCGTCTGGTCGCTGCCGCTCTTGTAGCTGTCCGGAAGGCTGTATCCGCTGTCTCCGGGCCGACGCGTTTTGAACACGATCATGCCGGGCATCAGGTCATTTTCTCCTGTGATCCGGAAGGGCCACGGCTCCTGAATGGCGTTCCGGGCCGCCCAATTGCTGCCGTGGGTGCCCGTCCATTTTTCCCCGGCCAAACGCAGCGCCCCGATGATCAGGCCGATGCAGTCACATCCGCCGCCGCTGCCGTCCCCGCCGCTTTCGTAGTGCGTCACCCGGTCGGCGTTCTGCTTCACGCATTCCAAGAATCTGTTTATGCTAATCATGTGATCCCCTCCTTATGTCGATGATTCTTCTTCCGCTCCGATCATTTCCTGGTACAGGTTGTAGGCCGTTTCTTCGTCCAGCGCGTCATTGTACACGCGGCAGTCCTCCACGGTAATTGTCGTCTTATGGGTAACCAATGTTCCTTCCGCGTTGTACCTCGCGCCGATGATCAAAGGCAGTTTAATGGCATAGTCTTCCGAAACCGGGGATTCAATGGCTGTGCCGCCAATATAGTTCACGTTGTTCAGCCTGACATGATATGTGCTGCCGGATTTGACCACGATGCAAACGTTCGTTTCGCCCCAGTGATCATCCGCATTGTAACCCGGATAATTCAGATTGCAGATGTACCCGCCGAACAGGATCATGCCTTGGCCTGTGCTGGAATACCTGTACAGCAAGCCTTTCCATGGGGTGTCAACCGCGTCCAGCGCGCAGCAGAAAATGTTCGCGGGCCATCCTGTCGCGTCCGGGGTGCTGGGCGTGCCAGACCACTTGATGGCAAACGTCCAGTCCTTGTCCACGTCGTCGTACAGCTTCACCTTGGTATTGATGTAGTTGTAGCCGGTCAATGTCTTGGGCGTCTCCAGCTTGTACAGATAGTATCCGTAGTCGTCCGCGCCGGCAGTGGACGGACCCGCGCCTGCGCTGCCGCCGCTGACCAGGCCCATTTCGCCCAGCTTTTCCATCACCAGCTTGGCAATGGCCTTGTAGCCCCATGCGCTGAAATGCAGGGAACCGTACTGGTTTTCGCCGGTTTGCCCGCTGATGTATTCGCACAGCACAGGCGCGTTCTTTTTGATCGGGTCAGTCGTTGTCCACTGGCTGGTATCCACCGGCTGATAGGGGATCCCGGCCAGGCCGTAGCCGCGGTAGGGAAGCTGTTCTTCCAGCGCCACCACGTGGCAAACACCGTCCTCCCCGTCGTCCGTGAACGCGGCTTTGATGGCGGCCAGGTTTTCACCGCTCCATTCCCGGCCAATGATCACCACATAGGTGATGTACTGCCCAAAGTCCAGCATGGCGTTTACTTTGTTGATGAAATCCGTGGCGGACGCCGCGCCGCCGTTGGCACCCATCCAGATAATGGCGATGCCGTTGCGGTAATTGCGCATGGCGAAGGTGTGTATCTCCGTGTCCTGGGGCACCGTTTTGGCCGTCCCGGCTTTCAGGCGCTTGAAATAGTAGTCGAACGATCCGCCGGTGGACGGTGCGCTGCTGCCCATTTCCCGGTACAGGATGCCCTCCACGCCCGCGATGGTGCACGGGTTGATCCCGAACGCTTCCACCTCCCGCAGCGGATACGCCACCTTGCCGGATTTGGTGGCAAGGCCCGTCTGGTTCGCTTCGTAAATGTTCGCGCATTCGCCGATCTTCACGGGTGTCAGGTCTGCCGGGATCGTGATACTGCTGGAAAGCACCATGGGGTCGCCGCCCTGCCGCCCCATGATGGTCGGAATGTCCTCGCCGCGCGCGCCCATGTTCACCACGTCGTAAGCCTGGGAAAGCCATGCGGGGTAGCTGTAGTCCATGTAGGCGTTGAAACTGTCCGGCTGGCTCACATAGCCGCCCACGCCCTCGGTCAGGCTGTCGCCGTAGCAATAGAGGATGGGCCGTCCGCTGCTGGTCGTCCGGAGGGTTTCAACGGTATTGGCTATGCTGCCCATCTTCACGTCCAGGCGGGTGTTGTCGTCGATGCGAATGTCCTTGGCGTCCGCCACGGGAAATCCCGCGTTGTTCTTGGGCCGAAGCCCGGAAATAATTTCTGTCGATCCGTTATATGCCATGCTCTCACCTCACGATACAATCACGGTCGTTTCGCCAAGCCCCGGGTTGTCGCTTCTGTATATGTCGTAGGATGCCTGCCGCCCGCTGGAATTGGTGTGCGTAATTGTGATGACTTTGGTGAACCCGCCAAGGAAACCGCCCACGGTGAAGGCGCACGCACCGAAGGAAGCGGGCACCGCGTACCAGATATATTGGTTCGCACCTGCGTTCACGCTGAACGTCCGTGCCCTTGTCGCGGTCAAAACGCCGTTGGCAAGGCTCAAAAGGAAACTGCTGTTGATCGTTTCCGGCGTTACAGCCGCGCCGTAGTGCGCTTTGTTCAGGAAGGAGAGCGTCGCCGTCTTGCTTGCGCTCGCGCTTTTTTCGTCCGTAGCCGCCAGCGTCCAGGTTTTGTTTTCTGCCAGGGAAAGCCCGGTCAGGCTGATGCTGCCGCTGGCCTGGCTGATCGTCTGGGCTGATCCGTCCAGTGTCGCGCTTTCCGGCTTTTTGTTCATCGTGTAGCTCAGGGTCACGGAGGAAACCGTGCTGCCCAATTCCGCCTGGCTCGGAGATGCGGAAAAGGCGCTGATCGCCAAGGGCGTGTATTGCAGGTCGGCAATCGCCGCCGCATTGGCCGCAATCTGGTTGTCCATGGCGTTCAGCGCGGTCGCATATAGGGTATCTCCGCTCTGAAAATTCTGCTTTGTGTAGCTCATGCTTTCCTCCTTACGCCAGGGTGCTCAGGTCAAGGATGGCCTGATCCAGAATCGCCACTGCCGATACGTTGCCCTGGGTCGAAAGCACGTCTCTCAGCGCTCCCAATGCGGTAATGATGATCTGCTCCGCGTTTTGCAGGTTCGTCACGTTGGATGAAAGCGTCGATACCGTTGTGGAAAGCGTGGCGAGTGTGCTTCTGGCCGTGCTGTCTTTTACTGCGTTTTCTGTTCCGTTGAAATTTATCTTGGATACATCAGGCATTCTTCAATCACGCCCTTCCTTTAAGACGCTGTTCTGTGGTTGCGAATCACCAGGATACCGCTGCCGCCTTTGGCCCCTTTGTACATGTTGGGAGAATATGTGCCAAGGCTTCCGCCGCCGCCACCGCCGCCGCCTGTGTTATCGGTTCCGGCTGTCGCAGGGGTTACGGTCGCCCCGTACCCGGTGCTGCCATACGCGCCGTCGCCGCCGCCGCCAGCGCCGCCTAATGCCTTGTGGGAATTGCAGCTTCCGCCAGCGCCGCCGCCCGCATACAGGATTCCGCTGTCGTCGCCAAATTCACGTGTCGTGGTTCCCTGGCCTGTGCCGCCGTTGCTGCCGCCGCCGTTGCCGCCGTCGGTGCCGCCTGCCTTGCCTGTGCCGTAGCTGTACTTTCTCCCGGCTTCGTCAGTAATCACACCGCCGCCGCCGCCGCTTCCGCCATCCGGCCCGCTGATGCCGCCCCCCTTGAGGCCGCCATTGGCCGTAATCAGCGCGGAGGATGGGTCGGAAGAAGAGCCAAGCCATGTTGCGCCGCCGTTGCCGTCCGATGAAGAGGATGAAACGCCGTATCCGGAAACATTGCCTGTCGATGGTTCGCCGCCCGCACCGATCTGCACAGTGTATCCCTGCGAGGCGGTAAGTGTTTTGTTGCTTTCGGTCTTCGTGTATCCGCCGCCGCCGCCTCTGCCGCTTACGTAATGTTTATCGGATGATGGGCTTGCTTGCTGTGTTGCGCCATTGCAGCCAGCGCCGCCGCCGCCAACGGCGAACAGGTCAACCGTCTGGGTTTCCGCCATGGTCAGCGTGCCGCTTGTTTTCAGCCGGATCACCCAGTTATTGCCGTCCACTTCGGTTTCGTATGTGCCTGTATAAGTGAACTCGGGCAGGCCGGTGCTCGGGGTATCGCCACCGCCGCCGCCGCCCCCGCCTTCGCCGCTGCCGGACGTTGCCACGGGGAAATAGCTGATGATCATGGTTTTATCCCTCCAGTGCAATAATGTTCACTGGCACAGCCACGGAAGGCTTGTCCGCAAAGGCCGTAAAGGTCACGGTGCCAGCCGCCTGTGCTGTGCACGCCACCGCGCAGGAAGCAATGTCCTCCCGGGCTGCCGCGTTCGCGCTCTCCCCGATGCCTACCAGCAGCTTGTCGTCCGCTTTTACCGCGCTGCAGGATTTGGTACAGGAGTACGGCGCTTCCTCGCCCGTCCAGTCCGTGGTCGCAATGGTCAGCGTCGCCGCCTTCACCTTGGCTTTCTCACCCGCGAGCTCCAGAGCCTCCGCTGCGTCTTCCACCGCGTCGGAAAGCTGCGTTAGCCATTCGCCGCCGCCCAGATTTTCAACGTAGTCTTCCCATTCTTCCTCAGTGCCTTCGTATCCGTTCTCCACGGCCACGTCGTAGGCGTCTTCGCTGTCGAGGCGCACTTTCCTGATGGACAGGGTTTCGTCGGACACGCTCACGCTGAACAGCCCGCCGCAGGCCATCAGCATTTTAAGCGCCATCTCCGCTTTCAGCCCGGCCTCGTTGATCGGGTTCAGCGCCCGTTTGATTTCGTCCAGGGTCGCGGAGGCCGCTATGATCCAGTCGGCAATCTGGTCGGGCACGATGCCGCTCTCAATCGTGCCGTTGATTACCGTGGTCGCGGTGGCGGAGATCAGCACCGTCCCGTAATTGTCTACAATGCTCAGCGTGGCCGTCCCGCGCCCGGGTGCCATCAGATCACGGCTGCGCACCTGCCAGAACACTACGCCATTCTGGGTGATAATGTCGCCAGGATACGGGTCGCCACTGGGCGGGCTGATACTCAGGGCCGCGTGCCCGTCCGGATAATTGTTGAATACGGCGGTGCAGTCGATGTATATTCTCATGGCGAAGTTTTCGCCTGTTATGCCCAGCGGGATCGTGCTGTCCCCAAACTCTGCAAAGGTTTTTTCTATTGTTCGCATGGCATCCGTCCCCTTCTATTCATGTACAAACACGTCGGCGGTCTTCCATCCGGTCAGGTTTTCCGCGTCCTCCCCGGGCCGCACCCATATCATGCCTGACGTTGGTGAGGAAGGCGCTGTGCTGCTTACCACGATCCTGCTTTCCAACGCCGTTACGCTGCCGCTCAGCGTCGTAATGCTCCCGTCTATGGTCTTGTCCGCATCTTTCAGCTTTCCAAGCCGCCGGTAAATGTCATCCAGCATTTCTTCCATCTGCGCCACCAGCATTTTGTTTTGTCCCGTCCATCCGTCCGGCGTCCTCAGCGGTTCATGCTGGCGCGATGTGTTGTATGTCCGCATTGCAAGCTACCTCTGTCAATGGATGATCTTTCCCTGCCCTTTGCATATTTCAAGCACTATATATCGGAGCATGGTCACGTAATGCTTGATGGCATAGGCATCGTTGTTCGTGCTGCCGTTGCTGCCCCAGGCGGTGCTATACTGGTACTGCTCCATCATGACGGACGAGATACCTTCAACGTTGTACGCAAACAGCGTTTTAGGATATTGGGCGCTTGATTTTGTTTCGTAAACCGCCTGGAACGTCGGAGAATCGCTTGCGGTGTAGTTCCCTTTGTCCTTATAGAAATTGATGATCTTGTCCTTGTTCAAAAGAATCCTGTCTCTCGTAAGCGCTTCGCTGCAAAACAGCGTAACGAGATGCAAAACAGTGGCGTGTGTCGCAGTGTCCGAATGGCAATCGATCCACAAGTCCGCGCCGTTGTAGTCGTTCAGCCATTGTTTGAGCATTTTTGTTTCCACTTCGGAATCGGGGTAATCGCCGCCGTTGTCAGTATGCAAGCGGCTCCAGCTTCCGTAATACTCAAAGTTCTTATTGATGCGCACACCGTTGGAATTGGGATACAAAAGCGGGTCGTGCATGATCCCGGACGGGCAAATAACAGGAATCACCACGAACCGCGTGCTGTTATACAGCGCGGCCATGCCTGTGTCCGTATGCTCCATCAAAGCCTTTATGAAGTACGCAAGCCCGAAATAAGTACTCGCCTCGCACGCATTCATGCCAGCCGAAAGCAGTACCGTTTTGTTGTAATACTTCGGCTTAAACTCATAGCTGAATACAGGACATGCGATATTCCCGGTCGCTTGCGCACCGGAATCAAGGCCCAGTTCTTTCTTTGTCACCGTATACCCATTCGCGTGTTTCCCAAGGTACGGGTCAAAATAGGTATCGATAAAGCCTTGATATTTAAGCGTCGAAGTCAGTGCGGAAATGCTCTGTGTGCTTTGTCCGAGCGACGTGCATTTGTAGTCATCCGTAGCGCTTGCCGGTTCCCATACGTCATAGGACAATATAGGCGGCACATACGCCTTGATCCCTGTAGCGGTGATCGATACAGTGCAGGAGTTTACGCCGTCAACGTAGATATTGCAGTCTTCGTCAGCCGGAAGCGCACTCTGGCTCTCGTAAAATTCCGTATAGCCAAGATCGCTTCCCTCGTAAACGATATTCGGGTTGTCGTTTATATTTCCAAGCTGTGCCTGTACCTGCACAAAATAGACGTTATCGGGGAAGGTTTGCCGTGTCCTCGCAGCCACGCCATAATCCCTCTGGATGAATGTTTTGGAGCTGTCGTACCAATAGAACCGCTGCACTGTAAAACTCGAAATGATTGCCAGCCCGTGAACAGGAATAAAAAAGCTGAAATAATTGCTGCTGCCATCAGCGGTTTCCTGTCCTTGATCGTTCTTGATCTTCCCTTCCACCCTGCTGCCGATATTGAACAAGTTTTTCCCGATAACGGTTGCGGAGCTGGGAAGCGTTACGCTTTTTGCCTTTTTGACGGTTTCCCTGTCAATGCTGACCACATTCCCGGATAATGTCAGCGTTGTAAGCTCCCTGCTCTGATCCGCTTCCAAGCCGTTGACCGCGCTTTTTAATGCCTCGATCTGCTCGCCCACATCCGTCTTCTGAAACTTCGTGCTGTCCCATGCGCCGGTCGTATCGGTCGTGCAAAGATACCAGTCCCCCGAATGGATATAGTATTTCCCTGCTGTCGCTCCGGTATCCGGGTTATAGTCCTCGGCCAGCCGACTGTTACTCCGCTGATTGAATGCCTCGATAATGTCGGACACGGCATATTGTTTTTCATTGATCACAAAGGCGGAAATGGTCTGGCTGCGCCCATCGTTGGTGACACTCAGGGGCGACGCTTCCACACCCAGCAAATCCATAACATTCGAGAATGTCCCATCTGCCTTTACTACGTTCCCGTCCAGGAGTTCGATAAAATAGTTCATATATGGCCTCCTTAATCAGGGTCAATGTCGGAAACAATCATGATCCCGCCGATCAGACGCCATGCGGGCGTGTCGGCGTCCGTTTCAATGATCAGGCGGAACCGTCGGCCGGTGCCGCCAAAGTGTAGTCGTTTCTGCTTGTAATTTTTTGGTTTCGCGATTTCGGCTTCGGTAAGCGGCGTCACCGCGCATTTCTTGGTTTTCAGTTTCTTTTCCGTTTGCAGGCTGATTTTCAGCGTCAAGGGTTTATCTTTCGCTTCGGCCAGCAGGTACACTTCAAAGCTGCCCTTCACAATGTCCATCCGGCCAAAATCGTTCCAGTGCGTCACCCATTTTGTGGGCGCTGTCGTGGCCTGGCCCAGGCTCCAACTGTCTTCCTGCCACACATACAGCTTTCCGGGGGCCGTGGAGGAAGTGAAGTACAGGAAATCTTCCGTCCCAAGGAACCTCTCCACGCATACGTCGTCCCGCAGCAGCCACGATCCGTCCAGGGGATCGTATATCACCACGGCGTTATTGATGGGGCTCGCGTCAATCGGGATGGCGCAGTAATACTTATTGCGCCAGAAAATGCCCGCCGAATGCTCCAGCGCGTCGCTGTTCATCCGCTCCCATATGTCCTTGCAATACTGCTGTTGGAAAGGGTTCACGCTCAGCCCGTCGTACACCTGAAGGCCCTGCCTGGAAAGCATGATGATCTGCTCGTTGTTCACGGCGATTGTGCCCGGATACGCGGCACCGCCGCCGTATTGTTCCTTAAATGTATACGATCCGGGATCAGTACCCTGGATGCGCCATACGCGCGTGCGCTTAAACGCGATGATCTGGCTGCCGAAGGAGCGAAGCGCGGTAAAGCTGTCGCCGTCCCAGCTCGGCTGCATAATGTCGCCCGCGCCGTCTTCGGGGTGTTCCACGTCCGCCTCCCAGTTGGTCGGGTCGAAGGGCGAGGAATACACCAGCATGTCGGGATCGTCCGTGATTGCGCCGCCCCAGATGCGCTCAGCGCTTCTTTCGATCACGCCAAACTTTTTCGGGGTCGGCACCTGCACCACGCTCATATCGTCGCCGCGCACCATCACCATGCCGTCTATTGCGTTGGAAAGCAGCAGCACATCAACGCTCGCGTCACTGCCCGCCTCGTTCACTTCGTAAGCTGCCCAGCTCCACACGTTAGAAGCGTAGGCCGTAACGCCCGAAGGCATGGCAAGCTGTGTCCAGCGCTGGTTGCCCGGAATCCAGTAGTACAGCTTCCCGCCGCTGGCCGCGATCAGCACTTCTTTGCTCTGCGGCTCGGTATGCCACCTGCGGTAAAGGCGGGCCAGCGTTTCAATGGGCTGCTGAAGCACGGGCGAAAGAAGGCGGCACGCCGCTGCGGGCTGCAGCACGCCGCCTATCGTCTCCATGTTGCTTTCTTCGCTCGCGAAGCGGGGATCGGTGTCTACCCCGTCCCCGTATTGCATCAGGCCGCGGAACGTGGAGATAACGCTTCTGGCGTCATATTTGCCGATCACATTTGTTTTCGCCATGCTTTACCTCCTAAATCGGGATATTGAAGAAATTCCTTACTTTCCCGTTCTTCCCGCCCTGCGCTATCACCTTGGCTATGATCTCGTCAAAGGATGAGCGGAACGCAAGCCCACGGTTTTGCTTGTTCGTGTTCCCGTTCCGGTAAACAAGCCATGTCGCCCAGTCCACAATCGCCCTGTGCGTCCATTCCGGCGTCTTCGGCTTTTCGTAGTCCTCATGCAGCCGGGGCCATTCCGCGTCCACGTCGTCCGTCGTGTGCTCTTCCGCCCAGGCGTACACCAGCCGATCATAGCCATCGTTGATGTAGTCCATCAGAAACGGCATATAATCGCCCAGATCGTCCGCGTCGTTGTTCGTCTGGGCCATCACTTCTTCCTTAATCTCGATCAGAAGCATGGCGCTTCACTCCTTAAATGTTCGGGTATTTGTTCCTCAGCTGCAAAAATACGGGCACGGGGACGTCCACATGCACGCCGCGCTGGATCAGGGTCGTTTCGCCGTTGATGGTCACATGCTCATAGGGGTCAACCTTCATGCTGCCGCTGTCGTCCTCGTTCTTCGGAATGAAGACGGACACGCGTGGCATGTCGTCGGTCACTTCTTCCACGGTCGCGGTTACGGAAATGCCTTTCACGTTGGATTTCATGGGATTCTCCTTTCAAAAGAAAGGGCCCCGGAAGGCCGGGGCCCTGTTTACGGTCAAGCGGTCGCGCCGCTCTCGATGCGCACGATGAAGTCGTCCTGCAGGATCACAGTGCAGAAGCCGTTCACCTTCCAGGCGATAGTGCCGCGCTGGTTCAGGGGGTCAAGCGCGCCGGAGGAACCGACGGGCTTGATGATGATCTGCACGTTCTTGCCGCTGCCGCCAAGCTCAATCGTGCCGAAGGCGTCCGCGCCATACACCAGGGTGGAGTACACGGGGGTATTGGTCGCGCCCGCGCCGTAGGGCACGATCTTCAGGTTCTTGGCAGTCGTCCAGTCAGTGGTCACGCTGGAACCGGGCACCCAGCGGAAGTACACCTTCTTGTTTACCGCGTCCCAGCGCTCGATGCACATGGGGGTCACGGTGTAGGTGGTGCTCACGTTGGTCTGGATGTACACGAGCTGGCCGGTCATTTCCCGGGCGATGTCCTCGGTGATGCCGCTGGCGGAATAGGTCAGGCACTTATTGGTCACGTCGAAGTCGGCGGAGGCGTCCACGCTGGCAGTGGTGCCGAACACATAGCTCTTGGTTTTGAACACCATGGCGTTGGTGGATTCAAAGAACTTCACCTTGTAGATGGTGCCCAGCTCGTACTTCTCCACCTTCTGCTTGTCCTGGTACTTGCTCACGTCCACCCACATGGTATCGCTGGTCAGATCGTACACGGTATCGGGGTGCACGATAGCGTGATAGTACCCGTCGGCGAAGGGCCGCACGTTCTTGCGCCGCAGGGTGCGCACGGCTTTCTTGATGTCGCTGTAGGTCAGCTTATCGGTGGAGGCGATGGTACCGCGGGCGGTGTTCGCGCCGGTGTACTGCACGTTCATGCCGGCGTTCAGGGCGTTCCTGGAAATGGTGTCCAGGGAAAGCGCGGCCTGGTCGCTCAGGAGCTTGGCAGTCTCCTGGTGGATGTTGTCCAGCATGTACCAGTTGATTTCATCGGTCAGCTCCACATGCCCGCCATAGGGCTTCACCATGGCGGTCATTTCGGTCTGCACCAAGGTCTGGCCGGTGGGGGTCACGCCTTCAGCCAGGGGCGTGGTGATCGCGTCGAAGGGGGTGAAGCGCCTGAACTGCACGCGCTTGCCGTTGTTCAGCGGCAGGGCACGCTTCTGGGCGTCCCGGGCGTGCACCATTTCGGGCTGCATGTTCTCCAGCAGGGTACGTTCGTAGTACTGCACTACACCGGGCGCTACGCCCGCGGAATAGGTATAGTTGAGGTTATCGAAAACAGCCATATTTCACATCTCCTTTATTTTCTCATGTCGTATCTCCTCCCGCTGGACAGGTTCGCTTGCAGCTTTTTCCATTGGTCTTCCGGCATGTTCTGGATGCTCGCAGGGCTAAACCCTGTCCCGTTGGGAGTGCGCATAGGCGAGGGCATGGTTCGCTTGCTTCCGCGCAGCGCGTCGGCCACGTCGTAGAAGTCCCATTCGCCGCTCGCCAGTTTCTGTTGGATTTCGGGGCTGGAATTGAACGCGGCCATTACGTCGATGCCGCTGTTCGCCTTAATCTTCTGCGCCTGCTGGGAAAGCAGATCAGCGCGGGCCTTCATCACGGGATCAATCTCGTCTTTCGGTGCGGCGGGCTGCGGTTCTGCGGGCACGGATACCGCGCCATGCTTCATCCGCACGTAGTCCTTGGCCGTTTCCAGGCTCTTGAACTCTCCCGCGCTCACCAATTCCTGGGCCTGCCTGTCGTACATGCTTTCGTACAGCGGGGCAAGTTTCTGTTCCTGTTCAGCCTCCCATGCCCTACGCTCCCGGGCGATGGCCTGATCGATGCGCTTGCGCACCCATCCGGGCTCTTTGGCCGGGGCCTGGGCTTCCTGGGCCTGTTCAGGCTGCTGGTCAGGGGCTTGCTGTCCTTCTTCCATCAGGGAAGAAAGCGCTTCGCCCTGGGGTTCCTCCGGGGCCTGTGCTGCGTCGTCCAGTACGTTCCCCTGATGCATCGTTTCGACCGTGTTTTCCATGGTTTTTCTCCTTTCATCCGCCCGCGCATACGCGGTCACGGACGTATATTAGAAAGCCCCCGGCGCTCTTTCACCGAGGGGTTCTCCCAATGTCTCCCGGGCCTGGCTCGCGATTCGGTCCGGTATTCTCGCGCTGTTCGCCGTGGGCGCTTTCGCTCCGGGCGTCTGGGCCATGGTCTGACCGTTCGCGCCCATACTCGAAAGTGCGCTCGTCAGCCGTGCGCTCACGCTGCGCATATTCTGGTTTTCTTTTTGAAGCTGCTCCATCTGAACGCCCATCTGCTCAATCTGCTGCTGCAGGCTTACGATCAGGTTTTGCCTTTCCTCGTTTTCACGCAGAACAGGCATGATCCGGTCTTTCCCCTCCACATTCAAAATCTGGAACAGGGAGGAAAGCGGGAAATACTGCTGGGCCTGGGCGGCCATGGTGTACGCCTGCAGGAACATTTCGTTCTGCGCGTTGATCTGTGCGGGGTTCCGCCGCTGGATTTCCACTTGCACCATGTAGGGCGGAGGCGGCACGCTCTTGCCGCGCTTCTTGGAACCAAAGAACTTTGCGGAATCAAACTTGATTTCCCGCATCTGGTCGCCCCTTCCGGTGATCATCAGCACCCGGTCATCGTCATAAAACTCTGCCATCAGCCAAAGGATTTGTTCCACGATGCGCTTAAAGCCGCTATTCAGCGTGTCCGTGCGCATGTTGGCAATCTTGCTTCCGGCTTCCTGCAGGTATCCAATGGCCTTACCTGAAATGATCCCGCCGTTGGTTTCGCCGCGGGTAAACTGGTTCGCGCCGGAATCCTGTTTCAGGTCGTTTTCAAACTGAAGCATCTGGTTGCTGATCATGCCGTTAAAAGGCGCGTGCTGCATCCAGTTCCAGTCCTCGCCCTGAACCACGCTGTCGCCCTCGATAATGTCCTGGCTCCAGTCGGCAAGCTGCATCTTGTCAATGCCGCTGTTCCTTCTGGTCAGGATTCGTCCCTTGGAGGACATGCGAAGGTTCGTGTCAATGTAATGCGCGTATCGGTTGATATAGCGCATCATAGGCGCGAGCTCCGTTACCAGCCCTTCGCCAACCGGCGATCCCTGCACGTCGGAATGTACGTCCAGCACGAAAGGATACATGCCGTGCATGTATACATTTTCATGCTTGCTGATCAGTGCGCCGCCCGCCGCGTAAGCCACGTTGATGCTGTACTTTTTGGTATCGGAATTGTATTTTCTGTACCAATACTCGATCAGCATGGCCCGCGCTTCGTCGCTGGAATTTTTCTCGATGCGTGATTCGGGCAGCCCAACGTTGTTGTGCTGGCCGTCCTCCGCGCTGATGTAGGGCGCAGCGTCCGGGTAATGCTCCTGGTACCAGCTCTTGGGGTGCCAGGACACCTTCATCAGTGCCCGGGCGTCCTGAATATCCTCCGCCTGGGGATCCCACAGGAAGGATTCAACCGGCCACACGATGGTCGCAATATCGCCTTTCCCGTAGTTCATATCGGGATCCCATGCGATTTGGGTAATGTTCGTCCCCGTTTCAAAGAAATTGCTCACCCTGCGCTTATGCAGGTATTCGTAGTTGTTCAGGCTGTAAAGCACGTAATGGCATATGTCCTGAAGGTCATAGGCCAGTAATTCCTTGTCCTGGCTCTCAGGCGTCAGCCTGGGTTCGGGCATGTTCTGCATCTGGTCGGCCACGCAGTTATTGATCGTGCTTTTCAAGGTCTGCAATTGCAGCACCTTTTTGTCCGTCCCGGGCGGGTCTTGCTTGGGGTCGTTCAGGCGCATAATTTCGCGGCATTCCTTGGCCGCGTCATGGTAGGGCCTGTTCTCCTGCTCGAACACTTCCAGGCGCGAATAGATTTCCGTCAGCAGTTCCTTGTCTTCCGCGTCCAGCATTTGTTCGGCAAACGCCGCCTCTGTCAATTTCTCGCTCATATGCTCAATTCACCCCTTGGTACGGGTCATAGGAATAGGTCTTCTTCGGCGGTTTCTTGGTGGGCGTCAGGGGCCGCGCCATCAGGAAGTACCGGGTTTCGTCGTAGGCGTGGTCTTCGGAATCCGTGTCAATGTCCTCGGGCTTCGTCTGCGAATACGGCAGCGTCGGCACCGTCCTGATCCAGTCCTCGCACGTCCTGAAAACATACATCATGGGCTTCCCGTCAGGCCCAAAGCGCAATCGCTCGTGAACCTGCATCTTTCCCGCCATGCGCGTGTTGTCGCCCTTGCGGAAGAAAACGCCCTTGTGTGCGCCGTCAGGCCGCATTTGATCCGCCACGCTGTCGCCGCGGCTCTTATCAAAAATGGCCGGATCAGCGATCCGGTCAATGGGCAGGTTATTTTCAATTTCCTCGCGCTCCCGGGAAATGATCCCGTCGGCAATCATGGCCGGCGTAAGCTCAAGGCCAACGTTGGCCTGCCTGGGCTTGCCGCCGTACCATTCCTTGTAGCGGTAAACGCGGCCCTCATGGTCAACGGCCCACCAGCCAACGGAAAACGGCTTGCTGTAGCCATGGTCGAAACTCATGTACCGCGGCCAATCCACGGGAATATCGAAAGGCTCTATCACGTGGGTATGAATCCGGTCAATGTAGTGCTTCGGGTCGTTTACAAATTCCGTGAATACCTGGCCCTCGAAGCTGTCCCAGTCGCCTTTCAGCAGCGCATTTCGCAGCGCTTCCGGCTTCTGCTCAAGCTCGAAGATGTAATCGTCCGTAATGAACGGGTTTTCCGTCGCCAGTGCGGGAATGTACTGCGTCCTGATGATCTTCGTTTTGTGAAGCGTCTCGGAATAGATTTCCTGCTTCTGAATGCTCATGTACGGCCCCGCGTCCACAAACATCTTTTTCACCCAGCCATGGCCGATGTTCCCGGGGTTGCTCGCGCTGCGCACAATCGGCACCACGCCCAGGCTCTTTTTCGCCCTCAAGCGGGTTTTCAGGAAGTCGTACACGCCCTGCTCGAAACTCGTCAGCTCGTCGAAGTAAAGAAATTGGATTTCAATACCGCTGTAGTTGAACTTGTCCGCCTCGTGCTCGCAGTGCCGGAACAGGATTTTGCTCCCGTTTACAAGGCTGTATTCGTGCCGCCCCGCATTGTAGGACGCCAGCTTGCCCGGGTAACTCGCCCGCGCTTCCTTGATGTCCGTGTCCTCCAATTCCTGGTACGTCCGCCGGAATACCACCGCCGTCGTTTTCGGGTATTTCAGACAGCGAAACAGCGCGTCCATGATCAGCGCCTTCGTCTTCCCCCCGCCCGCAGCCCCGCCGTAAAGCACCTCATTCGCAGGTGTCGCGTGAAACGCAGCCTGCTTCGGTGTCGGCTGGTATGTAATCGATATGGCAGCCATTATTCGCCATCATCTACAGTCTCTTCGTCGGCGTCCGGCGTGCCAAGGTCAGGCATTCCCTCAACCTTCACCACGATGCTCTTTTCTTCCTCGCCGAACACAATCGGGAACGCCCTGCTCAGAATGTCGTTGGCGGCCTTGTTCTCCAGCCACGGCGTTTGAGGCATGGTCAGTTCTTCGCCCAGTTTTTTGACCGCGGGGCCCATGAAAGAAACAAGCAGGTCACTCATGTACTGCCTGTATGCGTCCACCATGCGCGGGGTCTTGAACCACTTCCGCACAATCCCAATGGCCCGTTCTTCCTTTTTTTCGTCCGCGCCGCCATTGCCGTCCGTGCAGTCAAAAATAATCCTCGCAATCTCCTGGTCGCTCTTTCCGTCCGCCCGCATCTGCAACGCCTGCAACTGATGCCGCGTGATCCCAAGGCTCCGTCCACTCGTGTATTTCGCCATATTATCGGCCTCCTTTCTTTCGCTTTTGATTACGATACTGGTACTGTAAGTTTTACTGGTATAACTTGGAAATTTTTTGTCCGGCGGTGTGATTGTGCTGGAGTGCTGAGGTATGCGCTACGGGCCAAAAAAAATTTTTGGAGTCCCGCCCTCAGAACCGGCCCCCAGGGGGGTGGGGGTGGGGGTAGGCCCCCTGGGTAGTGGGGTATATGCCCCATGGCAGGGCAGGGCAAGGGCCGGCATGTTTTCGGGGCGCGTCACCCTGGAGCGGAGGCGGGACGCTCCATTTATTTTTCCGGTTCCTCGACCTGGGCTCCGTGCTGCTGATCCGCTCCGTCTCCGGCTCCGACGTTGGGCAGCCGTGGCTCCTGGCGCTGTGCTCTCTGTCCATCCGGAGGCTGTGTCCTGCATGATCTGCATACCATGCCGCCTCGGCCTGGTGCCTTCTGCCTGCTGTCTGCTCTGTGATCTGATCCGGTTTATGCAGTAGACGGAATAACTATTCGTAAAAGGGTTCTTTTGCGAATAGTAAATTATTTCCAGTTAAGCCAGATTTACATAGTCCAAAACCTTCACGGCTTACTTTCTTATAAACCCTATATATAATATATATATTATATATAGGGTATTATAAGAAAGCCCTGTGTTGAGTTGAAACTATGCAAAATCTGCA
>Ga0265301_10000761_pt1 | contig 44242 bp, 39 predicted proteins | sample AusTroGonzalo_MG_2_FD_193488 | JGI IMG/M metagenome (GOLD analysis project Ga0265301, IMG submission 193488) | Bovine rumen microbial communities from tropical cattle in Woodstock, Queensland, Australia - Gonzalo_04 | ecosystem: Host-associated > Mammals > Digestive system > Stomach > Rumen ...
CGTAGGAACTGGTCCGGTTTCCGATGCTGTCGAAACCATAGCGCATGGTGTTCTGCGTGACGTTGGAAGCGTTTTTGCGGATTGCGCTTGTGATTTCGGACCGCTGGTTGTAGGAGTAGTTCCAGGCTGTATCGTCCTGGAGCGTTGCGGACGTCCTGCGACCAAGGGAGTCGTAGACGTAAGCGGCCTGATTGGACGAGTTGGCGTTGATGAGGGTAAGACGGTTGTATGCGTCGTAGGTGTTGGAGACGGTGAGGAAGGCGGAGCTTGTGCCCTTCTGCCAAGTCTGCACCAGGGGCAAATTGGTTTTGTCGAGGTAGGAATAGGTGACGGTGGCGGAGTTGTTTTTGACCGTGGCGTAGCGTCCTGTGGCGGCATCGTAGGTGTAGACGGCCGCGGTCGTACCTTTGAGGAGAATGGTCTTCGGGCGACCAACGGAGTCGTAAGTCCGGGAAACCGTGGCGCTGGAGTTCGTGGAAAGCGGGAACTTTTCGGTGGTCACTTCGCCGTAGGCGTTGTAAGCCGTGGTTTGGGAACCTGCGCCGTCGCTGCGGCCGACTTCGCGACCGAGGGCGTCGCGCGTGAAGCTGACGTTCGGAGTCGTGTCGTTATAGGAGACGGATGTAAGCTCGCCGAACACGTTGTAGGTGTAGGACGTGATGAGGTCGGCTCCGTTGGAGGTTGTACGTGCCCAGGTCCTCTTCGAAAGGAGACCGTTGGAGTCGTATTCATAGCGGACGGAACTGCCGTTCGCATCGCATTTTTCCTTGAGGAACTGCGTACAGCTGTCGTAGTAATAATACGTCCGGTCGTCGGTATTGGAGTTGCGATGGAGGCAATGCGCGGAGAGTTTGCCCGTGTCATCGTCATATTCGTATTCGACGGGATAGGTCGCGTTGCCGGATTCCGAGAGTTTCTGGCCTCGCGGATTGTAGGTGTAGGACACGGTCCCGCCGAGCGCGTTGACGACTCGCGTCATGCGGCCCATGTTGTCGTAACCATAGGTCGTGACGGCGCCAGTGGGTTCGATGACGGAGGCGACCTGACCGTAGGAATTGTAGACCTGGCTGGTGACATTGCCGCGCGGATCGGTCTGGGCGACCTGCCTGTGGAGGCCGTCGTAGGCGAAAGACGTGGTCCCGCCGAGGATGGAGACGGATGAGAGGAGAAGCCCGTCACGCTGAACAGCAGACTCCAGATTGGAAATGCCGGGGTAGGAACGGACGATGGTGTGCGTCTGCGAGGTCGGGTTGTAGGATTCCGAGGTGGTCGCGGAGTTGCCGCGGACATCGATGGTGGTTTCCTGAGCACGCAGGGCATTGGAAAGCGGGTAGAGCCGTGTGACTTTCGAGGTGACGAGCGGTGTGGTGGACGTGCCGGAAGCGGTATTGGATGCGAAAGTCGAGGTCACGGCGACCTGATAGACCGCGCCTGCGGAGGAAACGAAATTGGTATTGGTGAGCGTGGTTCTGATGGACGTTCCGCCTGAGAGGATCTCCGCAAGAGGATTTCCCATTGCGTCATAGGTCTTGGAAAGACCGGGCTGACCGGAAACGAACGTGGAGACATGTCTTCCGAGTGTGTCGTAGAACTGCGAGGCGCTGACGATGGTGTCGTAATCGAAAGACGGAGCCTCGGTCAGCACGACATGCCCGTGACCGTCCGTGCAGGTGCATTGCCAGTGGTCCCCGGTTCCCTTGTTTGCTGAAGATGGATTTAGATTTGGGTCTATCAGGCGATCTAGGTAAACTGTATAACCAAAGTCGTGTTGAAACGATTTCGCCAGTGCAATTGCAACATCTGCATCAAGCGATCTATATGAGAGGAAAATATCAAACCCAACGTCTTGTGAGAAATTGTGATATGCCTCTATTGCCTCATCCAAAACAAATATTTTATTCCCAGCTGTTTTTTTTAATAGAGCATCTTTTCGTAGCCCTTCAACAGAGTAAAGCATATGAGACCTCCTTGATACGTTATTGTTGTCCTTGGAGAATGGCTCTATTGGCAAAGATGTCTGACTGCCCTGTCCCCTTGGGACTGGACTGTTTGGGTTGACGTGATAGGTGTAAATGTTTATGGATACTATAGCAGGCATTGACAGAATGTCAAGCCTGTTTCCGAAAAAACAATGATTTTTTAGAGGCTTTGTCCGGGACGCACCTCCCTTCGTAGACGGAGTCGGGAATGAGATCCATAAAGCCGAGGAAAGTCGCCTGCCGTTATAAAAGTTCACATAGCTTTGGACGTCTCGGCTGTGTTGAACCAAAGAATGTAGTTAATCTTCCGTTTATGAGTCCTTGTGCTGGTACCCCATGAGCATCTGTTTCAGGCTGTCATCGCATTTCAGGTCATCCCAGCGGAAAACCCCAGCATCGATTCCCGGGATCGTGGCGATCTTCCTGCTGGCGCTGCTGGTCGAAAACGGCCTGATCAGGATCGTGCCGTCGGCATAGGCGCTTATAAAGTCCTTCCCGTTGTCCGGGAAAGCGCACTCCAGAGGTTCCGACTGGTTGTTGCGGATTATTTCGACGTTCTCCCAATGCCCCCACTCTTTCCCGAATACCACTCTGTTGATGAGTTCCCAGAGAAGGATGTCTCCGTTCGTGGCATATGCGGCCAGGATGATCCTGTTTCCCGTAAAGAACCGTAATTTCGAGATGTCTCTTTTTTTTGTCGGCAGCCGCCACTGGCATTGTCCGGTCTTAACGATCCTGACCCTCACCAGTTTCTGATTGTCCAGTTCGGCCCGTCTTCGTCCATCTCTTTTTTCCGAGGGATAATTCTCCGGCGAATAACTGGCGGCGAATCGCTCGTCGCTGTCGCACATGGCAATGGCGCTGACTCTGCTGTTGTGTCCAGGACAAGGATTAAATTTCTTTAGTTTTTCATCCCATGTATAAGCCTCACCATCTTGAGTTAAAACAATGGCATTCCCGCCGGGGGATGACTGTATGTTCGAATCTGCAATCCCTCTTGATCGAAGGTATCCCCGGAGAGTTTTCGAAATGAACGGTTTTGTTTTCGGCCTTTCCGCGACTTCCATACTGCTGGTTTCCAAATCAACCATGTAATAGGTCCCGTCTGAAAAACGGCACTCCAGCGAGTTTCCCTCCCGAGGCAGCCGAAGGCCGCTGACTCTTTTCGGGAAAGACAGTGTCTTGATCCATTTACATTCCTCCATGTCCCATATCTGAACGAGTTTTCCCCCGGACCCAAGAGCGGCTATCTTTCCGTCTTTTGTAAAAGCAACTGTGGTTATCAGGCTGTCGCTTAATGAAAAAACAGCCAAGCAATCCTGTTGGGAGACATTCCATACTTGAATGAAGCCGCTTTCAAACCCTACAGCAAGGTATCTTCCGTTTTCGGAAGAGCATCTGATGATTCCTTCCAGTCTGGATTCCTTGAGCTGTTTTTCAAGGGATTCAATCTGCTTCTGCACATTTTCGTTATCCAAAGGACAACATACGATATCTTCCGGGGAGCCCTTTTCGGTTTTGTCATAGGAAAAAGACGTCCATTTATACGTTTCCCGGCCTGTACAGACGACAAGATAATCTTCAGAAGTAAAGCCTATCTGAAATGCCTGTCCGGGCTCCGGCGACAGCGACCCGACGATCATCTGGCTTTGGGTCAGCAGATTGATGATGGAAACAAGACCATTTGACGAAACGACCGCCAGGGTATGATGGTCATGGGAAAAACTGAAACCTGCTATTCTGTCATGATGTTTGTCATTGATTAGAGTTTCCTTCTCCAGCCATGCGTTATTGATATTGATGGTTCCGGGAAACTGCACCTTGAGATGCTCGGAAAGAGACACTCTCCGCAGATCCAGACCGGACAGGTCTCTTTTTCCATTGCCGAGCGAAAGTCCTTTCCAATCAAAAATTCAAGGATATTTTGGGATCACTCCTTTGGCGATTTCAATTGGATTTGCCCTATTTTTTTCATTACGATTTTTTCCCCAATCGGATTCCTCTGCTGGATTTTTCCCAACTGTGTTGTTTAAGGCGAAATGAACTTTTGGGAAATGATTATCCACGCCTTTTGCGATATGCGCTGATTCAATACGAGAAGAATCATTTCGACAGCGTTTTATTGCTCTATCTCACCTGCTTCTTTCAACTCGTGTGGGACAAAGGAAAGGAAAACGCCGGGATAAAGACATCTTTTTTGCTCTTTGTTCAAGAATTGAATATTCTCCGTTCCAAGATCATTATGTCCGAAGGGGCGGGATTGGCGGACTTTGTCCGATTTTTCGATGATCGGCTGCGTGATGTCGGGAAAACCGTCAATAACGCGGCGAGATCCATTTTTATGTCGGGGACGATCCATAGCGAATTGCGTCTGGGAAAACTACCGAACAAAGCACTCTTAAAGGATTCTATTTATCCGGAGATCCGAAGGACTCTTGAGAACTATTATCCGAGTTTATGCTGCTCCGTCAAAAAGGAATTTATGGTTTGTTCCCAGGATAAGATCCTGTTCGATTTCGGATACCATTTCAGCAAGAAGAAAGAAGAAGAAAATGGGAAACCTTCGGAATCTTATTACAGGAAAGCCAATAGTATTCGAAAGAACAAAAATGACATCCTTCATTTTTTCGAGCAGGAGATGCAGAATATCAACATAACGGATTCTGAAGATTTCATTTTCCCTTCATCGGAGAAAAAGCTTTATTTTGATCTGCGCTTATCTTTGCGCACTTTGGATGCTGCCGGCGACGAAAATCTTTTCCCCCCGGAGGTATTCGCGCCTGCCGCCAGGGCGATTCGAAATAATTTGTTTTTCAGAGAAAGTTCTTTGAACTGCGGTTTTATCAATCCGACTCTCCGTCAATTCAGAAGAATTCGCTTTGCGTTTCATGCCGGTGAGGATTTTACCCATATCGTTACCGGAATGCGCCGGGTGTATGAGACGATTAACTTTTTCGAATATGAACATGATGATCGTCTGGGGCATGCTCTGGCAATCGGTTTGAATCCGTTAAAATGGGTCGAAAAACATAATGAGGTTATTATTCCGTTTGAGGAGTTTTTCGACAATTGTGTCTGGCTGTATGAAATGGCGGTCCAAATAGGTCGGCGGAAAAAAGATTTTTTTGCTTGGGCACTATTCTATGAACGCAAAATCCGCGAACTGCAGAAAAAAATATCCCCGCAGCCAAAGCAAGTTTCTCCTCAAGATCTGTTTGTTGCCTATCAGGAAAGAAAATATCTGTGGGAAAACGAGGCAAATGAACATGATATGACAAACCCCTTGGATGGCAATCCTTCGAAAGAAATAGCCGCCCTTGTCAATGCATATAAAAACCGACATATCGATCTTGGAAAGCTATTTGAAAAAACTGCTTTTGATGATCCGTGGAAGAAGAAGATTCTGATTGTATTTGACGATCAGTCGTCTTCTGATGGCGGTTCTTTGTTTTTTGAACGGGAATATGTCAGAAAAGACGAGATTGATTTCTGGGAAGCCGTTCAGGATTATCTTTTGCAGATGTGTGCAGACAAAGGTATTATTCTGGAAGCGAACCCCTCTTCCAATGTTGCGATCAGTGAAATCAAACGGTATTGTGATCACCCTGTATTCCGCTGGAGTCCGTTGTCGGATGACGATATTGCTCCAAATGGAAAATACAATCGGTTCGGTCTGCGGTCGGGGCGAGTTCGGGTGTGCGTCAATTCCGATGATCCCGGTATTTTTAATACGACCTTGCAAAATGAATTTCATCTTCTCGAAGAAACAGCAAAATCTCAGGCTTCGGCGGAAAGAGTTAAGGGGTGGATCGATTATTTGCGGAAAGAAGGGGTTGATATCTTTCTTGACAATTATATATCCCCGTTTTCTGTTTTATCCTGACAAATCCGTTTTGCTACCTTCTTCCTCAAGGTGAGGAACATTTCCTTCTGTTTGAAGCAGTGAATTTCAAGTTTCAAATGATCGGTAAGAACTCGTCCTTCAGCATGCGCGGTACAATAAAAAATCAAATGGCACCTTCCAAAACACCAATATTTGAGGGAAAAACAAAGTATAGGTCGGGTGAACAGCGTTTTCGATACCGCAAAAAGAAATTCAGCGCGGGAACTATGGTGTTTTTGAGGGAAAAATCCAGAATCGGCCCCAGGATTCCGAACCGCGCTGATTTCGGTAGCGCGGTTTATGTGTCGAAAACAGCGCATAACGTCGTAAAAACGTGATTTGAACTCACGGGAACCAATAGGTCGCCGCCTATACGAAACGGAGAATTCCGGCGGAAACTGGACCCGGAGACGCCGCGAAGGACGCGGAGAAAAGCTCTCCGTGGAGATTATCCTGCGGGATCATTCTTCGCACAACCCTCGAATTGAGGTGGAATTAGCGAAAAAAAGAAAAGCGCCATCAATAGGTCACATGGCGCTGGTTTACGAAAAAATGGTGGAGCAGATGGGAGTTGAACCCACGACCTATACGATGCGAAAGTGCATGAATGTGCTATTTATCAATGAGATATAAAAGTTTTACGTAATTTTTCCGTAATTCCTGCTTCTATTGTGCTCAAAGGAGGTATTTGTTTGCTGTTGTTGCAAGGTGCGGTTTGTAGTCGCATGTGCGCGCGTGACCCCTCAAAAACAGACATCTGGATCATCGATATTTTGCGGTGCCGTCCGGGAAATCATTCAGTTTCATCCGTGTCATTTCCTTTCTCTGTCGCGTCGTCGGCCAGAATGAAATTGTTGATGTCGGTGATTCTGTACCGGACGGTTTTCTTGCCGAGTTTTTTCCTGGGAATACGTAGAACACCCTCGGATTCGAGGGCTCTGAACTGGGAGTAACTGATACCGAGGATGTCGGCAGCTTCCCTGGCATCGATCAGTCGCAATGGGATTTCCGGCTCCTTTGCATCGCCTTTCTTGGCCACGGCGCGGAGAGTCTTCATGATCAAGTTGTACTCGGAAGCCGTAAGGGCTCCCACGTCCACATCGATCGCCAGGTGACGTCCGAGCCACCTGACCGTTGACATGCGCAAATTATTGTTGGCTTGGTTCATTTTTCTGTATCCGTTTGATTGTGTTTTCGGTTTCTGCCGGTTAAGATTCGGTGGATGCAATTCTTCGTTACCTTAAATTAGGTCATTTTTCCGTTTTTGTCAAGGATAAAAGACGAGAAAGGTGTTTGTTTTCTTTGGTTCTCCTGCCGACGTTTGAGGTCATTACCGACGTTATATGATTAGAGCTATACAAAAAACTAGACATAAAGTATATTTAAATTAGCGTTTGGCGCTTGAAATGTTATACAATGGATGTATATTAAAGTAGTAAACGGCTTGTATGGAGGCAACCATGAAAATCAATGGGCACTACGAAACGGAAACGCAAGAGTTCAAGAAATCTCTGTCGGAGCTGGACAAGGGAATCATGTCCTTGACCGCCATGCTGAACAAAGGCGGCAAGGGAAAAGTGTACTTTGGGGTTTCCGACGACGGCGAAGTCGTAGGGTTGAAAGGCTCGCTGGGCAAGGAGACGATCCGAAAAATCGGAATTCGCATCACGGAGACGGTGAAACCGACCATTGTGCCGAAAATCTACTTCGAGGAATACGGCAAGGAAATGATCATCGTAGTCGAGGTCGAAGGGTATAACAAGCCATACTCCGTCTCGGGGGAATACAGAATCCGAGTCGGAAGCGAGAATAAGAAAATCGAACCCGAAATGCTTGGCGAACTGTTCTTTTCAAACCCGGCAGCTATGGCCGCCAATGCGGAAGCGACCAATCAGGATCTGACCTTCCATGAACTGAAGCGTCTATACGCCAGCAGAGGGCTGACAATTGACGATGCGACTTTTGCCAAAAACATGGGCTTGCTGACGAAGAGCGGGGCCTACAACTATATTGCGGAAATCCTGTCCGACAGCAATAACTGTTCGATCAAAGTCGTTCGCTTCAAGGGAACCGATAAGCAGGAAATGATTTCGCGCAATGAATATGGGTATAAGTGCCTTCTGGTTGCAATGAAGCAGGCTTTCGACTATGTATCCGCTTTGGATGAGGTTCGCGTAAATCTTCATGGGGGAATGATGCGCTCGGAGACGCACCTTTTCGATATTGACTGCCTGGATGAGGCATGGACAAATGCATGCCTGCACAATCGATGGATCAAGAATGTTCCTCCGGCCATATACATCTTTTCGAACAGAATTGAGGTGCTTTCGACTGGCGGACTTCCTGTTGATTTCTCCAAAGAGGAGTTTTTTGCGGGCATATCTAGACCGATCAATATGTCGCTTCAAAAAATTATGGGACAGCTGGGCATGGTGGAACAAACTGGACATGGCGTTCCGAAGATCGTGGGCGTTTATGGTAAAGACGCTTTTGAACTGGCCGACAACCACATCACAGTGACGATCCCGTTTGCTTTCGAGCCCAGCATGGTGCAGACGAGTTGCGATAATCTGCCGAAATCCCATGCAACGGTTATGACAATCATCCGCAAAAACCCTCGTTTCACGACAGGAGAAATCGCTGCTGCTGCCGAGCTGAGCCAAGCAAGAATCAGGCAGATTATTGCAGACCTGAAGAAAATGGGGAAACTGGTTAGAATCGGCGGCAAGAGAGGCGGATTCTGGGAAACAAAGTAATGAAAGAAGCCCATTTGTTCCGGAGTAGTTTTAAAAACTAGATTTAAACTAGATTTAAACTAGATTTTGAAAAAAATACGGTTCATCGTCCTCATCAGGTTCGGTTTTTTCGAACACTTCCCAATCTGAGGTATCCCCTCTTTTTTCACCGGACCATTGTCTGAAAAGAAGACATACTTCGTTGTAACACACAAAAAAAGGACTAATTATGGAAAACGACAAAACTCATTTCTGTGCTCCTGTTTTGGAATGGTATAGCTTATGCTCTGACTGCAGGAACCCGGAACTGTATTCTCCAGAAACAAATGCCGCGCTTGACGATTTGTTCGCGGAGGTGCGGCGTATTTCTCCATGCGATTCTAATGGAACCCGAGAGCTCTTTTCCCTCGTTGAAAGGGGTTCAATAGAAGACTATATGGAATGCAACGATCTGCTCTCCGAGGATTGCGAGATGTCCCGTGAAGAAATTGAGGAAATGTGGAAGCGGGATTACCCTCAGGAAAAAGAATGGTTTTCGTTCAGTTTTATAGAAGATGGCGACAATGGATTCCGAGCAATCTTTTTGAACAACAGAGTCATTTTGCAAACTATGACTGATGTTCCCACTCGGTCATATCCACGAGATGCCAGCGAAATCGTCCAATGGCTCGTCGAAAAAGTTGGGGAATGCATCTCCGATATTAAGTCTGGAGAGTACAACCGGAAGATCAGGGAGGAGTTGTCTCCGGATTTACGCTTTGGTACAATTACCCGCAATGCCTATTGGGAAATCTTCCCGGAAGATAAAGAAGAATACTTTTCCGGGCTCACGGATGCGGATCGGGACGAGTTTCTGAAGCTGATGGAGAATTACAGGAAAGATGCCAGGCCGGATCACATGATCGAAGACATGACTTCCGGGTTGTTCTTCCGCTGTTGTCAAATGGGCTATGCAGCTAACCATTACGAGGGAAGCGATACGCTTTCCCCCAAGGAGCTTTATCGTAAACATGCAGACGGACGTGATGAGGGACTTATGGGCATAGATGAGGATTCGCCGGAAGCATTCCGGAACTGGTACGAACATCGGGAGAGTGGAGGACATCCTTGGGAGGTCTGTAGGGGTGGCAACTCTACCCATGTCTCACTGTATGTCTGCAAAGCTGACACTGGATTCTTCTTTGCCGTGTCTGGCAGTTCATGGGGCCGGTCCATTGAAACCATCAATTTCTATCTTGCGTTACATCGTGCCGGAATGCCGGTAATAATTGATGATGGAAATGAGCTTGCCAACCGTTTCACTGGAAAAGACAAAATAGGGATTGTGCCCAAAGGAATCTTCCCTCGCTATTGCAGCAATTATTTCCCTGGGGAGCAAATCCTTGACTTCATGAATCTGCCGGAAGAAAAACATAATGAGTTCGTGGCGAAGTGCATTTGGCGCGATGAACCGGAAGTATCAATTATTTCAAACTAACAACCACTGAACAAAGTCTGCCTCGCAATGATCGGTTGCGAGGCGGACGGCTTTCCGGTTGAACGGCACCTGAACTGAACCCTTTAGCTCGTAAGCTGGCGGCGGAGCTCAATGATGGTCCGAGGATTCGCCGTGCTCATGACCTCCAGCACCTGTTTCACTTCGTTCGCATACCGACGCGGTATCTTCTTCAGCAGAGCGATGATTTCCGGGTCATGCGAGCAGTCTCCAAGCGGCTGAGGTTCGGCTCCATCTGCGAGATTCAGGAAATCCGGCAGGAGCTGCATTTTTTCGCGCTTGGCCTCCAAACTGGCGTGATTGCTGTAGAGTTTGGTCATCTCAGGCGTGAGGTGCCCCACGATGCCCTGAACGATGTTCATGGGGATTCCGTACACCCCGGCGTAATAGCAGAACGAATGACGGCAGCTGTGAAGGTCTTTGACCGAGACGGCACGATTGCGTCCTGCCGGTTTGCTCGTGGTGACGATGTGGCATTTCTCCTCCAGAAAAGTTTTGACGCGGTAGGAAACGCCGCTGCGGTTATGCAGATACATCTCGGCGTGAACAGGCAGGACGTATTCTGCGTACTCACCGCCATCCGTCCGCTTCTCCTTCAGCTCTTCGAGGTAGATGGCCAGGGGCGGCATGATCGGGATGTCCACGCCGATCTGGGTCTTGCGCATCTTTTCCCGGCGAATGACCAGATTCTCCAGGTCGATTTCGCTCCACTTGAGCGTACAGATGTCACCCTCGCGCAGAGCCGTGGCAATGGCAATGGTGAACAGGGGCCGGGTGAAATCGTCAAGATTCTCCTTGATCGTCTTCAGCTCCTCCAGCGTGAACGGCTGCCGGTTCTCCGTCAGCAGGGACGGCTTGGGGATACTGACGAAGGGATTGCTCATGATTCCGGCCTCATCGGCCAGCAGCGTGAAGACCTCCGTAATCGTGGTGAGGTAGTCCTTGATTGTCGCACCCGAGAGAGGATGCGCAACTCGCCTTTCTCCAGCCTTGCGAACAACGTACTTTCCGTAAGTGGTCAGGCTCGCCACGTAGTTTTCTGCATGATGGCGGGCGACTGCCGCGAGGTGGGTAACCTCCGGGTAGTTATCCTCCATGTACGTCAGAAAGTCCTGCCAATGACGCTGCTTGATTACTTGACGTTCCGCGCCGGGAGTACGTTTCCGGGGCTTCCTGAGGGAACGGACGTATGCCTCACGGAGCGGAATCGCCCTGGAGCCTGTCAGCTCCTCGCGGTAGTTCTCCACCAGTGCCTTCACCGATTTGTTGGCGCGGATGTTTCCGAGCTCTGCTCTCTGCGCTCTCTCGCAGGCTTGGGCCGCCCTTTCGGTTTTTACCGGCTGCCCGGATTGATCGCGGCAAGTTCCGTTGTAGCGCTTGCCTTCGACCATGAACGAATAATACCAAATGCCTTTAACATTTCTTATGCTCATTTTTGTACCACCTCCAATACTTACAATACATTGTTTCTTGAGCTTTTCAAGTAGTAAAAATCATGGTTTGCGTAACCGGCCGTCTGTAACCGACCGGCTACGTAGTTCTTATGTTACTCCTTATTGTCTGTGAGCAGCTTCCAAAGATTTGGAGCCAGCTTATTCGGCGTGATTTTTCCTGAAGAATTTTTTGCGCTTTCTTTGGCCTCGGTGAGATGCAGGTTCAGAGCCTCCGGCGAAATCCCGTACTCCAGCTTGAATGCGGCTATTATGGATTCGCGTACCGCGAGGTCTGCGGCAATAACGTCGTCATGACAACCGTTGAGCATTCCTTCGATAATCGCTGTACCTCGACCTTCTTCGTCTAGATATTCCCACGCCAACTGGTTATTCTTGCGCTTCTTTCCTACGTTCCGTTCGACTTCGCCGAGCGGGTCGTCGATATCGAGGCGGTCGCGTTCCTCCGGTCTCAAGGGTCTTGTTTCCCAGACGGCTTTCGGATTCTTCGGGTCGAAATCCGTATGAAACGACGCCTGTTCGGCTCTGGAGGTCATGCGGATTTTTTCCGCACGGACCAGCAGTTCAATCTTGTCCCCGTTCCCCGCAGAAAAGAGATGCAGCGACTCGTCGGCGACGAGCTCAATCTTGCCGGAGCCCTTGAAGCCCCCTTCGCGGTTCTCGTGATGGACGAGCAGGACGATGATGCCGTTCGCCTGAAGTTGGCGGATGAAGCCAAGGATTTTCTCGAACTGCCCCTCGGTATGGCCATTAGTCGCGAGCGTGGACAGATTGTCGAGCACAACGACCTTGCTTTTCCGCGCTTCAACGTGCGTCGCAACCCATTTCTGATCTTTCTCCAGCGTGAGGTCAAGGTCTTTCCGAATAAATCTGAAACGAGGATTGTATTCCTGTTCCGCGAGCAGTTTTCTCAGCCTGTCGCCGTATTCTGCCTCATCCATCTCTCCTGCGATGTACATCACGTTGAGGGGAGCGGAGCCACGGAACTCCCATCCGTCGAATGGGGCCCGACCTTGACTGAGGCAAATAGCGAGGTATAACGCGAACCATGTCTTCGCCACGCCGGAGCCACCATAAATGAGGCAGTAGAACCCCTCCTTCAGCAGCGGGTAGAGCGTGAAATCCTTCGGCTTGAGTTTCAGCAGGTCATCCATGGAAAGGTCTTGGAGGTCAGCGAACTCATTTGACCCGCAATCACCGACCCCGTACTTGGCCGCCTCGGCCATGAGCTCGTCGAAAGACAGAAGCCGCGTGCTTTCATACCTGCCGGTCTCCATGCCGAACGCATTGCGGGTCCACGTCGCACGGTCGAAGACCTGAAACGAGATCTTGCGTCCATGATGCTGGAAGATCATATTCCCGACCTTCACGGCCTTTTCGTACATCTCCACCGGACCATCGCCGTTGTCGAAGCAAAGCTATCTGCATGGCTGGCCTGGCGGCAGTTCAGGAACGACCTTTTCATGCACGTCCATGCCTCCATACCACGAGCAATAGATGAAATCGCTATCGCTGTCGTTGACGAGCGGAATGCCGATTTCATCGGTGAGGATGACCGTGGCACCGGAATTCGCTGCGATGGCATCGGCATTATACAAGGCGGGGCGATCCGGGACCTCTGGCATCATGCAGTGCAGCACCGGATTCTTGGACGAGGCGTAGAACGTGAACGGCAGGAGTAGTGTGCGATCGTCGACATCTACGCGGCCCACATGAAGCCGCGGGGCACGGTCTTTTCCATGAAAAACGATTTTTGTCATGAAGGGGGAATACAGGTTGAACGGCTCGACGGCAACAGACTGCATTGCCTTAGGGTCTCCATGATACGGCTTGTCGAGGTCGCGAGAGATGCTGAAGCGCTGCGCGTAGAAATTCACCAGATGGAGCACATCGGGGGGAATGACCGCTGCAAGGCGGCTCATCTCAGCACACTCTGCTTCCGAGCAGACCGCCAGATCCAAACCTGCCTTTTGAGCAATAAGATTCAGAAGATTCGATTCTCCGATTGCAATTGCCCACTGGTTGCCGTTATTGTCGACGACCTCCTTTCTAAGTACCACGCCGCAATTGGCTCCCCAGTATTTGGAATCAAAAAGGAAGTCTTCGAAGGAGCTCAGATCGTTTGTGTTAAGCTTGTTAACGATGCCGAGTTTTTTCCACTCCTCGGAAGCGAAGGAACTGCGAAGGAATCTCTCGACACGACCGAACATGATCAGGGCGCGTTCTGCCTCCGACCAACGGACGTAGCGAGCCAGGCGCACGGGAGCATGTCCGCCTGCGAAGCAGGAAAACGCCATGGGTGATAAAACACCATTTTTCGGGAGGCCAGCCTGTTTTTGAGGAAGATCGTCGCCGGAGAAAACAGGTTTTTTCAAGCCTGTTTCGCTTCCCGTCTGAACCTGTTTTCTGTTTACCGCCGCTTCTGAACTCGTCAGCCTATATTTTTGATTCGGGCTGCTACCTTGTTCTGTGGGTGTGACCAGACCTGCTTCTCGTGCCGGGTCGAGGAAATGCTTGAGAAGAACGGTCCGTCCAACACCCAGTTTCTCTTGGAGCTCTTGACGACTTTTCTCTCCGTCCTGGAGGATATCCAGCAGTTGCTGAACTTCGGACGTAAAGGTTTGATCCGTGAGAGTTGATTCCGAGACAACCTGCGGTTCCTCGGTCGGCGACACAGCCGATCCAGCCTGAATCGAAGCACGAATCAGGCGTTGGACGTTGGTCCGCTCCTCACTAGTGAACCCCCCCAGCCCCAAGGAGAAATCGACGGAACATAGAATCGGGTTCAAGCACCAAATACGGTAGAGTATGGTCAGGCGAATGGCGGTCAGGAGATCTCTTCCCCAAAAAGGCGGAGGGGAATTGATGTCACCCTGGATACGGGGGATATCCCACGGCCACACAAAACAGCTACCCGCGCAGAAGAATTCTTTCCATCTGACCGAGTTCATCGCGTTGGTCAGTTGGAGACCAAACGGGGTCTGCGGATGTATCGGTCCGACGATCATTGGAGCGATTTGTTGAAGAGAATAATGCATGGGCGTGATTTCTCTGAAGCAATAGAAGGAACGAGCCGCCAGCCGATAAAACGCATCCCGGATTTTCCAGTAGCGCGTCATGCCCGAGAGGAACTCGCGCGGAGCGTACCCTGCGGTGATGGTATCAACATATTGCTCCGGGCATCCGTCAAACAGCAGGATCGTTTTCAGCATTTCGGGATTCGGCTCGGGAATCTCGTATTCAAACGATGGCGTCGAGGACGGCAGGGTGCCAGCCCCCGGCGAGACGCCGGGGGCGGGGGTTACAACATTATTCATGATACACCGCCTTCGTGTTGCCCATCTGCGCGTCGAGAAACGCGCAGAGCGACTCCGCGTTGATGCGGGTGCATCTGTCAATCTTGACGGCGCGGACGAAACCGCGAGCCAGCCAGTGGATCATCGTCCAGCGGCTGACGCGCGCCAGCGCGCAGGCATCTCTAATCGTGAGATATTGACTCATAGTTACTTCACCTCCTTTCCTTTGTTCTCGGGCTCGATCTTGCAGAACGCGAGATAAGCCAAGAGGGAAGACTTGAGGATGCGGATGGAGCCGGCCTTTGCCGCCCCCTGCTTTTCTGCTACAATGCGCCCGTCCTTAATCCACCGCAATAAAGTCCAACGGGAATATCCCGTAATTCTCTTCGCTTCAGCGTATGTGATATACTCCTCAGGCTTTTCCTGGTTGTTCTGGTCCGCGACAGCAGCCAGTACCGTCATTGCCGCATTAAACTGCTGCTTATTTATTTCAGGAATCATGTATGATCTCCTTGGCGGTTCCCGCCATGTTGTGCGACGTAGCCCCCGCCGCTGGGGCAGCGCGTCTCACCCGTCGGAGACCGCGCCAACTCGTATTCGCGCGGTTCCTCAATGAAAAATCGACCGCGCCGGGGGGCGGCGTGGCCGAAAAAAATGGCCACCGCCGTCAAGCGTGGCCTAGGATCGATCGCCCAGGACACGTTGGTTTGGATTCGCTCGAATCAGCCGCGCTAATCGCGGAAACCTCTGATTCGGCTAGCTCTGTAAGAAAATACATCAAAATTGAGCATTTACGCCTGACACGTACGTGCCAGGAACCAACGTCCTCGGGCGACCGTTAAAGGTGAGGAATATCAACGTCCCGAGGTAGCACCGATCCGAAGATCAATGCCGTCCATGTGGCAGAATTTACAAATAATCGATCTGTTTTATATCATCGAGTCCTCCTTTGGGGTGAGATTAATCAAAAGTTAATATATCGCCTTGTTTTTTATTTTTCAAGTCGAAAAAAAGAATTTTTAAAAAAAAATGAATTTGAGGATTATCAGAGGCACAAAAAACATGTAGTTCATTTAAAATCAAAGATATATAACAGAATCGGCAAGCACGAAACGAACGTGGCTGCACTCAACAACCTTAAGAAAGGAATCCACAAACTATGAAGAAACTCATTTTTACCCTCACCATCAGCCTTCTGGGCTTCACCGCCGTACACGCACAGACGGTCATCGTGCAGAAAACCCCTGGGCTCCTGGAAGGGCTCGTCGACGCGGCTGTTGCCGTTGCCACGGCTCCAATTGTCTTCGGTACTGCCATCGTCAGCGGCGTCGAGGAAGTGTTCGCACCCGCTATCGTCGGTTCAACGCGAGTAGCCGTTATCTTGCAGACTGTCCCCGTGGTCATTCCTGTCCCGGCTGCCATCGCCCCACCGCCAACTCCGGCTGTCGTCACACCGGTTCCCGCCGTAGTTCCACACGCTCCGGCGGCAATTCCGACGACGACCATCATCACGACGCATGGAGACGGCACGGTTACGACTGTGACCCGACAGGCATCCTCGTATGAACTCGGGCCCATCATCCTGACCCCAGTTGACCCGTTACATCGCGTCGGTCCAGGTCCGCTCGTCAATCCGTACGTTTACCGACATCGGTGAACGCAATCCAACCTCACCCCCCCCTCACTTCCAACAGAACAGGAGAAAACGCATGGAAATCGAAAACGAATTCGATCCGGTGAAAGCTGCTGAAGTCGCTGCGGGAGCATTTCTTGCTCTGGTCGCGTTCGGTACGCTCAAAGCGGTTCTGAAAACGCTGCTCAACTGAGCTCACGTCTCAAGACCTCAAACAAGAAATACGCCAGCCTCAATTTCACCTCAAACAAACCCCATCCCCCCACAAACAAAAGGAAAACCGAACATGAAACATGACTACACCCACCTCATCATCGTCCTCGACGCATCCGGCTCCATGAGCTCGATTCAGGACGACATCAAGGGAACTTTCAACGAGTTCCTGCGGCAGCAGCGCGAAGCGGAAGGCCAAACGGTCTTCGACCTCTTCCAGTTCAACGATGAGGTCAAGCGGCCTGTCAAGTCCGCTGACCTCGCGCAGTTCCACGACGACCTCATGGCGAAGTACAACTGCTCCGGCTGTACTGCCCTCAACGATGCCGTTTGCATGGCAATCGACACCGTAGGCCATGAGTTCGCCGATATGGACGAAGAAGAGCGTCCTGAGCATGTCCTCTGCGTGATTATCACTGATGGCATGGAGAACGCGAGCAGGGAGTTCACATCGAAGGACGTGAAAAACCGCATCGAACATCAGAAGACCGACTACAAATGGCAGTTCGAGTTTCTGGCTGCGGATCAGGATGCGTTTGCAGCAGGAGAAGCACTCGGCATTGATCGTGATTCCTGCATGAACTTCTCGCACGATATCGCGGGTGTGAACAAGCTCTGTGCCCGTATGAACAACTGCATGGACAAGATTCGGAAGAACCCGAAGAAATGAGATTCTCAAATCAAATATAAACAGAACCCCAGGTTAGGGACCTCCACCGAGCACCGCGTGCTCGGTGGAGGGCTTTGAAGGGAACTTGACGTTCAGACGACGGGTACGACGGGTAAATCGAAAAAATTTTTTCTTACGTGTGCGAGAGAGGCCGTACTCCATCGCTAAGGTCCAAACTTTTTTCGACTTTTTTCGTTTTTTCTTCTTAGACTGACATTAGATGGCAGTGTAGAATGCTATATTAACCTCAGACCGAAAAAAACGGATGACACGGAATCACGGAGATTCCGATCCGAAACAGCAACGTACAACACGGAGACACGCCATGAAACAGAAAGTTTGCAATGCCATGCAGGTAATGATCGCCGTCACGATTGAAGACATAGCATTCTTCGTCATCAGCGGACTCGCTCTCGCCATCATCCTCAAACTCGCCTGCGTGTGAGGGACTAATGATTGAATTTATAATAACCATTCTGATAATGCTTTTGTTTACCAGTAATTCCAAGTAAGTTTATTGAGAGGAGATTCACCATGAACTACAACAGGCTCATTTTTCATGAGGACCTCTGGCCGGATGTGGTCGGGAGAACCTTGACCTTCAACTGTAAACGCTGTGAGCTGGAACTGAAGACATTTGAGGGAATCCGGGCATGCTGCGTCACCATGGCTGAGAAGATCGCGTTTCGTTCAAGATTTGAATTAAGCCACATCGACACATGGGCGGAGGAGTATCATCCTTCATTCGGCGCAATGGTACTGGACGGCAATTCATGGTACCTGAAGCTGTATAACGGGAGAAAGCTGGTCAAGGAGACTCATGGATGTAACGGCCTTCCTCCGCCTCTCCAGTGGAACACGTTTTATCCCGTCATTGGCCGTATGTGCATGATTGCCCAAACTCGTGGCATCCTGAGACCGGATGAAGCAATGGAAAGACCTTGCTTCTCCTGTTGAGGGAAAAATGAGGTAAAAATGTAATCACGGTTGAAAAAGCGCGAACACAATGATATATTAACACGAAAATCGGAGACTACCACGATCAAACCAAAGGAGCTCTGACAATGAAATATGTTTGGGAAAGCAAAGTTAGAACCGTTTTGGAGCACCTGAATAAAGAAAGGAATCCTGAAGTAATTCTTGATTTATTGCTTAAGCTCGGAGTTCTTAAGGCAGGCAAAGAAGAAAGGAAAATGATTTTAAGATATGTATATAGCAGTACAAATCATGTCTATTTCGGTGGAACATGGGACCCCATGGAAATGATGAAAAAGAAACCGGAGGAATCTCTCAAGGAAATTAAGAACACGCTTGACAGTTTAGTTGAAGATAAGATAATTACAAAAGAAGCTCGCGATAAACGATGGAAAGAAATACTTGAAGCATGCAATCAACCGCCTGATCCAGATGTAGAAAGGTATAAAAAAAAATTCGAACGCATCGAATCGCTTTTGCAGGTTGCGATGAAGAACTACAACAATGAAACTGATCAGGGGCAAATTAAAAAATGATATGGCGCTATCGTAAAATTTCTAATGGGCATTATGATTCGCATTACTTCGTTTGTAAAGATGCCGGTGTAATCCCAAAGACCATAGCAATCGTGAAGCGCCGTTTCTGCACATTTGATCCATTGCCTAAAGATGCCGACAACCCAGATCGAGAAACAATCTTTAAGGAACGTTTCGCATATTTTCTCTGTTTGTTGTCCGAACAGCTTGACTTTCTCGTGCCTTTGGTGTAACTTATTCCATCCTTCCGAAAGAAAATCCTTGTGCGATTAGGGTCCGATTTTGGTTGGAGAGTGGAGGGATTGGCGCACCAGACCTCCTGTTATTTGCTTAATCATCAGAACCCTGCTGTAGCTGGAACTACAGATACTGCCCCGTTCACGCAGGAGACAAACAATGGATAGCAACAGAGATAACAATGGGCATCAGATCAATCTTTGGGATATTGTTGAAGAAGCCCAAAAAGAAATCATTAAAAGATATCCAACCGACAATTCGATAGCTCAAAGGCTGGCTTTAAAAGAACTCGAATCCATTGCGTCAAGCGATGCAACAGAAGAACAGAAAATAAAGACAATATGTTCGAGGTATTTGAGCGCCCATACAACTTCTTTTAGCCCAGAGCAGGTGGAGTGTCGGCTTAAGGCAGAATCTGGAGATGCCGAATCTCTGTATCGGCTCGGCACATATTATTTTTATGGTGAAGGTGTTCAACAAAATTACATTGAGGCAGTTAAGTGGTTTCGTTTAGCGGCAAAACAGGATTATGTTCCGGCACAAGATCACCTTGGATGGTGTTATTGCTTTGGATGGGGTGTTGAAAAAAATGAAGAAGAGGCTTTTAGATGGTACAAAAAAGCTATAGATACCACTTATGAGAATGAAATGAAAGAATATGAAAGAAAAATGAAAGAATGCAAGAAAGAGAATCTTTCTCCTCTTTTACGCATTATCTACGGACTCGAACGACCAGAACCGATCGATGATAAGGAAATGCATGCAGATTATCGAAAGATTTCCCTTTTGTATAATAGCGCATTAAATGAATCTAACGTCAATGATCAAATTGATATAGGGCAGAAATATGAATTAGGAGAAGATGGTTTACCGGAAAATGTAATTGTGGCTAAAAAATGGTATCTTAAGGCAATCTCTCACGGCAGTGCTGAGGCGATGTTTTGTCTTGGCTATTTAATCTATACAAAAGGGCATTCCGGAGATGAAGCTGAGGCTATAGAATGGTTCCAAAAGGCCATGGAAGGAGGATATCAAGAATCAGAAGATACTCTCGGTTTAATGCTTGAAGCAAAAAGACTCAAGGAGGCTGTTGAAATTAACGGAGATACAGACGGATTTTACAGACTTGGAAAATGTTATTTTGATGGAAAAGGGTTAATAACAAATAAACATGAAGCTGCTAGGTGGTTTCGAAAGGCAGCAGAACAAGGGCACATGGAAGCTATGCTCTGTATGGCACATTGTTACTTTGATGGAGATGGCGTCGAAAAAAATGAGATAGAGGGGCTAAAATGGTGCCACAACGCAGCAGAAAAGGGGTATGTAGATGCTATGTTCTATCTTTGGAAATGCTATTTTGATGAAAACAACAATTGTTTGGACAATGTCGAAGGAATCAAATGGTTAAAAAGAGCAGCAGAAAGTGGACATGAAGATGCACCGTTTATACTTGGAAGGGGATATAGTCGGGGAAAAGGAGTTGAAAAAAACGATTCTGAAGCTTTCTACTGGTTTAAAATGGGGGCTGAACGTGGAAATTATTCAGCGAAACACGAACTTGCCAGATGTTATCGTTTAGGTCTAGGAACAGGTAAGGACATGGATAAGGCCATAACAATATGGCGCAATCTCGCAGAAGGAAAAAATGGAGATTTGAAGGCTCAATACATTTTGGGGCAATGTTACTATAATGGGGACGAAGTGGAAAAGGATTATGTTGAGGCTATAAAGTGGTTTCAAATGGCAGCAAAACATGGGATATGGCCGGAAGCAATAAAAGCAAAATATGCATTGGGTCTTTGCTATTCCAACACAGATTATGAAGAAGCTGTAAAATGGTTCCGCAAAGCGGCGGAGCAAGGGGATAGTGATGCACAGAATTATCTCGGAGTTTACTATGCCAGAGGTGAAGGTGTGAAGCAGGATTATGAAGAAGCCGTAAAATGGTTCCGTAAGGCGGCAGAACAAGGGAACGTAATAGCTCAAAACAACCTCGGCGTTCGATATGCAAAAGGTGAGGGAGTGAAACAGGATTATGAAGAAGCCGTTAAATGGTATCGCAAGGCGGCGGAACAAGGGTATACAGTTGCGCAAACAAATCTTGGGGATCATTATAATTTAGGAAAAGGTGTGGAGAAAGACTATGATGAGGCTTTTAAATGGTATCACAAAGCAGCAGAACAAGGACATGCGCGAGCGCAGTACAGTCTTGCAGAATATTACTATTATGGCAAAGGAGTTATGGATTATACCGAAGCCGTTAAATGGTATCGCAAGGCGGCGGAACAAGGACATGCCGATGCTCAATACAGCCTTGGTTTTTGTTATGCTAACGGATATGGGGTAAAACAAGATGCTTTTGAATCCGCCAAATGGTATAGAAAAGCCGCAGAACAGGGGCATGCCGAAGCTCAGGATAAACTGGGCTCTTGTTACGGGAAAGGTATAGGCGTTGAAAAAGATTTATCTGAAGCAGCCAAGTGGTACAACAATGCAATAAGACAAGGTTATGTGAAATCTTTATTCCATTTCGGGTTATGCTACGAAAAAGAAAAGAATTGGAAGGAAGCCTTAATCTGTTACCGAAAAGCAGCAGAAAAGGGAAGTGCTGATGGGCAATGGGCTCTTGGTAATTGCTTTTTTGAAGGAAAAGGCGTTGAGAAGAATTATACCGAAGCCATTAAATGGTATCATCTGGCTGCTGAACAAGGAAGTGATAAAGCTCTGTCGAGCTTGTTTGTTTGTTATTTTTTTGGATATGGCGTAAATAAAGATAGAGATATGGCACATAAATGGTTGTCGGTTCGTACTGAAAAAAAAGATCATGCCAAAAGCGAAGCAATCAAAGGGTATCGCATAGCTGCTGAGCGTGGATATGCAGAAGCTCAATATGAGCTTGGAAAGCAAATGTTTATGGAGAATAGCGAAGAATCCTTCAAGTGGTTTCGCAAAGCGGCTGAACAAAATCACGCGGAAGCCCAAGACAGCCTTGGTTTTTGTTATGAATATGGAGAGGGTGTAAAAAAAGATTTGATTGAAGCCTCTAAGTGGTATCGAAAGGCTGCCGAACAAGGTGATTCAGATGCTCAATTGAAGCTGGGAGACTTGTTTTATTCAGGAGAAGGCGGAAAAAAAGATTATTTCAAAGCAGTCAAATGGTATCAGAAGGCTGCGGAGCAAGAGGAGCCAGAGGCGCAGTTTAAGCTTGGCAATTGCTATTGTAATGGGGAAGGTGTCAGTAAAGATTTAGTTGAGGCTGCCAAGTGGTATAAAAAAGCCGCCGAGCATAAAGTCTATGGTGCTCAGGAAGCCCTTGATCGACTTAAAACTGAAACAGGGGAAATGAATCCTACAAATAAAACCAACTAAACTGATTTGGAAAGACAAACAAATGCTGTTCCAAGATAGAGTCGTTGTTATAACCGGCGGAGCCCAGGGTATTGGCAAATGCTGTGCCGAGTGTTTCGAGTGTGAGGGAGCTCACGTTCACGTGATTGATATCCAGCAAGGACCATGGTTCGTGGGCGATCTCTCCTGCAAAGCCGACCTTGAATGTTTCGCTGCTGAGGTCATTGCGAAGAGCGGGCATGTGGATGTCATCGTGAATAATGCCATGCCTCTGTTCAAGGGCATTGACGAATGTAGCTACGAAGAGTTCACCTACGCTCAGGCAGTCGGGGTCGTTGCCCCATTCTACCTCGCGAAACTCTTCAAGGACCATTTCGCGGAAGGCGCATCCATCATCAATATCTCTTCCTCACGTGACCGAATGAGTCAGCCTCAAACGGAGAGTTACACGGCGGCCAAAGGCGGCATCGCGGCGCTTACACATGCGCTTGCTGCGAGCCTCGCCGGACGTGTACGCGTCAATTCGATCTCGCCCGGCTGGATCGACACCTCATTCAAAGAATATTCCGGTCCCGATGCCACACAGCATTTCGCAGGCCGCGTCGGCAATCCACTTGACATCGCGAACATGGTTCTCTTCCTTGCTTCAGACAAAGCAAGCTTCATCACAGGGGAGAACATCTGCATCGACGGCGGCATGACCAAACAAATGATCTACCACAACGATTTCGGCTGGAAGCTCGAAAAAACGGAAGAATGAGGTGCGAACCATGACCAGATTATTGACTCTATCCATCCTGCTGTTGACCGCCACCGCGTTCTGCGGTGAGCGGGAGACAATTCGTGATGCAACGGGAAAAGTCGTCGGGACAGCCACGACCAGCGGCAATCGAACCGTCTACCGCGATGCCACGGGAAAAACCACGGGAACCGCGACCAAAGACGGCAACCGCACGATCTACCGCGACGCCACCGGAAAGACCGTAGGAACAGCCACGGAGTCCGGCAACAGGACGACCTACAGAGACGCTACTGGAAAAACCATTGGAACTGCCACCGAGTCCGGTAATCGCACAACTTATCGTGATGCCACGGGCAAAGCCGTTGGTACCGCGGCAAGTTCCGGGAGCGGGATGATCTACCGTGATGCCACTGGAAAGACAGTCGGGACGAAAAAATAAAGCACGAGCAGCTTCAAGTTTTTCTGCATGGCTCTACACCCCCTCATTCCGAGAAAATCAACTTGTGGAACTTTTTTTCGGGAAAATGCTTCTTCTTGTCTAAAAACCATCTTACTTATAAACGTTATAAACGTTATTTGTCGGAAAATAATCCGTTTTTTCCTTGAATTCCCCTTCAACTGTGCTACAGTATCGTTATACTATTTATATTGGGGTGTCCGACCGAGGCATTTTCCCTCAGGTTTGGAGATGAAACTTTTTTGTTTGAAGCGAAGGTGAAACAATAATGGAACAAGTTCAGTTTAATCAGATCGTCAGCTTCATTTGGAGTATTGCCGACGATTGTCTGCGCGACGTGTATGTCCGTGGAAAATACCGTGACGTGATTCTTCCCATGACGGTGATCCGCCGCCTTGATGCCGTGCTGGAAGAGAGCAAACCGGCTGTGCTTGAGATGAAGAAAAAACTGGACGATGCGGGAATCACGAATCAGACTGCCACGTTATGCAATGTGACTGGTGAGCCGTTCTGCAACAGTTCGCCATTCTGCCTAAAAGACCTGAAATCCCGCTCAAAAGCGCAACAGCTCAAGATCGACTTCGAAGCCTACCTCGACGGTTTTTCTCCTAATGTTCAGGAAATTCTGGACAAGTTCAAATTCCGGAATCAGATCGGGACCATGATCGACGCTGACATCCTCGGCGCAGTCATTGAGAAGTTCGTTTCGCCCGCCATCAACCTTAGTCCGAAGCCGGTTTTGTTCGACGACGGCAGCGTCCGGATTCCCGGCTTGGACAACCACACCATGGGCATGATCTTCGAGGAGCTGATCCGGCGATTCAATGAAGAAAACAACGAGGAAGCTGGAGAGCACTTCACGCCGCGCGACGCCATTGAACTTATGGCCGACCTGATCTTCATGCCGATCTCGGATCAAATCAAGGATGCCACATACACCTGCTACGACGGGGCTTGCGGTACAGGCGGCATGTTGACGATTGCGCAGAACCGTCTGAACGAGCTTGCCGCGAAAACGGGCAAGGTGGTTTCCATTCACCTTTTCGGGCAGGAGATCAACCCGGAGACCTACGCCATTACGAAGGCCGACATGCTGCTTTCCGGCGAAGGGGAACAGGCCGAACACATGGGCTTTGGTTCCACGCTATCTGCGGATGCCTTCCCGACCAGGCAGTTCGATTTCATGCTCTCCAATCCGCCCTACGGAAAATCATGGAAGGTGGACCAGGACAAATTGGGCGGCAAGAAGGAGATCCAGGACACCCGTTTCGTGACGCAGTTCGCCGGAGACCCGGATTATCAGATGCTCCCGCGTTCGAGCGACGGCCAGTTGCTCTTCCTCCTGAACAACATCTCCAAAATGAAGCATTCCACGGCGCTCGGCAGCCGGATCGCTGAGGTCCACAACGGTTCCTCGCTCTTCACCGGCGATGCAGGCTCGGGTGAGAGCAACGCCCGCAGATACATCATCGAAAACGACCTGCTGGAAGCGATCATCGCGCTGCCGGAAAACATGTTCTACAACACTGGCATCGGGACCTTTATCTGGGTTCTGAGCAATCGCAAGGTAGACAGCCGGAAAGGCAAGATTCAGCTCATCGACGCCACGGAGATGAAGACGCCTATGCGGAAGAATCTCGGCAAGAAGAATTGCGAACTTACGCCTGAAATCCGGCAACGGATCGTGAAGCTTTACCTCGATTGTGCGGAAACCGAGCAGAGCAAGGTTTTCGACAACGACGAGTTCGGGTACTGGCTGATCACGGTAGACCGCCCCCTGCGATTGAGGGTGATCCTGGACAATCCCATCCCGTCCGGTGTGTTGAAACCAGCGGACCTTGAGGCATGGAAAAAGGCTGTCGCCTTGCTTCCGTCCGATATTCCGATGGACGACTGGACCGTCTTTGCCAAGGCGACCAAGCTCAAGGCGACGCTGCTGAAAAAGATTCGTCCATACGTCACGGTCAAGGATGAGACTGCTCAGTCGATCTCAGGCGAAGCGGACAGCGATCTGAGGGACTACGAGCGAGTGCCGTTCAAATATGAAGGCGGGATTGAGGCGTTTTTCGAGAGAGAGGTCAAGCCCTTTGTCACTGATGCCTGGATCGACCACGACAAAACGGAGATCGGCTACGAACTCTCGTTCACCAAGTATTTCTATAAGCCCGTGCAGCTCCGGTCCCTTGACGAGATCACCGCGGACCTGCGCAAATTGGAAGAAGAGACCGCCGGACTGCTCGACGACATCCTGGGAGGTGCAAAATGAGTGATGAAAAACAAAATGAAATCATCATCTATCGGACCGATGACGGAAAAAGCAATATTTCTCTTTTCGCACGGGATGGCAGTGTCTGGTTGAATCAAACACAGATGGCAGATCTTTTTGCCACCTCGAAGCAGAATATCAGTCTTCACATTATAAATATTCTCAAGGAGAATGAATTACAAAAGGAAGCAGTTGTCAAGGATTACTTGACAACTGCCGCTGACGGCAAACAATACAACGTTGCGTTCTACTCGCTGGAAATGATTCTGGCGGTCGGTTTCCGGGTGCGGAGTCCTCGCGGCACACAGTTCCGCCAGTGGGCGGTTCGCAACCTCGCCGAGTTCATGCGGAAGGGATTCGTGATCGACAGCGAACGCCTGAAGAATCCTGACGGCAGGCCGGATTACTTCGACGAACTCCTTGCGCAGATTCGGGATATCCGGGCATCGGAAAAGAGGTTCTACCAGAAAGTCCGTGACCTTTTTGCCCTGAGCAGCGATTATGACAAGACGGACAAGGCCACGCAGATGTTCTTTGCCGATACCCAGAACAAGCTCCTGTTTGCCGTAACGCACAAGACTGCGGCGCAGATCGTGCTGGAACGCGCGAATGCGGCATTGCCGAACTTCGGAGCAACAAGCTGGGAAGGAAAAATCGTCCGCAAAGGGGATATTTTCATTGCGAAAAACTATTTGACCGCGGATGAGATCGATACGCTGAACCGTCTCGTAACAATCTTTCTGGAAACGGCGGAGTTGCTGGTCAAACGTCGCCAGGACCTCACTATGGGGTATTGGAAAGGCAATGTTGAGAGTATCCTTACACTCAATGGGTTTGATGTCCTGAACGATACGGGGCATATCAGACACGAAGACATGAAACAGATCGTGGCGGCGCGTTATGAGGAGTTCGATGCCCGGCGCAAAGCCGAAGCTGCTGCCGCAGCCGATGAGGAAGATATGGCGGAACTGACCGACATTGAAGCGCAAATTGTCCGCCAGCATAATCGGGCCAAAGAGACAGATAATAGACTTGACAAAACATACAACAAGGGAGAATGAAAATGGAAAAAGCTCAGGAATGGAATAAAGAGGCGCTTGTGCACTTCCTCGAAACTGCACCACTGTATACTTCCATAGAGTTTGAGGGGAAAAGCATTCCTAATTTCGACAATCTTGAAGAAGCGATATCTGAATTGTCTTATTATTGCCCACAATGCAAAGAGATTCGCCTGTTTCACACAAGAATTGAAAGCAAATTTCTGGCGGCACAACGGGGAATGAGACCCCCCTATGCCCTTCCAACTGGTTATCTTTGTTATTCTTTGTATTGTTCCAAAAACGGTTGTGGCTTGAACAAAAGAGTTTATTTATACTACGAGCGCAAAGAGTACAACGACAAATCGGAAGGCGCTATCAGTCACGTTGCCCTGACAAAATGTGGAGAATATCCCTCCATGCCACCTCGTGTTGACGAGGCAATTTTGAAAGTGTTTCCCAATGATGCGGAACTTCTCAAAAAAGCTGTTAAGTGTTTAAGAACTGGCTATGGAGTTGGAGCCTTTGCTTATCTCAGACAGGTATTAGAAAATCGTATAGATGTTATTATATCTGAGATTAGAAAGAATGCAGAGGAACAAGGTGATACTGAAGCCATAAAAAAACTGAATGAGTTGGGCGACACCAGTCCAGAATCTGAGAAAATCAAAATAGCAAAAGATGCTCTTCCTGCAAATTTGCAGTCAAAGGGGCATAATCCTCTGGGACTTCTATACAAAACGTTGAGCGAAGGAATTCACGGTCTTTCCGACAGCGAGTGTTTGGGAAAAGCTAATGCTATTTATGGGGCACTAACTTACATTCTCAAGACTTTGGCGGAGAATTCCGCTTCTCGAAAAGAGTATGAAGCATCCTTGAAATTCCTGAGCAAATAGAGATAATGGCAGAAAAATGATCCCGTATCCCGCATACAAATCCACAAATCTTCCATGGCTCACCAAAATCCCGGAGCACTGGGAAGCATTGAAAATAAAATACGCTTTCAAGGAGCGGGTTGAAAAAGGCTATCCAGAGGAACCCTTGTTGGCTGCGACGCAGAATCACGGCGTCATTCCCAAAAGTCTTTATGAAACTCGCACGGTGACCGCCCAAAAGGATCTTCACCTGCTCAAACTTGTTCGAATCGGTGACTTTGTCATAAGTCTGCGTTCTTTCCAGGGCGGAATTGAATATGCCTATTATCAAGGAATCATCAGTCCTGCATACACCGTTATGATTCCGAATTCACCAAAACTGAATCCGCAGTTCTTCAAGTACCTTGCCAAGTCAAAGGCAATGATAAAACTTCTTCAGACTTGTGTCACGGGAATTCGGGAAGGACAAAATATCGACTATGAGACATTAAAAAGGAATTCCATTCCCATCCCGTCTCTTGTCGAGCAGGAACAGATCGTGCGGTATTTGGACTCCATGACAGCGAAGATCAACAAACTGATCCGGGCGAAGAAGAAACAAATCGCGTTGCTTCAGGAACAGCGCCAGGCGATCATCAATCAAGCCGTTACCAGGGGCCTTGATCCGAATGCCGAAATGAAAGATTCCGGCATCGACTGGCTCGGCAAAATCCCGAAAGAGTGGAGTGTTCTTCCTCTAAAAAGAGTGTGCAGAACAAATGCAGGAATTAGTTCTTTTATCAGAGAATATCCAGATGACACGTTAGTAACTTTTCTTCCAATGGAAAGGATATCAGCAAATGGAGAAATTGACTGTTCTGAAAAAAGAGAACTAAAGGAGGTAAAGAGTGGCTTTACACCATTTGCACGAAACGATGTTGTTGTTGCGAAGATTACCCCATGCTTTGAAAATGGGAAAGGGGCATGTTTGGACATATTAGACACTGATATTGGTTTTGGAACAACAGAATTGATTGTTTTGAGAAGTGAAAAAAACAAAGCAGTTCCTATGTTTTTGTATTATGTTACCAAAACTTCCTTTTTCAGAAAGATGGGCGCAGAAGTTATGACTGGATCCGCAGGACAAAAAAGAGTCCCGACAGAGTTTATAGCCAACTTCAAATGCGGTATTCCAGAAATAGATGAACAGAACAAGATTGTGCATTACCTGACAACAAAAACACAATCGATAGACATGCTTATTAAAAAAATTGAAAAGGAAAAAGAGTTTATTTCTGAATACAAAAACAGCCTGATTTCATCTGTTGTCACCGGCCAAATTGATGTCCGCAATATCCCTGTGGAAGACGTTATCCCCGATGACCTCATCCCGGAAGACGATCCCACTTCCGAAATAGAAGAAGAACCTACCACCAGCGAAGAAAGTGAGGAATAAAATGCTTTATGTTTCACAAAAAGTTGCGAGATCTATTTTTTTCCCGAAACCAACTTTTGACCTTATCTATTCAGAGGCTTTTGCTAATGCCTTAGATGCAGAAGCAACAAAAGTTAAAATCACAATAGAGATTCATGGATTCTGTGAAAATGAGACTTTAAGAATCACGATTGAGGACAATGGGGTTGGCTTTACCGATAAGAATTATAAGAGATTTTCAAATTTGTTCGAATCTAAAGATAAGAATCATAAGGGATTAGGGCGGTTGATTTATTTGGAGTATTTTTCTGAAGTGTTAATAGAGAGTGTTTTTGATGGGAACAAAAAGAGAACGTTTGTTTATAAAGAAGGCAGTGAGGATAACTCTAAATTAGAATTGCTTGAAAATGAACAGGGCAATTATTCAAAGCTTGTGTTTATGAACTTCTCAAATTCCAGATTAAAAAGTTATGTTAATATAAAGCCTAAAGCAATTAAAGAAAATATATTAAACCAGTTCCTTCCTCGTTTATACGCAGTAAAGCAAAAAGGAAAGAACATTGAACTTGAAATAATATTAAAGACTGCTATTCCCAACAAAGAAAAAGACTTTTTCTCTGGTTCAGTTAAAATGACACTAGACGATTTGCCTAAACTTAAAGAAAAAAAAGGAGTTTGTCCTTCTATAGATATGGTTAAGCCGGATTACACTTTCTTATATCTTGTAGAAAAAGAAGTCTTCAAAGAAAGTGTTACTGCTTTATGTGTAGACGGGAGGGCTATGCCCCTCAGAATTCTAAGCGCGAATGCAATTCCTCAAAATGTCCATGCAATCTTCTTGTTAGATTCCTCTTTTCTGGACTCTAAGGTTAATGATTCTAGAGATTCTTTAGATATAAAGACCAAGGAATTAGAAGCAATAGAACATCTTTTCCTTGAGGAAATTTCAGCTGTTCTCAACAAAGAAGTGCCTGAAATAAACAAAAGAAATGAAGAAACAAAACAGCGTTTGTCCGATCGCTTTCCACATCTTTCCGATCTTTTCCCCAATAGTTCAGTAGGTCTTATTGATGAAGATTCTGCACTTTCTTATGCTCAGGATATCTTTTTTAAACAACAGAAAGAAATACTCAGTGCTTCTGAACTTTCTGATGACCTTTATAAACTCTCCCTTAATCACGCTGCAAGAGTTTTGACTGAGTATATCTTGTATCGCAATCTAACCATTAAAAAGATAGAATCCATACCCCCAAAAGATGGTGAAGGATCAATCCATAATCTAATTGTTCCCAAAAGACATATTTACAAAGATAACTCTTTCTTCGATGATTTATTTAATAATAACGCTTGGATTCTTGATGACAAGTATATGACATATCGTTCGGTTTTGAGTGATGAAGAGCTTAGCAAACTAATTAAAGAAATCTCTGAGCCGGATGAAAAAACCAATGACAATCTTCGTCCAGATATTGCATTCGTGTTTTCCGATGATATCAATACCTCTGAACATCCGGTTGATGTAGTTGTTGTGGAACTAAAAAATCGAGAAGAAACATTCTTGAATAATACTAGAGTTATTGATCAACTTGAACAACGTGCAAGAAGATTGCTTTGTTATTATAAGACTAAAATACAAAGAATGTGGTTTTTTGGTATAATTGATTTCGATCGTCAAATCAAAACAAAATTTAAGGAATCCTGGTATCCATTATATTCGAATGGAACAGCTTTCTTTAAGGAGGAACTGCTGTTTCCTGCAGATGAACACGGGGAATCTATTGGAGATACAAAGTATCCTGTTGCAATTACAGCTCTTTCATATGACGCTCTTTTCAAAGATGCCAGTGCGCGCAATGAGACTTTTATGAAAATCATCAGAGAAGGAATCCGACGTAATTCGAAAAATCAATAACATAATCGCTCTCTTGTTTTTATTCTCTTGCACGGAGGAAAAATATGCTGACCAACATCAAGGAAAACGGGTTTGAGACGCTGATTGTGGATTGGCTTCGCGACCAGAACGGGTACGAAGAGGGGACCAATGCGGATTATGACCGGGAACACGCTGTGGATGTGACACGGCTCTTCCGGTTCCTGAACGACACCCAGCCGGAGGAAATGGAGAAACTCCAGGTCGCGACCAGCGAGATCAAACGCAAACAATTCCTTGATCGGCTGCAAAGCGAGATCGCCAAACGCGGCATCATCGACGTCCTGCGGAAGGGCGTTTCCATCTACCCAGCGAAGCTGATTATGTTCTACATGACCCCGTCCGCGCAGAACACGAAGGCGGCGGAGCTCTTCGAGAAGAACATCTTCAGCGTCACCCGTCAGCTCGCGTACTCCAACGACAACACGAAGCTGGCGCTGGACCTGTGCATCTTCATCAATGGTTTGCCCGTCATCACCTGCGAACTCAAAAATCAGCTGACCAAGCAGGACGTGACGGACGCGGTTCGTCAGTATCAGAACGACCGCGATCCGCACGAACTGCTGTTCGCATTCAAGCGTTGCATGGTTCATCTGGCGGTGGACGACGCCGAGGTACGGTTCTGCACGAAGCTGGAGGGAAAGGATTCGTGGTTCCTGCCGTTCAACAAGGGATACAACGACGGCGCGGGCAATCCCCCGAATCCGGACGGGATCATGACCGATTACCTGTGGAAGGAAATCCTGACGAAGCGATCCCTGGCGAACATCATCGAGAATTATGCCCAGGTCGTGGTGGACATCGACAAGAAGACCAAGAAAAAAAAGGAAAAACAGATATTCCCGCGTTTCCATCAGCTGTCGGTCGTGCGTTCACTCCTCGCCGACACGCTCAAAGGCGGGGTCGGGCAGAAATTCCTGATCCAGCACAGCGCAGGCAGCGGCAAATCCAACTCCATCGCTTGGCTGGCGCATCAGCTGATCGGATTGGAAAAGGACAACGGGAAGCCGGTGATCGATTCCGTTATCGTCGTGACCGACCGCGTGAACCTGGACAAGCAGATCAAGGACACCATCAAGCAATTCATGCAGGTGGCCAGCACGGTCGCGTGGGCGACGTCTTCCGGCGAACTCCGGGACGCCTTGAAGAACGGCAAGAAGATCATCATCACCACGGTCCACAAGTTCCAGTTCATCCTGGACGAGATCGGCACCACGGGAAAGAATTCCACGTTCGGGATCATCATTGACGAGGCGCATTCCAGCCAGAACGGCAGCCTCTCGGCCAAAATGAACATCGCGCTCTCCGGCGAATACGACCCGAACGTCTCCACGGAAGACAAGATCATTCAGCTGATGGAAGGCCGCAAAATGCTGAAGAACGCCAATTACTACGCGTTCACGGCCACCCCGAAGCAGAAAACGCTGGAGATATTCGGCGTTCCTTACGAGGAAGGCGGCGAGATCAAGCACCGTCCGTACCACCACTACACCATGAAACAGGCGATTCAGGAGGGATTCATCCTGGACGTGCTGCGGTATTACACACCGATCACCAGTTTCTACAAGCTCGCCCAGACGAGCAAGGACAATCCGCTTTTCGACAAAAAGAAAGCGCAGAAACGCCTTCGCGCCTATGTGGAGAGCGATGAGTTCCCCATCTCCCGCAAGGCCGGAATCATCGTGGACCATTTCCACGAACAGGTGATCGCCAAGGGCAAGATCGGGGGCAAGGCGCGCGCCATGGTGGTTTGCAGCTCCATCGAACGCGCCATTACGTATTACTTCGCCATCTGCAAGGCGCTGGAGGAGCGCAACAGCCCGTACAAGGCAATCATCGCGTTCTCCGGCGAGAAGGAATACAAGGGCAAAAAGGAGACGGAAGAAACGATCAATGGATTCCCGAGCAAGGACATTGAGGACATGTTCGAAGAGGAACCGTACCGTTTCCTGGTCGTCGCCGACAAATTCCAGACCGGGTTCGACGAGCCGCTGCTTCATTCCATGTACGTGGACAAGGAACTGTCTGACATCAAAGCCGTGCAGACGCTGTCCCGTCTCAACCGCGCATACCCGAAAAAGAAAGATACGTTCATCCTCGACTTCGCAGACCAGACGGAACAGGTGAAGAAGGCGTTCGACCGGTATTACCGAACGACGATCCTTTCCTCGGAAACCGATCCGAACAAGCTGTACGACCTCATCGCTATTCTGGAAGATGCGCAGGTCTACAACGAAAACGACATCAATCAGCTGCTGGAGCTCTTCCTGAACGGTGCCGACCGCGACAAGCTGGACCCGATCCTGGACAAATGTGCGAACATCTACAAAAGCACGCTGGACGAGAACGGGCAGGTCAAGTTCAAGGGGACGGCAAAGAGTTTCGTCCGCACCTATGAGTTTTTAGGCGCGATCCTGCCGTATGCCGATCCGAAATGGGAAAAACTCTGCACGTTCCTCTCGCTGTTGATCCCGAAACTGCCGTCTCCTCAGGACGACGATCCGAATTTTGAAGCGCTTCTGAAATCCATTGACCTGGACAGTTACCGGGTCGAGGTCAAATCGCAGATTTCCATCAGTTTGGAAGACGAAAACGCGGAAATCGATCCTGTTCCTGTAAGCGGAGGCGGCAAAAAGCCGGAACCGGAATACGACATGCTCTCGAACATCCTGAAAACGTTCAACGACCTATTCGGCAATATCGACTGGAAGGACAAAGACAACGTTCAGGCGCAAATCGCCCGTATTCCCGAAATGGTCTCGCAGGATACGACGTACCAGTCGGCAATGCGGAATTCCGACCGACAGAATGCCCACCTGGAGAGCAATAAAGTGCTGAACGAGGTTATGTTCAAAATCATGGCCGACAACATCGAACTGTACAAGCAGTATTCCGACAATGCCGACTTCAAAAAATGGCTTTCCGATATGGTCTTCAACCTGACTTACAACAAGGAAGGGAAGCCGTTTGTCAATAGTTCTTACCAGGATCGACGACAGTAATAAATGAGTCACACGTACTTCCCCAGCTCCTTTTTGGAGCAGGGGAGGTCTATTACAGTGCAGGCATTTACACATTCAAAAACAAGCCGGATGACGGGTACGACGGGTAAAGAGAGAAAATCTTTTTCTCTCATGTCAAATCCGTATTGATAACCCCTTTTTTGTTGTGGGATACTTAATGTTAAAATGCTTTTATTTGATATTTGATAAAAAGCACAATATTCGTTTTAAGATAGAATAGACGAAAAAAACACCTGTGAATAAAGTCATGGTTGAATACGATATTACAAATGACAAAGAGACCTGGAGGATTGTTCATGATTGAGTAAAAGCTGATTTTAGAAAAGTCCCAATCTCTTCTTCAAAAAAGAGATAAAAGTGTTTTTTCTCCTTAAGTAAAAATGAGCTCAAAATAAAGGGATAAAACACAAGATAAAATGAAAAAATATCGTCTCAGAAAACACCACGTTGTATAAATCAAAAATCAATATGACATAAAAACTTATCAAGAAGAAATGCCTGAATACCATTGTGTTCCGATACCAAAAGAAAGATATGGAAATAAAGACTTAAATAAACTCGTTATATCTTCATTAGAAAGTGGTAAGATATGAACCTTGGAATAGAAGAACGTTTTACCTGGGACATTATCTTTCTGGTTTGTCTTTGCCAGATAACTGATTTGACGTAGAGCTTCATATAAATCAATGTAAGAGTTTGTATTGCGTTCTATCATGATACCGTTTCTATGACCGTTATTACATTCGTTGATGCAGCCATAGGAACCACAGATGTTTCCAAGAACAATCCTAGCATTCTGAAAATGCTGATAAGGATTTTTCGTTTTATTCCCATCAAGGAAAAGAACCATGTGATAGTGTACTTTCTTCTCTGAACTGACTTCCCTTACCATGATGTAGAGTGGATCATACCCTGCATTCTTTTCTTTTTCAATAAAACGATGATTGAAGTCCATGATGACTCTCTGGTCCATCTCCTGAGGAAGATGTATGTCTAATCTCACGATGAAGACTCTGCAATGCTTTTGAAGAGAGCAGATTAAAAGATTGTAATAGATGTTTTGTATCCTTGCATCCATCTGATAATTGAGGAATGTAGAATTGTTTCGGTAATATAACTGAGACATAATCCGTCCTTTGCTTTTGATTGAGTGTTAATAGGTTGTCTGTATTGAGATATGTAGCTGATTTTATATTCGTTTCAGTGTTTGAGTATGTATATTGCATATAAGTATTGCATATAAGTCATAAGTATTGCATATAAGTAATATATATTATCCGAGAATTGAAACACATAAAGAGAATCCTGAATCAATGCACCTTTCATGTTTTATGTCAGAGATCAGGATCATATAATGATTCGCGACATAATTGTTGTCTGTGAATTTGATTCTGTCATATTATGTACAATATCATCACCCATAATCTAACCCAGGAGGAACTATGACAAATGAAATGTATCAAATTGAAAGAACAGGAAATCTAATAGACCAATATGTACTCAGTTTCGGAAAAGCAAGAATCGCTTTCTACATTTTCCCAGCATTAGAAAACCACAAAGACTTCACCCGTTTCCTCAATTCGTTTTCCGCAGCACTGAAGAGAGCAAATTGTCGTCCAGGCAACTCTTGGACTTACGACTCGAATCGTGGCTGTTACAACCTGATTCTGATTGTCAACGGCTATTTCAGAAACGACATGAACGACGTAACGGATGTGGCCCAACGCATCTGGAAACTGTATTCGCCTTATCCTCTCCAATTCATTACAGAGATGCCGGTAACGGATTCTTCTCTCTGTTACGACAAAACAAGAATAATAGATATCTTAAACAGAATGGAATTTACCTCATCGAATCCTCAACGCCTTTTGCCATCTCATCAGCGCACTTTTTCCTGTTCAAGACTGTTCTAATTGCTTCAAATCTATTGAAAAAACGAAAAAGCAGCCAAAATGAGGTAAAAATCGCCTTAAAAAGTGCTATTTTTCGTGATTTTTAGCGTTTTTTTGACGAAAAAACGGCTATTTTTGCCTCAAAAATGCCTTTCACAGAATTTCAACTATATATTCCCTCCGTAATCCACCCAAAACCACAACTACGGAGGAAAAGAATGGAAATTCCCGTAAACAAAACCACATTGGCCAGTGCATTGACCGCACTGGGGAAGCTGGTCTCCCGGACGTCCCTGATCAAGACGTACCAGGGGATCGAAATCACAGGGCGAGGCAGTCTTCTGATGTTCCGAACCCGCAACGTGACGGAGGAGATCGAATTCCGATTGTTTGCCGAACTGGAAGAAAACTTCCCGGCGACACTCGTGGAGTTCGAGCAATTCCGTCAAACTGTCCGCAACAGCAAAAACAAGACTCTGAAGCTGGAGATCGACAATGGCGAGGTCTTCATCGATGGTGTGAAGCTGGCGCCTCTCAAGGGGCACTTCCCGCCGAAGGAAAAGCTCACGGATCACGAGGTCTCCGTCACGCAGCTGCCTGCCGACACATTGTCCGCACTATCCTTGCTCGCCCCCGTCACAGACAAGGGACAGGACATCCGCAAGGTCCTCGCCGGAATCAACCTCAGCAAGGACGGCTTCACGGCCACCAACGGCAAGGAGCTGATGAACATCCCGGTCCCGCTCGAAATGAACGAAAGCATCACGATTCCGTTCCCGCTTGTCCTGCTCGCCACGAAGGCCTTCGGCGAAAGCGGATGTCTCCTGACCTGGCAGAGGGACGAGGATACGTATTTCGAGGTTGCGCTGACCAACTGGTCCTGGCGGTCGAAGGCACTCAAAGGAAAGTATCCGAACTGGAAGGTCGTCGTGCCGGAACGCAAGGCTACGACGCACTATGTCAGCTTCGGTGATGACAGAGCGGAACGTCTGAAACGTTACCTGAAGAGCATCCCGGACGACAAGGAGCACAACAACGGCGTCAAACTGAGCCGTCTGCCTGAAGTCCCGGATAATCTGCACCTCGAAAGCTCGAACGGAATGCTGTTCAGCATCCTCGCGGAGTTCGATCCGAACTGGGGCGCCCTGAGCGTTGTTGTCAGGAAAGAATTCCTGTTGCGTCTGCTGGAAGTCGGTCACAGGAAGATCGAGCTGAACGATGCCTACGGTCCGATTGTCGGCACTGGCGGCACAGGACAGTATGTCGCCATGCCCATCTTCAACAGGAAACCGCAAACGGAAAACACGCAGACTGCTGAAATGACCGCATCCAGCGAAACAGCGGCCCAGACTGAAGTTCAGCCGGAAGTTCCCGAGCCTCAGCCCACCTCTGAATCCCCGGAATCCGTCACCGAGCAGATTCCACCTCACCCGCAAGAAAATCCCGCCATACCCAATACCCCCTCAGCGAAGGAAACCAAAATCATGAACGAAACCCCCACCATCACCCACACCGTGTCTGCCCCCACGCAGACGTCCGTCCAGAACCACGAACCCGAAAACAAGCTGAATCCGCTCGACGAGCTGATCGCGAACATTGATGCCCTGAAGGCCAAACTCAAATCCATGTTCGACGAATCCTCCGCCATGGCCCGCATGGTCCGTGAGGCCGCGATCACGTTGAAACAGAAAGAGCGCGAATACCAGCAGACCAAACGCACTATCGAACGCATCCGCGCAGCAAGCGGGGCCGCTTAATTCTGAGCTTGGAAAAGAGCGTTTGTGTTATTCTGGACGATATTGTCATTATATGCATCAATACATGCATTCACAAATCAATTATCAACCGCCATTATAGGAGACAAAACCATGGCAAAAACGATTGATTTATCAACGACCGTCCAGCATGGTAACCGAACGCTCACGATCCGCATTTCCGAGCAGACAGAAGCAGGAAATGAGTTCGCTGTGCGTGAACTGCAATCCGAACTTGATAATGTTGTTTCCGCGTTTCAGAAAACTGCGACGCCAAACGGGAATCAGCAGAATCGTGGCAACTGGAACATGCGTCAGCCGTATGCCCCCGCCTCGAAACCGCAGCAAAATTCCAAACCACGCGTCTTAGCAGACGCAATTACAATCAGGCAGCTTGATACTCTGAAGAAAATTCTTAACGGAAATCCAGCTCGCGAAAGGGAAATCTGTGCAAAGAATGGAGTTCGATGTCTGGAGGATCTTTCGAAAAGCGCTGCCTGGCACATTATCAACGAATTCGGAAATGATTAACCTGAAAACGAAAGGATACAGCATCATGCAAGTCGAAATCTCACTCTCAATGTCAACCGGAAACGGCAAAAACAAGTTCAAGGTAATTGATAATATGGAGCAGCCGGACGGAAACAAACTGTCGGCCATGTGCGATATGCTTCAAGAGACTGTCAGAACGTACTTGGACTGCATAGACGGCCACAGCTTCATTGAACTTGCCCCATACGAACAGATCGTATGGAAGCCCTCGGAAGAAATGCTGCGGATGCTCAGACAGATTCTGGAAAAACATCATATCCCGGAACAGGAGGTCTGCACGAAATACCACATCCAACAACTTGAAGAACTGTCAGGCGAGAACGCCTCGCAGCTGCTTCATGAAATCATATCGGCGGATAAGGAAAACTCTGATCCCGCCGCAACCCCAAACGACTAAACCCTAATTGCAGCATAAGCACCTCGGCAGCGCAAGCTGTCGGGGTGCGCCTATTTTAACCTCAAATGAAAGGAAAACAAATCATGCTCAAACTCAACGCATCCTATTCGAAGAAGGTCCCGGCTGACACGGAGTATTCCAGCCAGTCCTTCCACGCTTCAGTCGAGGTGGAACTCCCGGATGGCCTCACGCAGGATCAGCTCAACGCGAAAATCCACGAGACCTTCGATCTGGTCCGCGAATCCGTCGAAGCTGAATTGAACGGAAACACGGTTCAGCAGTCCGCTCAAGTTCCCCAGGCACCGAACACGCAGTCCCAGCCGGGTCTGTATGACAACCCGGCTCAGAACGCCTCGAAACCCGCCTACAGCAAGAAGAACGGCACAACCTCGGATGCTCCCGCTTCTCCGAAGCAGGTCAAGTACCTCCTCGACCTCGCCCGCCAGTACGGAGTCTCCCCGGAACAGATCAAGGCCAAGTTCAACGTCTCCTCGCTCGAAAGCATGACCAAAGTTCAGTGCAGCCGTGCCATCGATGAGCTCAGTGGAAAGGCGGCGTGACCACATGGAACGAAAAATCGAAACCATGCGCGATGCGCCTCACTGGTCGTACTCGGCGTTCCAAACCTACCTGACCTGCCCGATGCGGTACTACTTCCGGTACATCGAACACGCCGAGGTGGAGCGCACCTCGATCAGCATTCCGTTTGGTCGAGCGTTTCATGCAGTACTAAGTGAACGAGCCATGAAGGGCGCAGACTACACAGTTGAGGACGCAAAGGAGGAATTCGATTTCTTCTTCCGAGGGGAAACCGAGGTCAGCGAAAACCTGACATACAAGCCGGATGAAGACTATTGGTTTTGGGAGCAGCGCGGCTGTGACATGCTGGACGTGGCCCTTGCTGAATGGCCGGATGACTACACGGTAAAATCAGTGGCCGAAGCGTTCAGCATAGACGTGCCCGGCCTCAGCAAGCCTCTGGTCGGAGAATTCGACCTCGTGACCGTTGACGGCGGCGACGAAACGATCTGCGACTGGAAAACGGCTTCGATGAAATGGCCGAATGGAAAAGCTGACCGTGATCTTCAGGCGACAACGTTCTGTTATGCCTACCAGAAGAAACACGGCGTGAATCCTCTCTTCCGATTCGACGTGTTCACCAAGGCCAAAACGCCTGCTCATCATCAGTTCTACACTCTCAGGTCTCACGACGACTTTGAACGTTTCGTCTTCCTCGCGGGACAGATCGAAAAAGCGGTCAATAATGGCCTTTTCGTTCCGATTGAATCGTGCATGAACTGCGCCGAGTGCGCTTACAGTGAACGGTGCAAAGCCGTACATAGAAAGGCTGGGTGAACATGGGACTCATTATGCAGGAAGGCAAATTCGTGAGCAGGGATGAGGTCGCAAGGACCGATACGCCATGTTCGACTGCGACCTGGCGGCCTGTTCCGCATATCGACGTGATCGAAGCCGTGAGCAAGGTCATCCGAGCTCATGACTGGAACATCGAGGGCGAAAAGTTCGGCCTTGCCAGCGAGGGACAGAAGATGTTCGGCGTGATGGAAATCTCCAGCTCGTCTTCTCCCGACTGGCATCGCTGCATCGGCCTGCGCAATTCGCACGACAAGAGCCTCGCGGTCGGCCTGTCAGCCGGGATTGTTGTCTGCGTCTGCTCCAACCTCGCTTTCGGCGGAACCACCGTCATCAAGCGCAAGCACACGAGCCGGTTTGAATTGACCGATCTTATCGACCGGGCCGTAGCCTCGCTGGAAGACGATTTCCTGACCATGGAATCGGTCAGCGAAGACCTGAAGGACATGTACCTGAAGAACGACGACGAAGCACGTAGCTCCATCGTGCGTGCCGCCGAGCTTGGCGTCATCAATTCGAGCGATATTCTTCCGGTCTATCGCGAGTTCAAATCCCCGTCACACGTCGAGTTCAGGGAACCGACCCGTTGGAGTCTTTTGAACTCGATCACGGAGATTGTGAAGAAATATTCTCCACAGCGCGTGGATCACAGCTACCTCGCCTTGAACCGCGCATTCGGCCTGGATGGTCGTCCAGCTGCGATCTTCGCATGAAATCAATTCACCAAGCTCAATCTGAGCGTAAAACAAAGCTTGCTGTTCCGGGGAAGGACGGCAAGCCTTTTCCTGCTCATCTTGAGCGCAAACCAATTCAACCGTGGCGGCGGCGTGATGCCGTCGCCACATTCATCACATCATCCAAATTCAGGAGGGAAGCATGTCAACTACCAACATACCGCCCATTGCCGACGATTCCGAAAATCCGCTGATCTGGCTCGGCAAACTCGCGCTGATCATTGCCGCAAGCGCCGTCCTTGCCCACTTCGGCATGAGAAGCCTGCCGGATAATATCAAAATTTGAACCCAAAAAGGAAAAGGTCGACGTCGTTTTTAAACGATAAACTCCGGCGGACCGCCATGGACTGGTGATCCGCCGGACTTTTTTTGGGGGCTGTCTTGTGACAGAATATTTCGTTGCCTGAGGTTATTTCTTGTCGCCAAGTTCCTTCAGGGCGTTCGTGGCTCCTTCATGTCCCTGATCGGCGGCTTTGCGAAACCATTCCGCGGCCTTAGCGATGTCTTTCCTGACACCTTTCCCGTTGAGATAGAGGGTACCCAGCCCATACTGCGCAGGAGCAAACCCCTGATTCGCGGCCTTACGGTACCAGTGAGCGGCTTTTTCAAAGTTCTGCTTTACGGCGATGCCACGGCAATAGCAGACACCGAGATTATACTGCGAAGCAATAACTCCCTGCATCGCAGCTTTACGCCACCACTTCACCGCCTCCGCTTCGTCTTTTTCGACGCCTTTACCAAAGTAATAAAACTCTCCAAGAGAATCCTGTGCCTCGCCAAACCCCTGTTCGGCGGCTTTACGGATCAATTTCAGCGCCTCGGCAAGGTCCTTTTCGACGCCCTCTCCGTTCATATAGCATTCGCCGAGAGTGTACTGCGCATTGGCAACCCCTTGATCGGCGGCTTTGCTCAGCCACTTCACAGCCTCGGCCTTGTCCTGTTCGACGCCTTCGCCGTTTCCATAGCAGGCACCGAGGTTGTATTGCGCTTCGGGCTTTCCCTGATCGGCTGCCTTGCGGAACCAGTTGACCGCCTTCTTCGCGTCTTTACGAACGCCGCACCCTTTGAGATATTGTATGCCAAGATAGTACTGGGCTTCCATGTGTCCCCGTTCGGCGGCCTTGCGATACCATTTTACCGCTTCAGCATTGTCTTGTTCGACACCCCTACCCGCAGCATGGTAAAGTCCGACATAGAACTGCGCCGGAGCATACCCCTGTTCCGCGGCCTTGCGGTACCATTTAAGAGCCTCGCTGTAGTTCTGTTCTACGCCATCGCCAAGAGCATAGGCGAGCCCCAAGGACCACTGTGCGAAGGGCTCCCCCTGCTCGGCGGCTTTGCGGTACCACACTGCGGCTTCGACAAGGTTCGCTTTCACTCCTTTGCCATAGAAATAGCACATCCCGAGACCGAGCTGCGCTATCGCGCATCCCTGATCGGCGGCCCTGTGCCACCATTTTACGGCCTCGGCATAGTTCTGTTCGACACCTTCGCCGCCATAATAGCGATTCCCAAGCGCGTATTGCGCTTTGACATGTCCCTGTTCAGCGGCTTTGTGCCACCATTTGAGCGCTTCGGCGGGAGCCTTTTCGACACCATCACCTTCCATATAGCAGACGCCCAACTTGAACTGAGCTTCCACATTGCCTTCTAATGCTTTCTTACGTACTGATTCGAACTGTTCTTTCGTTTTTTGGGGATTTGTCTTCTTCATTTTAAACCTCCTTGGTTTCAGTTGTTAGTTGAAGACTGGGAAAATGTTTTGGCCTTGAGTTTCAGGCCGTAGTAGCCGCGGCGATTCGTCCCCGCGCGCTTGACGTCCGTGCGCTTGGAAAGGCCGAAAGTCTCGTAGATGTAATCCGGCAGACGGGTCTCAACAACTCTTTGCGGCAGCAGCAGCCATCCGCGTTCGTTGCAGAACGAGTAGAACTCCTCCATGAGCTCAGCGGTCGTAACGGTTCCATTCTCGTCCTGAACCAGGCGTGTACGAACGAAGTCTGTCAGCGGATCGGATTCCTGAAGCAGGTTGTTAACCTTGTTCTCCTGGAGTTTGGATTTTATGATCTTTCCGCCGTTTTCCAGTAGAAGCATCGCACCCTCGACGGCCCAGCGGAGGATGCCTTCGCCTTCGCGTTCGAGCAGGTAGTCGTCGATGTTCGGGATTTTGTCCTTCGGCGAAGGTGTGTTGTTGTAGTTGATGAGGATGATGCGGCGGCGCCACGCGTCGGTGTCACCGTCAATGTTGACACGCAGGGTGCTGTTGGATGTTATGATCGCGTTGAATGCGCAGCACACATCCGCCGTAGCATTGCTGCCCTTGTGCTCGACTGTCACGGTATCTTTCCCCGTGAGCACCTTGAGCATGTGCGCGCTGGGCGTGTTCAGGAAGTTCGACGGGACGTCCTTCGCCGTGAGCAGGGTTTTGCCCAGGAGACGCTGAGTTTCGAAACGGCCGTCCATATGCTTCAGGCGAAGCTCCGTACAATTTTTGCGCTTGATCAGCTTCTCAATGATGTTGACGCTGGAGCTTTTGCCTCCACCAGCCTTGCCGACCATGATAATGAACGTCTGGCTTTCATTGACCCCGAGGAGACACTGACCAACATACGGTTGCAGATGGTCGATATCGTCCTGCGTCATGGCGGGTTTCAAAAGACGTCCCAAGAATTCAGGACAAACGGCGTCTTCAACGTAGTCGTAATCAGTACGGTTACGGCTCATGTACTTCGGATCGAAGGGCATCAAGACTGGCTTGCGACGACCATCTTCCTGCACGGGGAATGTGATTACGCCGTTCCCGCAATGAATGAACGGCTCGCCTGTACGCGCGAAAGCATCCTCGCGACCGCAGCACTTGTCAGACTTCATGAAAGTGAGAACCTGGCGAATTGTTGCGACGTCGCGTTTGCCGTGGATGAACGAATCGCCGATGGCGTTCGCGAACCGCATCATCAAATCGCTCAGGCGCTCAATCATGGTCGAGGTATTCTGTACTTCCCACAGGCCGGTCTCCGGCGAGTAGATGTAGAACTCCTCCTCCGTCTTTTCGAAGATCGGGTTGTAAACCTCGACCGCGAGTTTTGCGAAGAACTGCTGGTTCAACACTGGTTTGCGTTTTCCCCCGCCTGAGAAGGTCGGGGGGCCTACCTGCACGGTGATCTTCTCGCGCAAGGCATCAAAATTTAGATTCTGTTCAGCCATTATACTAAACCTTTATATTGACTGCTGTTCCGTGGCACCTGCCGACCTTATCGCATCACCGTTGGTGCGAGTGGCCTGGAACGTAAATAATATAGCACGAAAAAATCGGATGTCAAGTTGTAAAATATTGACAATCAATCTGT
>Ga0265301_10000768_pt1 | contig 44048 bp, 29 predicted proteins | sample AusTroGonzalo_MG_2_FD_193488 | JGI IMG/M metagenome (GOLD analysis project Ga0265301, IMG submission 193488) | Bovine rumen microbial communities from tropical cattle in Woodstock, Queensland, Australia - Gonzalo_04 | ecosystem: Host-associated > Mammals > Digestive system > Stomach > Rumen ...
ATGTAGTATTTGTAGGTCTCATTGTTGATGCCCGCTTTGAAATCCACACCCCAGATATTCCAATTGTTCCACCAGTCCCAAGCTACCTTGCCGGGCTTAATCCACGAAATGTCAGCCACTTTGCTCGGCTCGGAGAGCAGATAGACGAGGTCGTTATCGGCCAAATCCTTATCCTCCGTGGCAATGGCGATCACGCGCCACGGGAAAGCTCTTGTACCGGCCGTTTTGGCGATGTAATTCTCGCGCTCTTTCACGACATACTGCAGGTTGTTGTGTCCGCCCTGCTCCCACGTCTTCGGCAGCGGCGCGAAGTAGCCGATCATCGAATTGCCCTCAGTATGTTTGAGATACATGCCGGGATAGTCGTGGAGGTCGGCTTCGGTGATGACGGCGAAGCGTACATGCCAGTTATTCAAGTTGCTTTCCCAACTGGGCATAAAGCGTTGCTTCACCAACATGGGCAGAAAGGCAAGTCGGTTGTTGGCCATGTTGTGGAGAAACGTATCCACGTAGGTGTTTTCAAAGGAGGTACATAATTGTTCGGAAAAGTTGCCGTTTTTGGCTGGTTGTCGGTTCACATACGGAATCAGAGCTTTGGGTTCCAGACTTGATCCATTTGAGAACTTCCGTTCATCACCCGAAAAATTAAACTCTGCAATCTCATGCTTTATGACAAGAGGGTCCTTCCGATTTGTCACAAAGCGATACGCGATGCCGGAGTTATAGGCACGGAATATTACCTGAAAATCTCCCTTAAAGCTGATAATCAACTCATTATATTGGTCTTGGATTTTCGCTTTTCTGTAAAATTGGGAAGTAACTTCCTGATTAACAGACTTTCGTTCTATTTTCGTCACTTTCGGGTTACGGCCGAGTATGGTACCATCATCCAATTTCATTCCAATTTTGGAAGGTAGAATAAAGACATTCCCTAAACTGTCAATATATGGATGGGTGCTTTGAACGGAATATTGCAGCTGTTCCGTCGAACAATTGACCATCACCATGGTATATCCATCAGGTGAATACAATCTTTCTTTTTGTGCGGAAACAGTCATCAATAGGCCGCAAAAGAGCAGCAGAAGCAGGTGTTTTTTCATAATGTGTGGTTTTTATGGTGTGAGAAAAGGGGGAAAAACAGTAGAGACATTGCGCGCAACGTCTCTACAAACGGAAAATTCGGGTTAAAATTCAAAAGGGGAATCAAACATGGCGAACGCTTCGCCCTGCATATCCTTCTCCGACGTGATCGGATTCCCCACCTGCCAATCAATGTTCAAATCCTTGTCGTTGAACATGATACAACCTTCAGAGGCCTTGTTGTAGAAGTTGGAGCACTTGTAGGCGAAGACGGTGTCGTCCTCCAAGGCGGCGAAACCGTGCGCAAAGCCGGCGGGCAGGTAGAACTGGCGGAAATTTTCGGCGGTGAGCAGCACACTCACGTATTTTCCGTATGTGGGACTGCCCTTGCGGATATCTACGGCAAAATCAAGGCACGCACCGCGCAGCACCCGCACCAACTTGGCCTGCGCGTATGGCGGCTTCTGGAAATGCAAACCGCGCACCACGCCCTTCTGCGAACACGACTGGTTGTCCTGCACGAAATCGTCCACGATTCCCAACTCTTTGAATCTTTGTTCGTTATAACTCTCGAAAAAATAACCGCGATCATCTTTGAAAACCGTCGGTTCGATGATTAATAATCCTTCAATGGGGGTTTTGATTATTTCCATATATATGATTAGTGAATAGTGATCAGTGAATAGGCAATAGGCAACAGGCGATAGGCAACAGGCAATAGGCAATAGGCAAAAGTGGTTTATTGTTTCAATTCGTACGTCATAAGTCATACATCATACGTCATAAGTCACACGTCATAAGTCACACGTCATACATCACACGTCTCACGTCAATCCTCTGAGTTGTCCGCAATAAACGTCTGATACTCAGATAAGAACTTCGCTTTCGAGACGAAACCGATGTACTTGCGGTCGCGAGTGATGACGGGCATGTTAAAATTGCCGGTGCGCTTGAATTTTTCGAGTACCACGGCAGCGGTATCGTCGTCGTAGATGAACTCTTCGGGCTCAATCATCAAATCCTCCACATGGATGGTGTCATAGAGTTCCTGCTTGAAAATAATCTCGCGATGATCATCCATGACCAGAAGTCCGGAGAAAAGGTCGTCCTCGTCCACCACAACAAAAAGGTTGCGTTTGCACTGAGCAATCACCTCCGTGTATTTACGCAACGTGCTATGGATGGGGATTGTCAAAATATTCGTGTCAATCGCCTGATGCCAATGGAGTTTGCGCAGCGCGTATTTGTCTTTATTATGGGTTCTGAGGTTGTCTTTCTCGGCGAGCGGCTGAGTATAGACAGAATATTTCTCGAACGGATTGACGCAAAGATAGGAACAGGCGGCAGTGACCATCAGCGGGATCAACAGCGTGTAACCCGTTGAAGATTCGGCGATTAGAAACATAGCCGTAAGCGGAGCCTGCATCACACCCGTCATCACGCCCGCCATACCCGCAAGGATGAAATTGACGTAGGGCAGGTCGATGCCGAGGAAGACGTGTGAAACGTGCGCCACCAAGAATCCCGTGAACGCTCCAATGAAGAGCGTAGGCGCGAACACACCACCCACACCGCCAGCCGTAGTGGTAAACGTTGTGGCAAAGACCTTCATCAGGATGATGCCGATGACCGCCAAAACCAACAGACCTTCATGACCCATCAGTTTCAGGAGCGGGGAATTGTTGAAGACAGAGATCCATTCTCCGTGCAACAAGTCGTTAACGTTGTTATAACCTTCGCCATAGAACGCAGGGAAAAGGTAGATGAGCAAACACAATGCCATCGACCCGACCAGCGCCCGTACATAGACCTTCTTAATCCGCCGCATCTGCTTCTCAATCCAGCGGGAAGTACGCAGAAAATAGACAGAAATGAAACCGCAAAGGCATCCTAAGATAATGTAAAACGGGATGTTAGCAACAGAAAAACCTTGAGTTCCGTTGATAGTGAACATCACATCCTGACCGAGGAAGAGGACGGACATCACCGTGCCCGTGGCGGCGGAAAGCAGCAACGGTAAAATCGCGCTGCCAGTAAGGTCAAGCATCAGCACCTCGAAAGTGAAGACCAGCGCAGCGATGGGTGCTTTGAAGATGGCTGCCATGGCTGCCGTAGAGCCGCAAGCCAGTAACAGCGTGGTCTGCCGAGTGTTAAGATGGAAAAAGCGTGCCACATTCGAACCTATAGCACTGCCGGTGAGCACGATGGGGGCCTCCAAACCCACAGAACCACCAAACCCAACGGTGATGGCACTCGCCACCATGGAAGAATAGACATTGTGAAGACGGAGCTTGCCATCGCTCTTGCAGATGGATTTCAATACGATGCTCACGCCATGACTGAGGTTGTCGCGCACCACGCGCCGCACGAAGAAAAGCGTAAGAAAAATGCCAATAGGCGGAAAAATCAGATAAAGATAGTTGATGTCGGTCACCGAGAACGCCTGATTGACCAACCGCGTGGTGAAGTGGAGCAAGTTCTTGATGATAATAGCCGCAGCTGCTCCCAGCACACCAATCAAGACGCTGAGAATCAATACGGTAGCCTTGTCCGTAAAATGCTTCTTCACGAACCGCCGAAACCGAGCAACTGCATATAGAAACCGCCTGTTTTTCATAGGGCAAACTCAAGGCGGCAAAGATACATTTTTAACGATGATGTTGCACAATATTTTGTATTTTTGCCGTTTGTATTAAGATGTTCAAAAGAATTCCTGTCATACTGGCACTGGTCCTGCTCTGCACGACGACGGCTTTCTCCCAGAAGAAGGCCGATTTCCGTATGTGGGAGGACAGCCTCTGCCACCTGCGCGACCAAGTGATGGCCGAATCCGATGAAACCACCCGATTGGCGCTGAATGAGGATTTCATGACGCTTCTCGAAGAAGTCTTGCAAATGTCGGATGCTTTTAAGTTCACCTGGGATTCCGTGAAAAATTTCAGCGTACTGGCCTCTCCCGACAATGTTTTCAAGATTTTCACGTGGTATGTGGTCAAAAACAACTACGACATCGAAAATTTCGGCTTCATCCACGTCTATAACGAGGCACGAAAGAAGTACGTGCTCTATCCGCTTTACGACAAGCGACAAAATATCGACTACCCTAAAACGATGGTCGGCAACCACAACCGCTGGTATGGCGCAGTCTATTACAAACTGATTCCTGTAAAGGACAAAAACACCACCTACTACACGCTGCTCGGCTGGAACGGTAACAATTTGTTTACTAATCAGAAGCTCATTGAAATCCTGCATTTTAACAAAGATATGACGCCGATTTTCGGGGGCCGCGTTTTCAAGAATTACACAGAAAAAGTAGCGCGAGTTATCTTCGAATACTCCAAAAACGCCACCATGTTCCTCAACTACGAAAATCAGGAATATCTTGTCAGCACGGGCAAATACAATCCCAAGACCCGCGATTATGATTACAAACGGATACGTTGCGACATGATTATCTTCGAAGAGCTGATCCCGATGGATGAATCCATGAGAAATGTACCCGCTTATCTAGTTCCAGAATCCAGTCTGAACCAAGGATTTATAGAGGAAGATGGAAAGTGGGTATTCCAGAAAAACGTGCGCGGCTCGAACCCCGACAAGGCGCGGCCCGACTACCAGCATAAAAACCGAAACTATTATTCTGTACAATAACGTATGGCAACCTTATACCCTTTGAAATTCACGCCCGTCCTGAAAGAGAAAATCTGGGGCGGCAACAAAATCGAAACCATTCTTAAACATAAGATCAGTCCGCTGAAGAATTGTGGCGAAAGCTGGGAAATTTCCGGTATCGTGGACGATGAATCCATGGTGGCCAACGGCTTCCTCGCCGAAAACAACCTCAACGAGTTAATGGAGATTTACCTCACCGACCTCGTGGGCGAAAAGAATTACGAGAAGTACGGTTTGGGCTTTCCGCTGCTCATCAAGTTCATTGACGCGCAAGACAACCTTTCCGTGCAAGTGCATCCTGACGATACGCTCGCGCAGGAAAAGTACGGACAAAACGGCAAGACCGAGATGTGGCACGTCATTCAGGCGGATGAAGGCGCAGGATTGTATGTAGGTTTCAACCAGAAAGTTACGGAGCAACAATATGTAAGCGCAGTCGAAGCAGGCACATTAGAGGCGCTGCTGAAATTCTACCCCGTGAAACCCGGTGATACGTTTATGATTCCCGCGGGCACGGTCCACGCCATCGGCAAAGGCGTGCTGTTGGCGGAAATCCAGCAACCCTCCGACATCACCTTCCGCATTTTCGACTGGAATCGCGTGGACGACAATGGCAACAGCCGAGAACTGCACACCGAAGAAGCACTTGAAGCTATTCATTTTGAAGAAAATGTGGGCGATTTCAAGGTTAACTATACGCCGGAGAAGAACAAAACTGTGACTTTAGTGCATTCGCCCTTCTTTAATACTAATCTGTTGGAGATGGACATGCAAGTGGAGAAATCATTCGTCCAGTTAGACTCTTTCATCATCTATATGTGTCTGGAAGGTAGCGCGTTTCTCGTGTCCGACGACTTCAAAGAACGACTGGAAACCGGCGAGGTAGTGTTAGTGCCCGCCGAGGTGGATCGCCTTACCATCATCCCCGACAACAAAGCGAAACTATTGGAGGTCTACTGTTCATAACTATTGGCCGTTGGCCGTTGGCTGTTAGCTATTAGCTATTAGCTATTAGCTATTTGGCTATTAGCTGCTAAAAGCCAAAAGCCAAAAGCCAAAAGCTAAAAGCTAAATATGTTTCATTTCAAGCAGTTTGACTTAGAGCATGAACGCAGCACCCTGAAAATCGGGACGGATGCCGTACTGCTGGCTGCGCTCACGAATCCCGAAGCTGCGCCATCAGTGCTTGACATCGGTTGCGGATGCGGAGTCATCGCCTTTTGTCTGGCACAGAAACTAGCAGAGAACCAAATAGTTCCCGATATTTTCGGCATAGATGTAGACGCGGATTCCATTTCGGAGGCGCAGGACAATGCCGAACGTTTCCCCTTATTGCCAAAATCCTGTTTCCATTTTGAGGACATTCGGCTTCAAGATTTTGTGAATCAGGATAATATACCTCAATTTGATTTGGTTGTCAGCAACCCTCCTTTTTTCCACAACGACCTTAAGCCACAGAATAAAAGCAAGTTACAGAGCAAACACGGCGATGGTCAGCTGTCGTTCCCGGAATTGGTGGATGGCGTGGACCGACTTCTATCCCCAAACGGTCGTTTCTGCCTGATTCTTCCACCGACGGAAATGAATGAATTTCACCAACTTACTATCGGAAAGTGGCATTGTCTGAAAACCATCCACATCCGCCCAACGGAAAGCAAGCCGGTTTATCGCATCGTACGCGAATACGGACTTACCCAGCAACCGGAAAAGATATCGCAATTTTCTATTCGAAACGCAGCATTACAGTATACCGCTGAATATTTGAAACTTGTAAAGCCGTATCTGACAATATGTTAGACAAGGACTGTCACACCCAAAGCAGAATTAGCGTTTAATAAACTTCTTAGTGGCGCTATTGTTGTTGCTGCTGACTCGCACGAAGTACACACCGGCGGCCAAATGGCTGAGATCGAGACGGGCATGGTTGTCAGTCAGTACCACGGCCTGAATTAGCTGGCCGAAAGCATTGAAGATCACGGCTTCTTTCACTTCATTATGGCCATTGACGCTCAATTCGATATAGTTGTCAGCAGGATTTGGCCTCAGACAGATGCTTTGAGCCAAAAGGTGATGGTCAACACCCACACTGTCGGTATCCACACTGTCAATACCACCACTTTGGGTGGTGAAGCTGACAGGACTTGTCCAGTCACTGATCATATCAATGCAGTTTGCCTGCACACGCACTTGATATTCGGTTTCTGCTGTCAAGTCTGGAATTTGGTAGTGGGTAGTTGTTAAAGGAATACTTTCGCCCCAAGAAGAGGCGGCGGCTTCCTTATACTGTAAATTCCATTCGGTCTCAACGTAACCAGCTGTCCAACTGACATCCGCACTGTTCCAGCCAATAGAATCAACAGTGAGGTATAAAGGCATGTCACAAACAGGAGATATAAAACCGTCGCAGTTTGCAAAGAAGTTCAATAAAGTATCGGAATCAACCGTTGACATATTCGAGTGAGAATAGAGTGTATCTCCTGCGGGGGTCAATATTATCAGACTGGCTTCATAGTCATAGGTTCCTCCAGCATGCCAAATGATTGTCGTGTTGATATTGTCGCAAAGCATTACACCGACAGTATCAATTATGGTGGAAGATACACTTGTCGCATGCGTAGTGTTTTTCACAGTGGCAATGGGTAACCCATTTTGCTGTATGCTGACGTATGCACCATTCCAATCGTCGCCATAACTGTCAACACACACGAAAGAATATTCGCATTGATGGGCAGGTGTGCAATTGCGCGTGGTGAAAGACGCATGATCCGGACACCAGTCACTCATATTTCCTTCGCCGCAGTCGGAACGCACATAAACGTCATATGTGGTGCCAGCATAGAGACCCGTCAGCGTATATGGATTCTGTGTAATTTGTATGGCGGTGCCCGTACCCGGGGTATAGCCGGAAGGACCGTATTCAATGATCCATTCAGTGGCCGAACCTCTTTCTGTCCAAGCAACTACAGCAGAGTCTTTGTAAATATCAGTGACAACAATATGATTTGGATACCGACAACTTGGAATCAGCGTCACATCAACATCATCAAGATAAAGATCTCCAGAAGTGTTGTTGAAGTTTTTAAATGCAATGTATTTGCCTGTTCCCTGATAGGTGTTCAAGTCAACCGCCATGTGTTGAAAGGTATTCGTAGCTGTACAAAAAACAGTGTCAACCGGAACGAAACCATCAAAACCATCAGCCTCCGTCATCACACCTACCATCATTCCATTGACAAGTTTGTCAACTCTCATAAAGAAAGAGACTTCCAAAAGACTCACATCGATTTCTGCTTCAGGCATAACCACCATGTTATAGTTGGTAGAGTTAGAATAGAACCTCAGTGAACGACCATCGGCTCCACCGTGATTAGGGAGGCTAACAAAGGGATAAAAAGTGCTGAAGCAATCATATTTAGTCCAACAGTCTGGAATCCACGTGCTTATGGAGCCCGTGGTGTTACATGAGTTGAAATCTTCGGAAAATGGAATGGAGATTTTAGCGCATTCGGTGGTGAAATCGGTCATGGCCCATTCGCTTACTTGACCGGGAGCGCACATGGCACGCATTCTTGCTTTATAGCGGGTATGCGGATCCAGTTGATAGAGGGTGACCATACCCCCTGTAGGATTGGTAATGGATGTCCATAATGAATCGCTAAAGAGGGCATATTCCAGTTCCCACGCATTTTCGTCATAACCGGGAGCCCAAATCACCTCGGCAGAAGTGTCACTGACATGGTCAATAAAGATGTTCGGCGCGATGCAGGTTACCGTAGTGTCGCAAAAGCCTCCAAAAATAACATTGTTACGAATATTTGCTGGTGTACCAGACGATGATGGAATCGTGTTGATATCGTATGGGGTGTCTCGATTGTAAATATAACGTGTGCAATTTGAGTAAGCCGTGTGAACAGAACAACTGATATTGTCCCATAAAGGGGTGTAATCATTGGTAATGTCAACAAAGATTAACACAAGATTATCAGTGCCATTATAGGCGAATGGAGCGGAGAACTGAAAGGTGTTCCACCCCTCTTCCAAGGCTTGATCAGCATCAAATACCAGTTGTGCATTATTGGCAGGCAACCAAGTGGATACTGTGGTCGCTGTAGTGTGCATCAGATAAATTTTATAACGTCTGGATTGGGTCACATTGGACATCTCAAGGGATAAGGAATAGATGTTGCCTGCACTCCCTATTTCCGCCGCTGTGAATATTTGCTGCGAATATCCATATTGATAGAAGTCGTATGTGGGAAGATATTCATTCGTAGAAGTGCCGTTGCCCACGGCATTTTCACCACCCGCCAAGCAGTCTGTAGTAAAAGATATTGTACTCCATTCGCTCATGGTATTGTCATTGTAATTGGCTTGGAGACGTACCACATAATAGGTGAGCGGCTCAAGTGGGCTGAGCATATAGGACGTGCCCGTAATATTTGATATAAAAACGCCATCGGCTTGGCCCACTTCAGCGTATTCCAAAGAATAGGAACTGACAGTGCCGGTAGGGTCGTTGTCCCATGACACCAAAGCGGAAGCGCCGGCAATTTGGGTAACCTGCAAATTTTGTGCGATTGCACCATAAGCCGTGAATAATGCTGCTAGTAGAAAAAGAGAAATGTTTTTCATACGATAACGTTTTGTTGATGATTCTTAATTGCGAAGACAACGGACGGAAAACCCGAAGAACTTAAAATCAGAATATATGTTCGTTACATGGGCAAGTGAGTAGATAAAACTCAGGTCGTATGCATCATCGCCGTCATCCGTGGAACTCCAAAAAAAGGCATGAGTACCGAGACTACTTGCATGAGTTCTGTCAACTGGAAGTGCTGTGAAACCTGTTGCGTTATTGTCAGCCGGTGTATTGCCCACTGCACAACTTTCATTGCTGTTTATCCAATACGTAGTGGAGGCCAAAGCCTTGGCTATATTATTGCTGTTATTACCGCACACATACGAAGTTTGTCCGCTTACATAGTTGATCAACTGTGTCCATTCCGAATGACTTGGGACATGCCAGCCATTGGGACAGATGCCTTGCACACCGCTCGGATTGCTATTGCTGGAGGCTGAACCGCCCATTACCGCAGGCCAGTTATAAAGATAGCCGTATGTAGGGACATAGCTTTCACTACTATTTGGATAAAAGCGATAGGCTGTTGTTGAATCTGTACTCGTGTTGCTGCCCAAAGGAATACTGTCTCCATTGGCATAATGCGTAGTGCGTAGATTCTCACGCATCCAACATTGATCGCCAATCTGTACAGTATTGTATGTATTGCCATCATAGTCAGTGATGGTTGCTGTACCAGGGCAAGGCAGGCTGTCCATATTGGAAACAAAATCCACCTCATTGCCATACGCTGTTCCCGAGTTGTTGGTAGCATACGCCCGAACATAATAATGTGTATAAGGCTGCAGACCAGTGATAAGACTGGTGAAACTGCCCAACCCGCTACTGTCAACAGTGTGGTTGTCGTTTAAGGTAGGGTTAGGGGAGGTGCTCCAACACACTCCGCGAGCGGTCACAGAAGATAAGCCCTCAAAACTCACATTACCGCCACAAGTGACTGATGTGAAGGAGATTCTATTAATTTCATTGGTAGTGATTGCCGGAGTAGCAACAAGTGTGGTGAACTGACGTTGTGTACCATATACTGTGCCTGCACTATTGGTGGCGTAAGCTCGCACATAGTAATGCGTGTTGGGCTGCAAACCTGTGATTAGGCTGGTGAAACTGCCTAATCCGCAGCTGTCAACGGTCAAACTGTCACTTATTGTAGGATTCGGAGAGATACTCCAGCAAACGCCACGAGCTGTTACGGGAGCAATGCCTTGAAAAGTCACATTACCGCCGCATGTGGCCGTCGTGCAGGTGACATTGCTCACTGTGGCTGTTGTTACCGTTGGTGTGGCAACCGGTGTGGTGAACTGACGTTGTGCACCATATACCGTGCCTGCACTGTTGGTGGCGTAGGCCCGCACATAGTAATGGGTGCTGGGTTGCAAACCTGTGATAAGGCTAGTGAAACTACCCAATCCGCAGCTGTCAACGGTCAAACTGTCACTTATCGTGGGATTTGAAGAGGTACTCCAACAAACACCACGAGCTGTTACGGGAGAAATGCCTTGAAAAGTCACATTACCGCCGCATGTGGCCGTCGTGCAGGTGACATTGCTCACTGTGGCAGTCGTTACGGTTGGTGTGGCAACCGGTGTGGTGAACTGACGTTGTGCACCATATACCGTGCCTGCGCTGTTGGTTGCGTAGGCTCGCACATAGTAATGGGTGCTGGGTTGCAGTCCTGTGACAAGACTGGTGAAACCGCCCAAACCTGAACTGTCAACCGTCAGACTGTCGTTTATCGTGGGATTTGTCGAGGTACTCCAGCATACACCCCTGGCCGTCACAGGTGTCATACCCTCGCTCGTCACATTGCCGCCACAGGTGACCGTTGTGCAGGTGATATCGCTCACTGTGGCAGTCGTTACGGTTGGGGTTGGAACCAGTGTGGTGAACTGACGTTGTGTACCATATACTGTACCATCGCTGTTGGTGGCGTAGGCCCGAACATAGTAATGGGTATTGGGTTGTAATCCTGTAATAAGACTGGTGAAACTGCCCAAACCAGAGCTGTCAACCGTCAGACTGTCGTTTATCGTGGGATTTGTCGAAGTACTCCAGCATACTCCTCTGGCCGTCACAGGTGTCATGCCCTCGTCCGTCACATTACCGCCACAGGTGGCCGTAGTATAAGATATGTCGCTGACCATATTGGTACTTACCTCAGGCATGGGAGTTAAGGTGTTGAAATATCGCTGTATGCCATAAACGGTATCGTCACTGTTAATGGTGTAGGCACGAACGTAGTAACGAGTATTCGGTTGTAAACCGGCAATGTGGCTGGTGAAGCTGCCCATACCGCTGCCGTCAACGGTATGGCCGTCATTGACCGTGGGGTTAGGGGAAATACTCCAGCAAACACCTCGGTGAGTTACCGGGGTACAACCCTCGTATGTCACTTCCCCGCCACAAGTGACTGAAGTGAATGAGATGTCGCTTAAGGCAGCCGTAGTCACCGAGGAAAGGAGATTAGGAGTGACAAAAATCAGTGGTTCTCCATATATGGTATCTGTTCCGTAGTAGATGGCGTATGCCCTTACATGATAAGTGGTGTTAGGCTGCAAACCTGTAATACTACTGGTGAAACCGCCAATGCTGTCACCATCGACGATGTGACTGTCTGCAAGGGTGGGATCAGGTAAAGTGCTCCAGCAAAAACCACGGGCATCAACGGCGAATGGATTGCCGGCCGTCACGTCACCGATACAAGTGGCAGAAGTGCAAGTGATGTCACTGACAGATATGGTGCTTACCGCTATATATGACGCAGGGGTGGTGAAAGTGCGCTGCTCGCCGTATGCAATACCAGCAACGTTACTGGCGTATGCCCGCACATAATAGGTGGTGCTGGGATCCAAATTATCCATACTACAGGTGAACGTATTCAACCCGCTGCCATCAAAAAGGTGACTGTCGTTTATCGTGGGATTCGGAGAAGTACTCCAACAGATGCCGCGTCCTGTTATCGGGGAACCTCCCGTGGAGTTGATCTGACCACCACAAATTGCTGAATATTCGGTGATGTCCGAAACAGGGAGGGTGGATACACTTGGCAAAAACACGGGATCTCCCCCATTGCGAATACAACGGACTGACATACCGTTACTTTTGTTGCCAAAATTGTTCCTTTCCACAAAACTGTTACCGTAATTCAAACTGTAATAATAGGCAAAGTCGTCATTGTAGGCCGTGGACGACCAGAAATTGGCACTTTCGCCATAATCATCGGAGATACCGTATGCGTAGCCCGCAGGAAAAGCGGAAAAGGAGGTAGTGTTATTGGAAGAGACTTCGTGACCAACAGCACAAATGTTATCGGAAACGCTCCAACCCGTATCGACTGCCATGGACTTGGCAATACTGCTTGTGTTATCGCCACATATATACTCACTTCTGAAACTAAGATATTCTAACAATTGCGCCCACTCGGCATCACTAGGCAAATGCCAACCGTAAGGACAAATGCCTTGAATAGGGCCTGTGGATGGAGTGCCTGAACTTGCACTTTTCATCGCGGCTGCCCAATTATACAAATATCCTGCGAGAGAGTCCCCTACGCTATCCCCTGGCAGATAAAAATAGGCCGTCGATAGACTCGTCCCCTCTCCCAATGGTATCATTTCACCATCCGTGTAACGAATGGCGCGCATATTCTCTTTCAACCAGCACTGGCTGCCAAGGGTAACGGTATGATATTCGTTTCCATCAACGTCTGTTACGGTTGTGACATTCTGGCACGGATTGGTAAGATAGGGGTCTTCCTCAACAGAAACAGGATTGTTTCTACCACGAAAAGCAATTTCCCATTCGGTCATCCAGCCGTTGTAAACAGACCAACCGTCGATGATTTCAATGGACCATGTACCATTTATCGGACAACCGACAAGGTTGGAGAAGGATTGGTCAGGATAATATACTTGGGTCATGTTGATCGTATTGGTAGAGTCCACTTTACCTTCTGTAACATTCAAACTATCATAAACATAGCCTGACCCATTGGCGTATTGATAGCCGCTGGTCGTATTATTTGACCAACAGTAGTTCCAGGGAACTCCTATTTGATTCGCGCTGTTGGTAGGATCACATCCAGAGGAACTAGAAATAGCCTCACCAAAATGTGCGCCACTCACGAAACCTGTCGTTAAGTGCCATCCCCAAGGTGTTGGAATTTGACTTGCACAGCTGGAGGTTCCGTTAGTTTGATATTTATTCATAATCTTAACTCTTTGTCCATTAGGACAACGCAGCGCAATATAAAGGTCCCCGAGAAAGGAATGCTCCAGTTTGGCGCGAATATATAGGATATCTTCGGCACTTTGGATGGTGGCTGAAGGTGTGAAACCTGACACCTCTATGGAAGAGCCATGAACGCAACCATTACCACAATCAACACCATCTGGGATAAAAACAGTCTCTGTATTGGTAAAGGAGATCGTAGGCGCACAAAATATACTTTCACCATACGCCGTGTCTGTTCCGCTTATGGCATAGGCCCTGATGAAATAGCGGGTGTTTGCATCCATCTCTGTCAGAACAGCAGAGAACATACCTTCTGCCATGCCACTTGAGAGGTGATTGTCATGAAAAGAAGGACTCGGCTCGCTACCCCAACAAAAACCTGTTTGAACAGCCCCTAAATCGTATGTGTTCACGGTGCCAAAACAATGAAAAGTGGTTTCATCAGGAAATCTTACAGAATCCGTAGTAACTTCCATTGGGTATCCTTCAAACGCAAGGGTAATCTCTTCACTGGTATATTGCATCTGTTGGACAGGCGTACTTTGCCGAAGGTGGTTGTAAATTTGAGCGAATCCGGTATATCGCATTTCATCACCCAACTCAAAATCATGCGAAGAAGATCCTTTGATATTTACTTTGATCGTCTTTGGATTATTGCTTGCGTAAGCGATTCTGTCGGCCCCACCGTGTCCGACGTTTACCATCTTCAAACTACGAATGCCACTTCGGGCCAGAATGGATAACACGTAGGTTTGTGGAGTGGATAGTGTGATGTCAAAATAATTGTCTCCCGATGTGATTCTGCCTGTGTACTGGGCATGTCTTTTCCCATTAATGTCCAAAATCTGGATGATCACTTCTTCATTCCTGTCGGAAAAGATATTCACTCGCGTATGTCCTTCAAAAGGATTGGGCATCACCTTCATTTCGTTGGCCTGTTGGACATCCTCAATGCCCACACCAATATTCAACGTGTATATGGTGTCCGGAAACAATAAGGTCTCCTGCCAATCACGACTAAGATTTTGTATGGTTATGCCATTCATTTTGACATAGGATCCCTGCTGGTCTTCCCCTGTAAACACTAATGTGACAGTATTCTGCGCCAAAACCGCCGCAAACAGGAACATCATGGCTATAAACGTAACTGTCTTCTTCATTTATTTCTAAGGACTTTTGGATGATTTACTATTTGTTGATTTTTTGACGGCAAAGATACCAAAAATCTCCCAACTATTTTATCCCTCACAGCAGAAATATGTTCCCTCTCAACCAAAAATATGAAGTTTTCGCAAAATGGCAATTCTTATAGGGGGGGGGTAAAAATCTGACAATCAATAGTTTATGTAAAAAACAGAAATTTAATACCCCAAAGCGGCATTTGGGGTATTAAATGGCATTAAATACACTCGCTATTGCACCCTCGAATACACCGGCTGCAAGAAGAGCGGTGGATACCATCGAGTGTGGGAAAAATAATCGCACCGTGTATCGAAAAAAATCGTATTTTTGCCGCCGATTTCAACAACGATGGGGCGTTAGCTCAGTTGGCTAGAGCGTTTGACTGGCAGTCAAGAGGTCGTGAGTTCGATTCTCATACGCTCCACACAAAAAAACACCTGCAATTCGCGGGTGTTTTTTTATGGTATATAAGTTCTATTTGTGCATTGCATCACTTCAGCAATGACTTTACTTCCAATAACTTATCTTTGATTTTAGTTAACGTGTCCACAATGGCTGCCGTTTCGGCCTCTTTCACAAAATCGTTCTTGATGGCAGTCTTGGCTCCCTGCAACGTATAGCCTTTCACTTTGGTAAGATATTGGATCGTGCGCAAGATACCGATGTCGTTTTTGGAGTAGAATCGATCCCCTTTTTTGTTCTTTCGCGGCTTAATCATGTCAAATTCCTTCTCCCAAAAGCGCAATGTTGAAGCCGGAAGCTCCAGAGCTTCGGCCGTTTCGCCGATACTGAACCATAGTTTCTCCTGTTCAGCGATAGCTTCGGGCAAAGTGTCGGAAATAGGCAGATTCTCCTCCATAGCAGTTATTCTTCGTCGGAGCGACGGCGTTGGTCGCGCTCCTTAATGGTTTCGCGTTTATCGTACATTTTCTTACCCTTGGCCAAACAGATGTCGAGCTTGGCATAGCCGTTCTCGTTGATCCAAAGCAGGGTCGGGATGATGGTGAAGCCACGTTCGTTGAGCTTGGTCATCAGCTTGCGCATCTCCTTGCGTTGCAGCAACAATTTGCGGTCACGCTTAGGCTGGTGATTGTTGTAACTGCCCTGCGCATACTCGCTGACATGCATGTTGTGCACCCATAACTCGTTGTTAATAAACGAACAATAGGCATCGGTGATATTCGCGCGACCCGCACGGATAGATTTAATCTCCGTGCCCGTCAACACAATACCAGCCGTATAGGAAGTGTGCAGATAGTAAAGGAATTCCGCCTTCCTGTTCTTGATCGCAATCTGAGTGTCCTGTTTTCTCTTTCCCATGACATCTAATTAGGCTGCAAAGATACATTTTTTAGGCAAAAGGCAATAGGGAATAGGCAACAGTTTCATACGAACATCTGTACGTTAATATTTTTATTCGAATGTAGCGGAGTGTCCGCTTAACAATCGTATTTTTGCCAAAAATATAATAATATGAGTATAAGTATGATTGCAGCTGTGGGACAACGTTTGGAACTGGGTTACCAGAACCAGCTGCTGTGCCATTTGCCGGTGGATTTGAAACATTTTAAGACTATTACCTCCGGGCACACGGTGCTGATGGGCGACCGCACATGGGAGTCGCTGCCGAAGAAACCCCTGCCGAACCGCCGGAACATTGTCATCACTTTGGACGATGTGGAATTCGAGGGTGCCGAAACCGTGCACTCCATCCCCGACGCCCTCGCGCTCGTGGCCGACGACGAAGAGGCCTTCGTGATGGGCGGTGCCACTATGTACCGACTTTTTCTGCCCTACGCCGATAAACTTTACCTCACCCGCATAGTCTCTGATTTCACGGCTGACGTCTGGTTCCCCGAAGTTGACGAGAACGTATGGGAAGTGGTGGAATCCGAATTCGTGCCAAAAGACGAAAAGAATATTTACGATCTATATTTCCAAACCTTAATAAGACAAAAATGAAAAAAATCATCGTTTTCCTGGTTGCCATCTGCGCCTGTATAGCCGCACTTGCCCAAAAAACAGAAACCCTTGAAGCTCCGTATCTTCCCATCGATGAACGCACCAATCTGGTCACCTACCAAGATGTGGTGAAACAGGAGGGAACCCCCAAAGTGCTGTACGACAGAGCTATGGCATGGGCAAAAAAATACTATAAGAACACGGCCGAAGTCATTAAGAGCGCAGACCCTGAAAAATGCGTCATCAATATGCGTTCCAGCGTGCGGATTTTCTACAAAGACAAAGACGGCACCATGCGCTTCAAAAACATTGTCTATTATAACTTCAAGCTCGAATGCCGCGACAACCGCTACCGTTACACTATCACCGATTTCAAGGAGAAAGCGACCGGCTCGGCTCCTATTGAAGTCTGGTTTGACACCTCTGCATCCGGCTGGACTCCCAGCATGTATGGCTACCTCAGCCAGATCGACGAAGAGATGCATAAACTCATCGATTCCTTGGAAGAAGGCATGCAACCGGCCGAGGAATTCGTGGACGAATGGTAATCAATAGTTAGTAGTTAGCAGTTAGTAGTTAGACGACCGAATTGTTGTTGCGTGAATAAAGCAAAGCACAGAAGACTATGGGTGTTCGTTGTATTGGCTTTGTTATGCAGTGCCTGCACCAAGCCGACCGGCCATATCACATTGAATTTTTCTTTTGTCGTTGATAGTGATCCCCTGCAGTTAGATACTTGTATGTATCAGAACGCTGCAGGGAATCTTTTTGAGGTCAACGATGTACAGTTTTTCATATCGCACGTGATGTTGGAGACCGCATCTGGTGAAATGGTGGAAATCACGGATAACCAAGGTATTCACTACACTGACATCCGTATTCCGTCCACCCTTTCGTGGCCCGTTTCCGACGAGATTCCCGTTGGCGGGTACAAATCCATCACCTTCGTGTTCGGATTGGAGGGGGCGCAGAACGTCACCGGCTATTTCCCAAACCCGCCGGAGAACAACATGAGCTGGCCCGACATGATTGGCGGCGGCTATCACTACATGAAGATCAACGGCCGCTGGCTCGATGAGGCTGGCGTGCGGCAGCCCTTCAACCTGCATACTGGTAAAATCACCACCGACAACGGTTTCGCCGACAACACCTTCACCGTGACCCTCCCATTAGAGCAGTTCACAGTCAACAAGAACAGCAACTCCTCTCTGACCTTGCAGATGAACGTGAACGCCTGGTTCACAAACCCTTACCTCTTCGACTTCAACATCTTCGGCGGCAGCATCATGCAGAACCGCGAGGCGCAAGAGGTGCTACGGGCGAATGGCGGGGATGTGTTTGGGGTGAAATAATATCAAATTAGTCCTCAAACTGAAACAACAGCTGACAATCTGCTGATTCCAGCGTGATATCCACTGATGGGTTTCCTACGGTCTTCAACCGTTTCATCGGTTTCCAAAGACGGTTGCCACGGTCGTAGTAATCGGCACGTTGACACACCAAAGTGGAGAGTTTGCCGCATAGGTCGCCTTTGATATGCAAAATCCACAATGGCTGGCTGAGTTTCTCTTCGGATACACCATAACAGGCATGACGATAATGCTCCACAGTCCAGTGGGCGTTGGCATCTGTGACATATATGGTGTCAGAAAAGGAGATTAAGCGGCAGAGGGTGTCGTTGTTTTTCACGCAGATGGACGAGTCTTTTTGAGAATATGCGTTGGCAAAAAGTAATATGCAGCAACATACAAGTGTAATAATTCGGACTTGGGATTTCATTTTCATAATTATAACAATATTGCGGTTTTCCTATTCCTTTTTTTCGTTACTCTGACAATATCTGTACCCAAAGCCGATGAGATTTTAGCAAGTGTAGCCATGGTCATATTATGAGTACCTGACAACCACCTGCTTACTTCGGTTTCTGTTTTCCCCAAAAGATGTGCAAGATCTTTTTGCGAAAGGCCTTTGTCCTCCATTATCTCATAAATGCGATTGGCTATTTGAACCGACAAATCCATTTGCCGTTTCATTTCCGGTGTCATGGTTTGTCTAATCTCATCTAGCAATTTGTTGGTTTTCATATTAATGTTTTTTAATCCTCAATATCTATGACAAACGATAGTTGTCCAAGTAATATTGTGCCAGAGACAGTCAGTATATTTTGCCGTTCCATCCGTTTAATCTGTATGTCAATTTTCTGCAAAGTATTTACGCATTTGTTAAGATGCTCATCTTCTTGGTATGTCGTTGAATTTTTTATTCCTCCATTGCCCAAAATCAGGATTTTTGATTGGACATTCAGCAAATACAGACGCAACGACGATGTCTCAAGATGGGATGGGAGAGCCATGACCCTATCACGTTTGGTTCCTTCATATCTGAAATGTCTGTCTTCTGCACCATCTCTTTTAATGATGTCAAGTCGATACACAATCTGTGCTACCTCTTTAGGATACTCATCCTTATACCGAATAAGAAACTTTTCAAATTCAGTATATTCTTCCCCTTCAAAACGTGGGGAATAAAGACTCACTTTACTGCCATCTTCCAATAGTTCAATTAGTAAGTTATGTTTCATAATAATAGTTGTTTGAGGCTGCAAAAATAAACATAAAAGTTGATTTATGCAAGCCTGTTGATAATTTTATACAAAATTATAATAACAGTTTTTCGCTTTAAGTCACCCTCACCCGTCCCGAAACACCACATACACCGGCAGGTGATCCGCAAAACCTCCGATGTAGCGCGGACCGAGGAACGTGCGGTAGTTTTTCTTCCCACCGTACTTTTCGTCATCGACCAGCAAGAAGTCTGCATCGAAAATGTATGCACCACCCACCTGACGGGCACCACAAGTGTCTGTCAGCCAAGCATCCGACACGATGAACTGGTCCAGACAGCCCCAAAAGTCCTCGTGTTTGTGGGAGCCGTGCAAACTCTGCCGCGCAAAAGGCAGCATCAAGTTGTAGAGCGTATCTCGGGGCAACCGAGGTCCATACTCCTTCACACGCAGATAGTCGCGCATACTCTCGTCCGTGGCATAGTCGTTGAAATCGCCGGTAATCAGCACCTTGGCACGCGGATTCTCAACCATCAGAGAATCCACGAAGCGGCGCACAACAGTGGCGTACCAATTACGCTTAGGCACCGTGGCCGCATATCCTCCGTATCGCGAAGTCCAATGGTTGATCAGCACATGCAGTGAGTCGCCCGACGGGAACTGCACCACCACGTAGAGAATGTCGCGGTTGCGGGCAAAAGTGTCGAATGGAAAGACGATGGGCACCTTACGACTGCGCAAAACCCTCACGCAACTGTCACGATAGAGCATTGCTACATCCACGCCGCGGCGGTCCGGGGAATCATAGTGCACATACCGATACCGAAACTTCCGCAGCGGCGAGTTGTAGCATAAATCTTTCAACACCCGCTCGTTCTCAATCTCCGCCAAACCGACAAGCCACGGCGGGTCACCCATTCCCGCCGCCACAATCACCTTCCCTATCATGGATACCTTACGATAATACTTCTTGTAGGTCCAGTGATAACTGCCTGTCGGTGTAAAATCTTCATCTGCTGTCAGACTGTCGTCCGAGGGGTGAAACAGATTCTCTACATTATAAAACATAATCTTGTGCAGCGTGTCCGCCGGCTGTGTCCAACCATACAGACACCCCATTATACCGCAAATCAAACTACAATATCGTTTCATTTTGTCTTCATTTTGTTGCGACAAAAATACAACAAAATCCCCTAAAAATCAAGGGTTTTGAAACTTTTTTGTATAATGCTGAGAACAAAACAGTTATACTTTAATTATAACTGTTTTTACATTTATAATTTACTATTAATTGTTAAAATTAAAAGGGTCGATGGAAAGAATTCGGCAAAATGAAGACAAATCCTCTCATAGGATTTAATCCCAGTCGATTATCTTAAGTTCCTGTTTGGCGCGATAAGACGGGATATGGTTGAAGTGCCACCACTCGGAAACGCAGGTGATAAAACCACTCTCGGTCATCACACGGCGCAAAAGTCTTCGATTCTCCAATTCCTGTTTGGTAATCAAGCCGTTAGCAAGTAATGAATCTTCGTGGTCAATGCGAGCTTCAGGACCAAAGTAGTCATGTTTTGAACCCATTGGCAACGGTTCACCCGCACTGTCCATCAAGGTAATATCGACCGCCGCACCATAATTGTGCATTCCCCTACCCTTTGCGGGATTGGCCACAAATGAGACGTTGGGGGTTCCTTTCACCGACTCCCACATCTCACGTTGGACGCTTAGTGGCCGAGCAGCATCGTAAATCAACAACGACAAATCAGGACGTATCGTTTTCAACCTCTGCTGCGCTTTGGCCAGCTTCTGCGCCATCGCAGGGATCATAAACGCATGTTGAATATCCGGGTATAAGATGTGACCAAGAAAGTTGTCAGGCGTGGCATACACCAAAAAGACCCCGATAGTAGAATCCACCTCCGCAATGTCCTGCAAACCAAAATCGATAAGTTTTTGTTCTGTTTCGGAGTATTGAGGAGATTCTAGCTTCGAAATAGGGATTGAATCTTCCACTGCCTCAGTTATCTGCTCCTCATTCTTTGTTGCCGAGTGACAAGAGTGCACACACAAAAGTGCAAAAGGCACCACTAGTACCCATATCGCGACCCATTCGATGCGGTTAATCACCGAACGATTGCTTCTAAAGGTCTTATTATCATATAAATGCTTCATTGCTATATCATAAAACAACTACCACAGCGTCTTTTGCCTTCAGAAGCACACTCTTCGGCAAAATAATGGTATATTCATCGTCTTTCTTGGAAATGGTGGCTTTCTCGGAAAAGCCTAAGATGGTAGCTTTGCCTGTCTTTACCGGCTTTTCGGTTCCTTTGAAAGTAAACTTGGCAGGAACAGTTTCATTCTCAGGAATTAACAAAAGTGCATAACGTTGACCCGCCTTGCTCTGAGTGAAACGCACTTGACCACAGCAATAAGGCAGACATGGACGAGTATTGTATATCGCTTGACCGTTAATTTTCAACCATTTGCCCATTTCTTGAAGACGTTCCACAGCTGTTTGCGGAAGGGTGCCTTCTGGCGATGGACCCACATTCAGCAAGAAATTACCACCTTTAGCCACAATATCAATGAGCAGGTGAATCAACCGATGGGTCGATTTGTAATTGTCAGTAGGCACATACGACCAAGAATCGCCCATCGACATGCAGGTTTCCCATGGGTAAGGCAGCAGGGTGTCGGGCACTTGCTGCTCCGGAGTGCGATAATTTTCGTACTTGCCATGCACGCTACGATCCACAATGATGAGATCGGGATTGTTGGCGCGCACATCCTTCGCTACGCGCGGCATATCAATATCCTGGATCCAACCGTGGCAACCCAGCCAGTCGCGACACTCTTCGTCCACGCTCCATGCAGGACGCACCCAACCTCCATCCAGCCAGAGGATGTCAATATCACCATAGTTATTGGCAAGTTCGTGCAACTGCTTGCGGGTGAAGTCGCAATATTTCTCCCATCTTTCGGGATGCAAAGCGGGGTCGTAGTTTACATTCCTGTCGGGAGTAGCCCATTCGGGAGCCCAGTAATCAGGACAATGCCAGTCGGGTTTGGAGAAGTAGAGCCCCGTCCAAAGTCCTTGGCCTCTAAAAGCCTTCACAAGCGCACCTGTCACATCTGCATTGGGATTCTTGGAAAACGGGCAATCCTTTCCCGTAACGGAGTAATCGGTCTCCTTTGTATTATACATGCAAAATCCATCGTGATGTTTGGTGGTGAAGACGAAATACTTCATTCCACAATCCTTGGCCAGCTTCGCCCACGATTCAGGATCAAATTTCGTGGGATTGAAAGTCTTATTAAGAGCTTGATAATTAGCTTTATATTCGGTATAAGGGACACCATCACGGCTAATCCACGGTTCATTGCAGATGGACCACGACTCCACCACGCCCCACTGCGCATACATTCCCCAATGCATCATTAGTCCGAACTTGAGATCCTGCCACTGGTCAATGCGGTTGAGAACCACCGGGTCTGTTTCAAACTGCTGCTCGCTCTGAGCATAAACACTTGAAGTGATGATGGTTAAAAACACCGCCAACACGACAATGCGGAATAGTGTATACTTTTGGAATGCCATAATCTTTGCTTTTTCGAAAGCGCAAAAATAGCAATATTTAGGATAACCTAACACTAATAGCTCAAAAAAGGATCTACCTTCTAAACTACACTACTGAGACAACATCAGCTGCAGCTGGATACCGGTCTCAAAGTTCATGTTGTTATACTGATTTTGGACTTTGGGACGGTTGATTGCTTGATCATAGTAGAACTTGATGCCCACCATACGGCTGAACTGGTAATCGGCAGCCACATTGATGGTCACATTCAGCATACCGGAAGTCACTTGCTCGTTATCTTCGTTGATTCTGCGTAACATCGTCTTGTTGTCCTTCAAACCGAAACCAGCGGTCAAGTTCAAGTCACTGACAAACTGACGCTTCACACCAGAAAATACGAGGCCGAGTTTTATATCCTTAAAGCGGTAACCGGCTGATACAGCCACCTCCTTGGCGGTGGTTTCCGTAATCTGCGTATTAGCGAAGCTGAGGGATATATTTCGGGATTGTTTGTATTCAATCTTCAGCAACATGCTGTTTTTCAACGTCATGTCGAAACCAATCAACGGAGAGAACTGCTCGGTGAGGGCTATCTGACTGAGCTCGCTCGTCGGAATGAAGTCTCCCAATGTGTTATAAGCCGTGGGGAAACCGTTTGCATCTTGTGTATAGGCGATATTCGTGGAATAGCTGCCGACATTGTAGCTACATGTGTAATTGTGGTTCAGCGTGAAGGTCTGGAAGACACGATTCATGCCTTTAATCTTCGTCAATCCATTGTAATTGATACGCCAGTTGGGCAACGGGATCTTCAAGAACGGGGAGAAAATGTCTGATTTTGAAGGATCTTTGCTGAGATAAGCCGTAAAGAAGGCACCCATCAACACATCTTGGGAGAGGGCGCTATAACCAACCGGATACCCTGTTTCGGGATCGATTTCGCCAGAATAGTTGGGATTATGCTCCGCATAACGCTCAGCCAGCATGGAGCGCACATCGCGGAATTCTTCGAAAAGGTCATCGTGATTTTTGAAGAAGGTGGCCAAACCGCAGTACGTCATGCTGAACGAGCCTGAACGTTGCGGTGTGTAATGGGAAACATTGCCCAATTCATCCACATGGAAGTATTCAGAGTAGTTCTCCGTGAAGTTCCGGTTGGCGGAGACATCGATTCGGAAATCGCGGAAAGGCTCCACCGTGGCTCTGAAATTGAGCGTCACGTTGCGTGTCCGCTGATAAGGCATATTCATCAACGAGTCGGTGGTCATCCAACCGTTACGAGCGCCAATAGCCAGAATATCAGGTTGTCCGCCGAACATGAAGAGGAATCCGGGACCACTGCTCTCACGGGTGTGTCCGACCAGACTAGCGGAATACATATAGCCTGGCAACGTGGTTCCGCGCCCTTGCGAGTAATTGGCGGAAACGTTACGCACCATCATCAAGAAACGCACGGTACCGTCCAAAATCATTTTGCCCACATCGGGTCCTTGTATAGAATCGTTTTGGTTCTTGCCTTTCTTACCCTTCTTTCCATTCCTATCGTTATCTTTATCTTTGCCCTTCTTGTCACCATCCTTCGTGGCATTCTTACCCTGAGTACCGCCTCCTTGGTTAACCTTCTTGAGATACGGCACGGAGTTGTAGAGCGTGACAAAATTCAAAGTGGCATTACCCTGCACATTCTGTGAGTTCTGGATGGTATTACCCAAATTAGACAACGAAAGGGCAGATGCTGTGAACTGATACATTGAAGAGTAACGGACATTGGCCGTCACGAATTTGAAAATCGGAATCTTGTTAATCGGGATTTGGTAGGTAGCGTTGAAGTTCTGACGATAGTCGGTGGTACGACCGCCACGACCCAGACAGCGCCATACCGAATCCTTCTTGGTACGAGTATCAATACGGCCATCGGGTTCATCAATACGAGCGGATGCATCGGCTTTGAACTCCAGTCTCAAACTCTGGAAGAGATCCCAGTTGATACCATAGTTACGGGTCCAGTCAAACGCCTTCACATAGTTCGTGTCAATAATGATATTACCCTGACTCTTAGGACGATACTTGAACTGTTGAAGGTCGCGATGCAGCGTGGTACGGAAGGTGAGGTTCTTCGGCATCGGTGTGATGTTGAAATCACGTATCAGCTGAAGCCACTTGCTCTTTGTCCAATTAGCCTTGGAGAACGGGCGGTAATTCTTCGGATTTGTACTGAACGTGTAACCGATTTCACCGTTATGGATATATTCATTGTTCAACTCCAGATCCTCGTCCCGTTGCACCAATTCAGAATAGGAATAGGACAGATCGAAGTTTTCAATATCCCAAATGTGCATTTTCGTGTTACCCTTTGAGAAGTCACGTTCCTTGCGCACGTTCATCAAGTTGACATTCTGACGTTGGATCACCTTATTGGTCAGATAGCGCAACGAGTCGCGAGCCTCTAACGGCAGATCAGCCAGCTCGTCCTTCATCTTCACATCGGGATTCAACGGGTTGTATTCGGGTTGCACCACTGCTAAGGAGTAGTCGTAGTGCACCGGGATTCTGACATTCCACTTCTCCGGGAAGAGCAGCTTGCCGCCATCGATATTGGTAGCCAAGTCGAAATTGATGTTGGTTTCATGCGAACGTTCGGTAATGGATTGCTCCAAGCCACCGAATCCGGGAGAGGAATAGGTACCCGAGATCGTCAAGTCACCCACATCCGCCAATGTGGTACGGGCACGCAACAAGGCGGCCACCCCCTGACGGTCATCGAAGCCACTCAACCTCAACTCGTTAATCCACATCTCCACCGACTTGGGCTGCATATCGTCATTGTCGTTCTGCGTTCGCTTTTTCGGGTTACGAATACCAATCATAATGGTGGTCACATCGCCCAGATTCGGGTTACCGACCACGGTGAAGCGAGGATCGGAAGCGGTTTTCGGCAACAGAGAATAGGGCACCAAAATGCTCGGGTGAGTACCGTTTCTAATCTCACGGTTACGACTCATCTTCAAAGCAACCAAAGAGTCCAGCGTGATGTACACCATATTCTCAGCCGGCCAAATGGCATTCGTGTCGCGACCCACACCCCAAGGCGTGATGGTCAACGGAATTTCATATTCATAGTAGTTCTCCGTAAAGTCGGAACCCAAACGGATAAAGGCGGTCACATCGCCAAAACGCAAGTCGCCAGAGGAGTGAACATCCTCCGCGTGGATATACATCCGCAAATTGTTGAACTGACGCAAATCGTATGAGGTGCTCTTGTAAATAGCACGAGCGTCACCATCCGGCAAGTCCACCACTTTCATCGTCACAGACTGCTCATTCTCCTCATACATTTGGGCGGTCATACCGTAAGAAGTCTCGCGCACGATTCCAGGAGGCAGCACATACGGAATGGGGACACGGCTGGCATTCTCCTCATAGCTGACCGTACCCACATAGAAAGAGCAACTGCCATCGTCCTGGGTGGGAAGATAGTCGCCGTCCTCACGAAGACTCATATTGTAGGTACGCCAATCGCTGCGGACCAACTCGAAAGTAGCCAAACGGCAGACAATGGGCTCTTCGAACTCACGCATGAAAATACGCATGAATCGGATAGAGTTGAAACCGCTCATGTTGTTCACCACTTTGTCAGGATTATGAATCGGTATTCTGAACTGGTACCACTTCGTGGCCGGACGCTCTCCGTTCGGCAGTATGGAAGGATGGCCTTCGTAAATGTCATTGATGTAGTTCTCACCCACCACCATCTTGTCAGGACTCAAGTCTATCACATATTGATAGTAACGTTCGTCCTCACTCAAGGTGTTATCATTATTCATATCCTCCATATTGGGGATATTGGTGGCTGCCGTAGGATAATTCTCAGGGCTCTGACTATCGACTGGGGAGTTGCCTTCCGCATTATTATAATATTTGTAACGTTCCACCACTTTCACATCGGCGGCATCATAATCGCTGCCTCTGAAATAATGGTAAGCATCGGCAGAAGGATCCGCCACCGCATTCTGATAGGCTTGGGAGCCAGGACCGAAAGCGGCAGCAACACGATCAATATAAGTTTCTTGGAAGAATGACAACTCTTGGGTATTAGACAAACCGTCGTAACCCACATCCTGATACTGACGTGCATTCGGGTCATTATCAAAAGCATTGACAATCAACTGTTGCGTAGGAACACGACCCCAAACGGTATAGTCAACATCTGCATCGGAGCCGTCGGTGGAAAGACCATTCTCGAAGAACTTACGACCATCTCGCAAAATATCTTCGGAAATATCACCCAAGTTGAAATAAATCTTACCACCCTTATGATCAGGATTGTCAATGAAGGGATCCATCATCCAGAATTCGATGTATTCATAGTTGGAAGACTCGAAATCCGTCTGGTCGAACTTTCTCATGATACCACCCCAACGGGTTGCGGGGTCACGAAGAGTACCATCATCGTTCAAACCGCTGGAAAATCCTTCCGAGCCATCCACATCGTAGTTATTAGCACCTCTCTCTGAAGGGTAATAAGCCAAATTGAAGACTGTCATCAACGTGGAAAGGTCTGTGGTAGGACGATCCTTATAGGGGAAGAGCTCAGGCTCATACACGGCACGAGCGTACGGCTGCGACAGGTCTTCCTTGGTCAAATTGGACGGCACTGCAGAACCATTGTTGTAGAACAACGGGTCAATGATATACCAGGCCAAACGAGCACGATTGTATCCATACGCCAACTGACGGCGCGCAGAAGCGGTAATACTCACTGGGGAAGCCTCAGGGAAAAGGTCAGGCTGACCTTGCGGCGTGGAAGCCATCACCCAATTGGTCATTGACATCAGATCGATAGTCGATTTCGCAGACTCGAAATTGTCAATATAGGTGGTACCGCTCTTACCGATTTGACGGTTGTGACCCGGAATAAAATGGGCGAACTCCCCGTCCAAATTCAAGTAAGACTTAACCGTCGTGTGATGAAAACTTAACAGGTCGATGGCTTTTGTGATAAAGGGCAACTCCGTCTTATAGGCGAAGTTCATACCCCAAATCAAGTTATTGATAGGTTCGTCACCATAATTGACCTTGTTGGTAATCGGACGTTCGCTCAAGTTCAGCAACGTGGCACCCACAGTGAAATCGGGAGAGAACACATAGTCCAAGTTCACACCAAACATGCGCTTGTCGGTCTGATAGGCATCATCCACCTCCGGCGTAATCTGTATGGGCGTTCCAGAAGCCAAAATACTCTGGTTGATAATGGTCACCACACCCATGTCGTAGTTGACCGTGTAATCGACATTCTCCGTCAACTGGACACCGCCGGCCATCACCTTCACGGACTTGGTTGCACCACCGCCCGCAAAATGGAACTCAGAGCCATACGACGATCGATAACTACCTTCAATGTAGTACTTGTTCTTACTGGTAAGCTGCTGCGCCATGGTTTTCGTCATGGTGTATAGCGAGTCGAAGGCGTACTTGTCGGCCAGAACCGGATCATCTAAAACAGCACGCAAATCCTTACCAAAAGGTTCTGTATGAGGGAAATAGATGCGGCCATTGGTGGAGTTAATCGTACCACCGTTGATTTGGGCCCCGTCAATGAAGTCGAAAATACCATCCGGAGTGGGATCCTGCTGAATGTTCAAACGGTCCAACCCCATCAAACGGATCAACGGAATACCCTTTTGGGCGCCTTCTGTGAAGAAGCCGTTGGGGGTACCCGCAGCATCACCCGTATATAACACGTTCAAACGGAATTTATCAGAAGAAACCTGATAAGCCGAAAGACTATACACGTTCTTCATCATCAATTTCCATAGCGCAGATTTGGTATTCAAGTTGGAACTCTTCAACAACTTGACACGAATACAGCCAGGAGCAGACACCTCATTAGAGAACTCACCCACCTGATAGACTTTGTCATCACCTATCACGGTATATTGGAAAGCCACTGCCAATACCTGGTCAGAAGCCAGCGCGGAATTCAAAGAGATGAAACCCAACTTGGTATTCACCGTATATTCACTGGGGGACAACAATCGAGCACTTTCCACCTTCTCATAGTTCGTACCTGCCTTGAAACCAAGTGCTTGCATGTTGCTGGAAACCGTGGCAATATCCCGAATGAGGGAATTGTCGGCGTATGCAATCAAATTGTTCGTGTAGTTGTCTGGAAGTTGACCGCCAGGATAAGCCGGGTTATAGGAGATATTGGCAAACTCTGGGTCATACTCACCCAAATCAGTGAATGCCACCACGTTACGGTTATTAGTAGTGGCCGCGCCAACGGTCGTGCGCCACACCTCGATTTTGGTAATCACAATAGGTGAGCTCACCAAAGGTAAAGTGCTAAGATATTGATTATAATGCTCTTCAAAGAAATGAGAAAGGAAGTAGTGCTTGTTTTCCTCGTACTCGTCAGCACGGAAATAGAAATCGGTCTCCTCCGCACCACCGGTGACCGTAATCGTCTGTGTGGACCCCTTCTTACGGGAAGCAACCGCCGTCACGAACAGGTTTCCGAACTTAAGTTGCGTTTTCACACCAAAAAGGCTCTGGCTACCCGTAATCAGCGAGCTGTTCAACGGGAAAGTGATGTCACCGAACTCAATCAGCTGCAAAATGTCATCCTCTTTACCATTGTACTTGAGCTTTATCTGATCCGTTTTGGTCGTCACCGAAAGTTCATCGGTGGAATAGTTCAAATTGAACTCAATTTTATCACCGATTTTGGCCAGCAAATTCAACTGGATATCTTCGTCAAAGTCAAGCTGCAACCTTCTTCGCTGCTTTACAGGAAGAAGGTAATTATCTGTTTGCGTGTATTTTACACCCAGTTTCAATCCAACAGATCCTGATGGACGAATATCGATGGTATTACTGCCGAAAATACCTTCAAAGATTTCGCCGCCGATGTGAAGTTGCGGAATCAGACCGCTACCCGTCCGCGAATTGCCTTTTCCGCCAATACTGCGACTCTGATTCTGCCAATAGTCATGAATGCTTTGCTGAAGGTCGTAGTCAATGTACTCTTTGATATCCATATACGCACCAGCACCAAAAGGAGCATTACCGGTCATATATTGGAAATTATAAGTGTTGGTCTCGGGATCATAAATAATGGATTGGCCGATTCCAGGAGGATTGTTCAGATAAAAAGGATTATTATTTCCGGGGTTCAACGGGTTGATGTCCGGCTGAGGAAGCACCGGAGGGTTGGTATCCGGCGGACATATCGGGTATGACAAATGCACCCGTGACGGCAGGGACTTACGCACACCCAACCTATCGGATGCCTTCAAACTCAGACACCCAAAACTGGTAATGATGAGCGCTAAAACGGTAGCGTATATATAATGTTTTACTTTCAAACTTCTTTCTCTTTTTTGTTTACAATAATTTCAAAGCCTTCTTAATTAGTTCTTCTACAGACAGTTGTATTCCTTCTGACTTAATTATCTTATCTAGAACCGCTTCCGCTCCCGATTTCGGGAAGCCCAAAGCGACAAGAGCAGATAACGCTTCATATTTATTATTATTGTATGCGACGTTAATTTTTGTTGCATCGGCCCAAGAAGCCTTCTTTGCCTTGTCTTTCAATTCGATAACCACACGCTGGGCAGTCTTCGCACCAATGCCCTTCACCGACTGAATGGCTTTGACGTCCTCCGTGGCAATGGCATTCAGTACTTCACCCACACTCATGGAGGAGAGAATCAGTCGAGAGGTGTTCGGTCCAATTCCGTTGACCGAAATCAGCAGCTTGAACAGTTCGCGCTCCTCTTCCGTGGAGAAACCGTAAAGGACCTGGGCATCCTCTTTCACAATGAAATGTGTAAGCAATTTTACTTCCTGCAAATCCTTGATTTCGGAGAAAGTAGCCAACGAAATGTTAACATAATACCCTACCCCGCCAGCGGTCTCAATGATGACATACGCGGGATTCACTTCTTCAATTCTGCCTTTGATGTGGTTGATCATACTGCTGAAAAAACAAGCCGCAAAAATACAAAATTTGACGCTATCTTCTGCCTCTTAAATTACGGTTTCCGGTAAAAGTGAACGGGATTCCGTTTTCGAGGCAAAAAACACGCCACCGCTCCACATAAAACGGCGTGTTGGAACCGTCGGCCACCACATTCTGAAACGGAAGCACAGCCATCACCTCTTCGGGAGGCTCCTTCGGATTCTGCCTGACAATCAAACAGTCAGCATGTAAATCCATCCCCTCTGGCTGCGACAAAACTCGTTCTCTCCCGCTAAGGATATAGTAGTTCTTATTCCCAAACCGGATAAAGTTCCCTCGCTTGCAAAGAAACGGCGAGTCGTATTCGCCTGTGTCAATGGGCACTATCGTCACATGTTGGAGTCGCTTACGAACATGATGGCGGATATTGTACTGGTACAACTTATCTTCCTCCGTACGAATCGAGTCAGAAAAAAGGAGCGTTTGCCCATGATCGCAAAACGACAAGGCACTGCTATTGCGAATATGGTAAGCCAAGAATTCCGTCTCACGAGCCAACACCAGTTTCTTCACAACAAACGAGCCGCAGAAAAGCACGCAAAGCACCCCCGTGCTCCAGAAGACTTTCCGGCTCCAACGGTATAACAGACTACAAAAGCAACCTATAACGCCGTATAAAAGAAGCACTTGCACAATATGGTAGTCAATGTTTTCTGTTACCGAATGCGGAAGCTGCTCAATAAAGACGATGATGCGGTTCATCACCCGAATTTCCATCGTCAATAGCCATGACAAATACTTGGATATCACTGGGATAAGGGATACCGGAAGCAACAGTACGCCCGTGATGATCACCAGAAAAGAGAGAGCTATCACACTCAGGTTGGAGAGCATGAAATAGTTGGGAAACTGCGCGAAATAGTAGATGGAAATGGGCGAGGTGCCAAGTTGGGCCGCCACGGAAACCGTCAACAATTCCCAAAAATAGTTCCCGATTTTCGTTCTGCAATGATAAATTGCCGCCAATTTCGGTTGGAACAGCACAATGCCCGCCACTGCTAAATAGCTCAACTGAAAGCCCACTTCAAACAGCAACAACGGATTGATTATCAATAGGATGAATGCAGATGCAAACAAACTGTGGAACACGTTGGTGTTTCGACGCAACAACTGTCCAATGGCCACAAAAGTAAACATGGTAGCCGACCGGGTCACGGAAGGAGCCAACCCCGTAATGTGCGCATAGAGCCATATCACCAGCATCACCAAAACAGTTTTGACTATTCGCGATGTTCGAAACAGATCCAGCGGTTTCAACAAGAAGTTGATAATCATAAAGATAACTCCGACATGCATACCGGAAACACATAGAATGTGACTCACCCCAGCGGAAGAATAAGACGCTTTCAACTCCGGATCCAATGTATCATCATCACCCAACAGGATGGCTTTCAGGATGTCAAGTTCGTCACCGTTCATTCCCGCTGATATATATAAATGCGTCAGGCGCTTCCTAGCTTGCTGCGCAAAGTACTTTAGCCGATTGGCTGGTTGATGTCCGACAATCTCCCACGCGCCTTCTCGCACGAAACCGGAAAAGTAGATTCCTCTCCTTCGCATATATCGCTGATTATCAAATGCATCCGGATTACACGGTGACATTATTCGAGACAACTGCGTATGTATATAAAGTACGTCTCCATATCGCAGTTTCGAAGCCTCCGGGGTTGGCTTCAGATAAAGCAATATTTTCGCTTTCACCGGCCGACCTTCTGCAACATGCAATATCTCAACCGTAGTCTTCACACTTTTCTCACGTAGGGTTGGCTCCTCTGCCACTCGCACCACCCAATCTACATTTTCCTCCATTACCATTTCGGGAAAAGCAGGATGAAATCGCGTGTCTGTCAAGGAGATACCTGCCAGCACAAAAGTACCACTCATGGCAATCGTCAACACCCACCGCCATTGATATGCCTTGGCGAAAGACAAGAAAAGCGTTACCAAAAAAAGAGCCATCGCCGCCACCGAAAAACCATGACAGACAGATTCGGGAAAATCCCCGAAATAGGCAACCATAATGCCGGCCACATACGGAACCAGCACCTTAACAACAGGATAATTTGCAATTTTCATTTTTCATGGTTTAGAATAAATGATTACAACATGTTTGTTTTTAACTAATTATCTTTTATGTTTTGTTTCAGGTTTAAAATCGTTTCACTTTGCAAATATACAATATTTTTTAATTGCCAACCTCTCTCATGCTGAATGCGCCGAACAAACCGAAGCCGTTCTCAATGTTGGTGTAGGTATGCACGGGCTCTAACAACAGAAAATTCATGTCGAAGCCAAAATCGTTGCTAGAAAGTGTCTGTTCATACAAATAGCTGTTTCTGTCCAAGAAGAACAGATAATACTGCCCATTGCCCTCTTCGTCATCGTAGTCGTCGTAATCATCATAGTAGTCATCAACGAGGTCTTCGGCCACCATGTAGCGCATCAGACTCCCGTCCTTGCCCTCATCCGATACATACCGATAGTCTGCATTGTTCAAATACATCCATTGCAATTCGTATTGCCACGCGCCATTTATGGTACTCCACGTGCCATCGGGATTTTCAATATTTATGTTTCTTTTCCGATAGTAATACAACGCGTAGTAATTCTCCTCGCCCGCCACATCGCGCCACTCGGCATAGACGTCCTTGTGCGGCCAATTGTAGATTTCGCCCAAATGGATGTCACCGTTGGCCGAAACTGTATCGAAACGGAAACCCGTATCATGAGAGTAAGGCACTGTACATGAAGAAGTTACCTCATCATAGCCCGGATAGGAAGCACGAATATAGTAAGTATGCCCCTCTTCAATCGGAAACTCCTGCTTCGTAAGGAAAAAACGCTCTTTATCAGGCAAATACGTTGCCCGCACCCAATGATTACCGTCGGCGGAAAGCTCTACCACACCGTCTGCAGGCTTCAAGGTCTCTTGATGAGCACTTGTGTAAAGTAATTCTGTGTTAGTCAACAAAATATAGGTAGTATCCAACTGCGGACACAAGCGACTGTAGAGCACTAACTTCTGCGTCTCATCGAACTCCCGGTCAATGGGCACCTCATCCACACAAGCAGAAAAAAGAAAAGAAAAAACTGTGGCAAAAACCACCACAAACATTCGGGATATCTTGGTTGTATTCATTGTTAACATTTTTAATCTATATTATTCTTTTGCCTATTGCCTATTGCCTATTGCCTATTGCCTGTTGCCTGTTGCCTGTTGCCTATTGCCTTAAAACTTAAAGTGATACGTAAACGTAGGTATAATCGGGAAAATGCTGATTTGCTTCAACTTATACACGGACTGACCATTGACAAAACTCTGTTCGGTGAAGTAGAAAAACGGGTTATGGTGGTTATACACATTGTATATGCTGATTTCGAAAATGCTCTGTCCTTTTTCCTTATGTGGTTTGATAAATTGAACACCGATATCCAAATGGTGGAACGGCTTCATGCGAAAATCGTTCTTCTTGCCGTAATTTTCAATATAACCGTAATAATCGTAAAAATAATCATTATTGTTTCCAGAAGCCGCAAGGTGGTCAAGATAATTCTGAAGCGTTTCGGAAGTGTAAAGGGAGGTGGGCAGCGTGACGGCATTGCCAGTCGCGAAAACCCATGATAATGAGAGATTTATCCTCTTTGTCGGACTATACATCAACACAATGGAAACATCGTGGCGACGGTCGTAGCGGGCAAAGAAGGGCTCGCCGAAGTTCAGCTCGTCGAACTGCTGCTTGGTCCAAGAAAGCGTATATCCTATCCAACCCGTGAACTTGCCAACTTCCTTACGTACCATGAATTCCACCCCATAGGACCAGCCTTTGCCGGAGGTTACGTTTTTCTCCCATTGACTTTGTGAACCGCCTTCAAAGCTCTCTTCCAAAATTTGCTCCATCAGACCCATAAAATAGGAAGAACCCTCTTTATAGGCCAAAATATTGTCCATTTTCTTATAATATCCCTCCACAGAGAAGGAAAGCCGAGGTTTTTTCAAGTCATAATGCAGACCTAAGGCCACTTGTTGTGAGCGTTGTGGCTTGATTTTATCCGTGACGGGCACCCACAAGTCCGTCGGAAGACCTATCGTACTGGTACTCAACAGTATCATGCTCTGACTCATCATGGCGTATGAGGCTTTCAGCGCCAAATTCGGCAAGAAATTATAGCTCATAGAGATTCGAGGTTCTGGCGAGAACCAAGTCTTGTGCGGTACTGAGAACGCCACTAAACGCACGCCCGGATTGATACGGAACTTATTGCGAATATTTATCTCATCTTCCACGTACACAGCATATTCCAGTCCCAATTCTTTATTCACTTGCTTCATGGTAAGTGTATCGGCTTTCACGGTCATGGCGTTGGGGCGCGCCTCGTGGTAGGTGACTGCCGCTCCTGCAAGGATATGATGGGTGGCGTTAGGACGGAAAGAGACATCGTACTTCAACGTATAATCGCGAATACCGGAGTTGAAGTCGGAGCTGAACGTCTCGTTGTCAGGGTCGTTCGGACCATAATAGTACTTGTAATTCATGTAGGTATTCATCGTATAGTCGCTGAACACAAACGACATATTAGAGAATATCTTATTGGTAAACAGATGGTTCCATCGTGCAGTTGCCGTGGCATTCTGCCAGAAAAGACCCATTCTGTATCTGTCGGTAGTACCCATATAGCTATCGCTTTGGGAGACATGGAACTTGTCACGACCGAAGTAAGCACTCAAATACAGTTTGTCCTTTTTGCCCAAATCGAAGTTAAATTTACCGTTCAAATCGAAAAAATAGTAACCAGCAGAGGTGCCGTCGGTCACAATTTTCATAAGGGGAACCATTAAAAGATCCATATAGGTGGTACGCCCCGACAACATAAAAGAGGCCTTGTCTTTGACAATGGGACCCTCCACCACCAGATTGGACGAAATGACCCCGATACCGCCCTCCACATGGTAGCTCTCCTTGTTACCATCCTTCATGTTAATATCGATAACGGAAGACAAACGTCCGCCGTAACGCGCTGGGAATCCGCCTTTTATCAACTCTACAGATTTGATGGCATCGCCATTGAAGATGGAAAAAAAGCCCAAAAGATGGCTGGCGTTATAAATGGTGGCTTCGTCGAGGATGACGAGGTTCTGGTCAGGACCGCCACCGCGCACATAAATGCCGGAAGTGCCCTCGGATGCCGACTGCACGCCTGGCAACAATAGCAACGTCTTAAAAACATCCTTCTCACCTAACAACATGGGTATTTGCTGTATCTCTTTGGCCGACAGCTTAATGGAACTCATTTGCGCCACTTCGGTATTCGTCTTTTCCGCTGAGATATTCACTTCCTCCAGGGTGGTGATCTTCATCAGCCGTGCATCATATTCGACATTGTCAGGCGATTTTATCCACAAAGTGTCATTCATGAAGCCAAAACTATTGAACACCAAGTACATACTATCACGATATGGTAGAGTTAGCGTGTAAAAACCGTAGGTGTTGGTCGTGGTGGCCTGTTGCGACACCGGCTCGTAAACGAGTCCTCCTGGCAGCGATTCCAAACTCCCGCGTTCATATAAGTGTCCGCTCACGGTAATGTTTTGACCGCAAACCATTCCGATAGCCGTGCATAACCACAACAATAGAATCCATTTTTGTATCGGTATGTTCATATTTAATTATTTCAAAATAATGGGCGGCAAAAATACGTAAATTTCGCTTTTCTCAGCTGTCTATAACTCAATTTATTGTGATTCAATCTCTTAGAATATAGGCTCCACTATTCATATCAACCATTATTTTCATTATCTTTGCCGCCAGAAATATAACTGTTATGAAAAGTTTTACAATAAAGAGAGTGCTCGCCACGATATTTACTGTTGTGTTGTTTTTGAGTTGTGGAACTCTGAAAGAACCGACAGATGGTATAAAAACCATCTCCACCATACAAGACGACGGCAATAAGTATTGCATTTATGACCAAAAAGGCAAGAAAGTAACCTGCGTGGCGAGAAAAATCGGCAAATTAGAGGGTCATGGTAGTAATTGGTTCGTAGTAACCAATAAAAACAAGATCTATCTTTATAATTTAGAAGGACACAAATACAAATCATTGTCTATTTCCTCCGTAGGCGAGGTGGTAAGCGTGGGTAGCGAGAGTTTCGTAACTCGCAAGAACGGTAAACTCATCACGTACGATAAGAACGGGAAAAAAATAAATAGTCGAAAAGAACGATAGTAGAGACGGTGTGTACACCGTCTCTATTGAAAAACGACCATTCATGTTATCAATTGCATAATGAACATCCAGCAACAAACGAGTTTTCTTCTTTTCGACGACATGTCGCAATGCACTGACAGTGAGGTAGAACGACTGCTTCCGTTGGTAAGTGCACAACGTCGCAAGGTGGCCTTGCGCTACAAGTTCACCTTCGGGCGGTTCACCTGTCTGAAGTCCTATGTGATGCTGCAACAGCTTGTGCAAGAGGTGCTTGCTGAAACTGATAAGCATTGGTTGCCGTTGCAGCAGCGACTGAAGGAATGGAATGGGGATTTTGTCTTCAACGAACACGATAAACCCTTTATGCAGAATACGTTAGGCCAGCGCATTGAGGGAGTGGATTTCAACATCAGTCATTGTAAAAACGCCATCGCGGTGGCGCTGAGTGACCGTCCTTTGGGCGTTGACGTAGAAAGTTTCCGTCGAGCGGAGGATGCATTGTTGCGGCGCACCATGAATCCTGATGAGCAGGCCGAGGTGTGCACTGCCACCGACCCCGCCGAAGCTTTCACCCGTTTTTGGACCCGCAAGGAGGCCGTGTTGAAACTTCGCGGCACCGGTCTGGTGGATAACCTTCATGAAGTACTCACCAACCTCGAAAACATCCAACTGGAAACCACCGTAAACAAAAACCGCCAATATGCATGCACATTGGCGGTATATTTGACGTAGAGACGCGATTAATCGCGTCTCTACAAAGGGGGAAACAATTGTCAAACAAATTCTTACAGCCCAAGAATCATCTTGGCGAGGTCTTCGGAAATATCTTTTACGCCTTTTACGGCCAATTTCTCGTAGTCTCTGCTGTCCATCGGGGCGATGCGGCGGTGACTGAAGGTGATCACGGCATCGTCACCGTCATAAATCACACCGTCCGTGCCGAAACCGGCATTGCCGGCACCGAAACCGACCCAGGCACGCAACGCACGACTGCCGAGGTCGAATTCCGTCCAATTCAGCTGCAACACGATGGCTTCAGGATCGCGAACATCGGCATTTTCAGCCACAACGACCTTGTAGCCCTGCTTCTGCAGACTTTTCTGCAAATTGGTAGCCACCGACTGCGTGAGGTTGTCTAACGATTTGACCACCAACTTGTAGTTGTCGTTACCTTTGTCGGGCAATTTCACATCTGCAGTATTTACCGGCAACAGAATCACCGTCTTGCGACCCGTGAAATCATACGAAGCCTTCACCTCCAAAAGGTCAATGGTCTTCTTCCAGTCTTTGTACTTTCCGACTTTAACTTGGGCCATCATCCCCATGCAGGAGAATAACAGGACGGCCAGGATAATTGTTGTTTTTTTCATATTGTTAAGGTTTAAGGGTTATATGGTTAATTGGTTAAAAGAGTTAGTAGTTAGCAGTTAGTAGTTAGTAGTTAATGGGGCAAAGTCAAGGTCAAAGTCAAAGTCAATGTAATAGTAATATGAAGTCATTAATATCTCGCAAGTGAATGGCCAACAGCCAATAGCTAAAAGCCAAAAGCCAACTACGATTCTTCCGAAAAATTATCAATCTCTTCCCGCAGATTCTCCATAATGAAATTCTGGCGTTGCGGGGTGTTTTTGCCCATGTAGTATTCGATTACCGCGTCGATGTTGCTCTTCGCATCTAAAACCACCGGTTCCAATCGAATGTTCTTGCCGATGAAGCCCTTGAATTCCGGCGGGGAAATCTCACCCAAACCTTTGAATCGTGTGATTTCGGGTTTCTTTCCTAACGATTTAATAGCCTGCATTTTCTCTTCTTCCGAGTAACAATAAATCGTCTTTTGTTTGTTACGCACGCGGAAGAGCGGTGTCTGCAAGACGTACACATGCCCCGTGCGGACCACGTCGGGGAAGTACTTCAGGAAGAAAGCCATCAGCAACAACCGGATGTGCATACCATCGACATCGGCATCGGTGGCGATGATGATGTTGTTGTAGCGCAGCCCGTCCACTCCGTCCTCAATGTTGAGCGCGGCCTGCAGCAAACTCAACTCCTCATTGGAATAGATGGCGCTCTTCGATTTGATAATGTTCGCGGGCTTGCCTTTCAAACTGAACACCGCCTGCGTGTTCGCATCACGCGACTGTGTGATGGAACCGGAGGCCGAGTCACCCTCGGTGATGAAGATCATCGTCTCCAACCCGCGCGGGTCGTTGGTGTTGAAATGGTATTTGCAATCGCGCAACTTCTTGTTGTGCAGACTCACCTTCTTCTGGATTTCCTTGGTCTGCTTCTTCAGATTGGAGATGGCAATACGCTCTTTTTCAGCCTCTTGTATCTTTTTCAGAATCACATCGGCCACATCGGGATGCTTGTGCAAGTAGTTGTCTAACAAGCGGCCGATCATGTCGTTCACGTAGTTGCGGATGGTCTGCCCGCCCGGCTCTATATGCTCGGAACCCAACTTGGTTTTGGTCTGGGAGTCGAAAATAGGGTCTTTGACCTTGATGGACATGTTGGCGACCACGGAATTCCGGACATCCGCAGGTTCGAAGTTCTTCTTGAAGAAGTCGCGGAAGGTCTTGACGATGGCCTCTCGCATGGCCTGTTGATGGGTACCGCCATGTTCCGTATACTGGCTGTTGACGAAAGTATAGTACTCTTCGCCATACTTACGGTTGGTGTGAACTATCGCGAACTCGAAATTATCATCTTTCAGATAGATAGGCTCATATAGACCGTTTTCGCCCACCTTCTTGTTGAGCAGGTCCAGCAGACCGTTTTTGGAGTAGAACCGCTTGCCGTTGAAGTTAATGGTCAACCCACGGTTCAGATAGACATAGTTCCAAAGCAGATTCTCGATGTATTCGGTGTACCATTCGTAATTTTCGAAAATGGTGTTGTCAGGGAGAAATGAGGCCATCGTTCCGTTCTTCTCGTCGGTTGCCTCAATGGGATACTCTTTAGTCAGCAAGCCAGCGGAGAACTCAGCTCTTTTCATCTGGCCATCGCGCACACTCTGCACGAGCAGGTAGGTGGATAGCGCATTCACCGCCTTCACACCCACGCCATTCATACCGATGGAAGCGAAATCACCCTTGAAGTTGCGGCCCGTGTTCATCTTGGAATAGCAATCCACCACCTTATTCAAAGGGATGCCACGACCGTAGTCGCGCACCGTCACGCGGTTTTCCTTGATGGTGATGTCAATGACCTTGCCATAGCCGTTCATGAATTCATCGATGGCGTTGTCCATCACCTCCTTCAGAAGCACATAGATACCGTCGTCATGTGAAGAGCCGTCACCCTTCTTGCCGATGTACATACCGGGTCTCGTCCGGATGTGCTCGTACCAATTCAGGGTTATAATGTTATCATCTTGATATTCTGCCATATATCACTGTCTTACAAATTGTTATGCCCGATCTTTCGGGTTGTAAAGACGATGTGCACATCGTCTCTACATAGGTTCAATAATGGTTTTCTCCCTTCTTTTCGAAAGGAGCGCAAAAATACAAAAAATTCGGTCACGGCTTGGAAATGGTTTGATTTTGTCACGGCAACCGCATACGAAAAAATTTTTTTACATTTGCCGCCGAAAAAATAAAATTGACTAACCGTTAAAATTTTCTATTATGGAAAAACATTTCACAACAATGATTTTATGCTGTCTTTCGGTAGCATTTTTACAAGCACAGACGACACTGACGTTCACCGGGAGCATTGGCTACAACCAGTATATCCCCTTGAACCGCGTGGTTGTCAGCAACCTCACCAAGGGCTGGCAGGAGACGTTGCTGTGGCCCGACACCGTGCTGATGATGTCCGCCACCGGCATCCCCGATGTAGAGACGGTGTGCACACCGTCTCTACGGTTATCGCAAAACACCCCCAACCCATTCGACGGCACCACCTTCGTAAACCTACAGGTGGTTGAACCAGGCGATATGACCGTGACGGTTACCGACATTGCCGGACGCATCGTTGGGGCAAACAATTTTTCGCCCGAACAACCAAGCATATACCAAATGCGTGTATCCCTCTCTTCCCCCGGCCTCTATTTCTTGACCGCCCGCCAAAACGGCCAGACCGCCTCGATTAAGATATTGAACCAAGGCAACGGCGGTGGTGACGATATTGCGTTTGCCACCGTGGCAGAGACGATGTGCACATCGTCTCTACAGAAGCAAAAAAACGGTCACCGCAGCAACACCGAAAATCCGTTTGACCTCGGCGACCAAATGGAATTCGTAGGTTTCGCCATGATAAACGGGGAAGAGGTGGAAAGCAACCATGTGATGCAAATGGTGAACGCCTCGCAGACGATTTTGCTTACGTTTGTCATTTCCCAGCCATGTCATGAGGCCACTACCGTAACCGACATTGAGGGCAATGTCTATCACACCGTGCAGATCGGCAACCAATGCTGGATGAAAGAGAACCTAAGGGTGACCATGTTTGCGGACAGCACCCCGATTCCCATCGGTGCTTATTATACCAGTCTCGAGCCGCACTATTATGACGACAGCACCTCCTATATTCCATTGGAAGATCGGGGTTATCTCTACAATTGGGCTGCAGCGATGCGCGAAGCGGCTTCCAGCACTGCCGTTCCGAGCGGGGTGCAGGGAATCTGTCCCGAGGGCTGGCATTTGCCTAGCGAAGCGGAATGGGAGGTTCTGAAAAACTATGTGAGTTCTCAGCCTGAATACATCTGTGGAGGGAACCTGAACAATATAGCCAAAGCATTGGCCTCCACGCTATGGTGGGAGAACTATAGCGGAACTTGCAATCCTGGCGACCAAAGTGTGTATCCCAATAACGCCACGGACTTCGGAGCGGTTCCTGCAGGCACATTCATGATTTACGGATACAATGATGTAGGCATTTATGCACACTTTTGGTCCTCTACGGAGAATGACAGCTTCAACGATGCTGCCATCTACTATGGCATGGATTATGATACCTTTGACTTTTCTTGGGCCACCTGCACCAAAGACCGCCGCGCTTCCGTCCGCTGCCTCCACAATTAATTAACGCAAGTGGTTGTTTTCGTCATCAAAAAAATGAAAAAATACTTTTTCTTTCTATTTCTGCTTGCCGTCTTGACTGCATTCTCCGCTTCGGCGCAGAAAAAAAGTTTCAGAAACATCCGCTTCTCCCAACACGATTTTGTCGATACGGTGAAAATCAAGATTTGGGATGGGGCGGTCATCATCCCGGTGGAAATCAACGGGGAAGTGAAGAACCTGATGTTCGATGCCGGTGCGAATTGGGGCTTCTGGATTGGCCACGAAGAGGGTTGGATGAAGCCGGCAGGCGACAGTCTCACGGTGTATGATTCCCAAAAAGCAAAGAAGAAAATGGCTGTTTTCAGGATGCCACCGATGAAAATGGGCAAAACCACCATCGAAAACTATCCGTTGGTGGTGGACAATGCCTTGACCGACATGGTTTGCGATAAGATTGACGGCGCCTTCGGTTTCGACCTTGTCACCTGCGGCCTCTCGTTCAAGTTCGACACGAAGGACAGCCTGATGATTGTGACCGATCGCAAAGGATTTTTCTCCAAAGAGGAAAAACGCCAGCCCAAACTTAAATATGAACCCTATAAATCATACTATATGGTCAGTCCTCGGGTGTGGGTGAATTTCCCTTGGGGACGTGCTAAAATGATCTTTGATTTAGGATGGGTTGGCGGATGGATCGATGTGCCCGAGCCTTTCCTGAAAAATTGGGCAAAAGATAATCCGAAGATTCGGTTTGGAATCGCCGATTATACGGTTCATATAGACACAACGTTACTTACATCTGCCGGTTTATTTGGCCAGTCAGAGGATACCATGCTCTATAGACGACTCCATTTACCTGAGATCACAATGGGAGACCTCGCATTGCAGGATTTGTGGATATCGACCAACTCTCACATGCTCAAGACGGGTTCGGCACTGTTGGAACGCACTTCGTTGATCATTGACGGTCCGAAAAAGTGGTTTGTCTTCCTTCCTCACGATGGAAAAAAGGAGATTGTTGTCGGAAACGAGGATAAAAGAGGCGTGAGGCATGGTCTAGCCGGCAAAAACGACACCCTCGGCGTGATGAAAGCCGTGGTGCGCAAGGGTTCTGAGGCCTATCGGAAGGGCATCCGCACGGGCGATTATCTGATAAGCATCAACTGCGTTCCCATCACTGATTACTGCACTTATCTCAAACTTGACGAAGATGGCGAGGTGAAACACTATGTTTACCGCTCGCCGGAGGGCGAGATAAAGGAGGTGGAGTGGTAACTCTATAGACAACAAAAAATCTTGTCTCCTGTCTATTCAATTTTGCGTCTAATAAAAAATGAACGTTATTTATATGAATATGAAAGATATACGACTGACAACCATTTTTCTTGTACTTTTACTGATGTGTGGACACGTTTGCATGTCTCAACATTCAAATAAGCATATCTTGAAGACTCAGAAGGAGATTGACATGTTTTTTGAAAAACATGATGAGATTTACGATGTGTATCATGATTTTTACAAAAACAAGCAGTTCGACAAGGCGATTAATCCGCTAAAAGAACTTGTCACATTGTTTGACACAACAGCGATTGACAGCCAGTGGGTGGATGCTATGATCTACATGGAAGAAATGACAGCCGATGTATATTATAATCTTGCTTGTTGCTACTCATTGACGGCACAAAAGAAACTTGCTTTGGAAACACTGGAGAAATCTATACTTTTAGGTTACAAGGACTATCGTAATATGCTTAACGACAAAGATTTTGAGAATATTAGGGAAGACAAGAAATTCAAATCCTTACTTGAAGAGATTAAGCAATATGACCGATTGACGATTTTGCAAAATTCGTCTGCCTATATCAAAGATGACAACGATTCGCTGCCGCAATTTGTTTAT
>Ga0265301_10000773_pt1 | contig 43931 bp, 39 predicted proteins | sample AusTroGonzalo_MG_2_FD_193488 | JGI IMG/M metagenome (GOLD analysis project Ga0265301, IMG submission 193488) | Bovine rumen microbial communities from tropical cattle in Woodstock, Queensland, Australia - Gonzalo_04 | ecosystem: Host-associated > Mammals > Digestive system > Stomach > Rumen ...
TAAAAATAAAGGATTATACAATGAAATAAAAGGAGAGATGAGGAGTTTATGAATAACAATTATGAGAATAAAATTCTTGATGCTATTCAGACTTTGGTAGATAACGCAGTTACAAAAGCTGGTTATGATAAAACAATCAAGGCAGTTGTATCTAAATGCGTTAATGAAAGTACTGGAAAATATGTTGTTAAGTATCAAGATAGTACATTTTATGCCTATAGTAATGACTTAGATTCTGTTTATAGTGGCGGAACTTCGGTGTATGTTCTAGTACCTGGTAACGATATGTCACAAACTAAGACTATTTTAGGTTCTGTTGATAAACTTGGAACTGAATATATTACATTATCAGAATCAGATTCTGCATATCAAGAGATAGGTGCTTCAATAGTAACTCCTGCTGGTGAAATACCAGGAATTAGCTCTTATAGACAAGGCGGGGATAGCTTAGTAATCTATGATGCAGACGCCGCAACAGGTAATACAGTAGAAGTTGATGAAGAGGGCGCAATTATCTATTTTCAAAACGCACAATATTTAGAAATTGGTGGAATTTTTACAACTAAATTGAATGAAGAGCAAAAAAGAAAAGGAAACTATGGATTAGTTTTTGATATAGAATATAAATATGATAATGAAGATAACCCTAGTAGTCCAATTATTAGAACTCAAACTTATGTTCTTGATATTAATTCGATGACAGGTAATCCATATTCATATAATTTTGGTAGCGAACAAAATGCAATTTTTGAAATTGATGGAGAACATTTTTACAGATTAAAGAAAATAACTTTAGAATGTAAAAACTTCCCTAAATATTCAAATCCTTATACAAATGATATCTTTGTTAGTGATATTGTTTTGAAAGCATTAACTCCGCTAACAAGAGATGAGATAGCAACTAATTCTTTAACTTTTGTAACTAAGCAAGGTGTTTATTTTAGCGCATCTGAAACAGGCAATCCAACGAGATTAATTGAAACGGAAGTTAAAATAAATAGAAGAATAATTCCTGTAAGTAGTGGATTATTAAGGTATTATTGGTTTAAAGAAGATAGTTCGATTGGCTTAACTGACCCTAATTATTCACCTTTTGGTGGACCAGGATGGAAAATTTTAAATCCAGCAAATATTATAGATGAAACTAATAACATTAAAGATTATATCACAGATGTTGATTCTCTTACTGTTGATAGGAATAGTAATCCTGCAGAGGAGAATGAATATAAATGTGTAGTTATATATAATAATGAAATTCAAGTTGAAAGAAACTTTATAATATATAATCAAGGTTCTAGTTATACAGTTACTATTGAATCAGACCAAGGTAATTATTTTAAATACAATGAAGGTCATCCAACATTAACTTGTATGGTAGAAACTTCAGGAACTGCGCCAACTTATACTTATACATGGACAGTAACTGATAGTTCTAATAGAACTAATATATTGGCAGAAACAACTAGTGCAAATACTACTTATGACACTTTAGTTGCAGAAAGAGATGCTTTATTAGCTGAAAAAGCTGATGGGGTGTGGACAGATGCAAAAGAAGCACAATTAATATCAAAAGAAAGTTCAATTTCTTATTATGATAATAATGTCATGAGAGTTAAAGGAAATAAAATCTACAACATAGATTTAAGCGGAATTGCTAATTTTAGTAAGTATACGTGTTCTGTATCATCAAGTGGAAATTTTTTAGGCAAAAATGATATTATAATTACAAATAGTTGAGATAAAGAAGACAATAGTTATTCTATAATAATGGAAAATGCAGACCAAATATTTAAATATAATGTTAACGGTATTGCGCCAACTAATAAATCTTTAGATAAGCCTATTGTAATTAAACCTTTACAGTTTAGTATATATAATGAATTGGGACAACAAGTGGCAGATAATAAGATTGCCGCAGTAGATGTGACATGGTATGTTCCAGCGAACAATACTATGTTTAAGAAACCTAATCCTGAACCTACTATTGAAGATGGGTATTATGTATATGCTGGAGTAAAAACTTTAAATTTTGATATTATACCAGTTTATAATAATAAAAATATGAATAACACTATTAAATTAGTAGTTAGATATAATGATAGAGTTCTTATAGCAAATTCTGAATTAGAGTTTATTAAAGAAGGGGAAATGGGTTCTAATGGAACAAATTATGTTTGTAGAATTATTCCTAATTTAAATACTGGTGCTCAATCTCCTAGTTATCCAATTTATACTTATAATGGAACAAGCGGAAATATGAATTATGTTCGCCCAAGTGGTCATACAAGTGAATGATTTAAAGTTCAATTATTTAAAGATGGAGCTGATATATTTACTGGTGTAGCTAGTGGAACTTCAAGTGAAAATAAAGCAGTTACTATTGAATGGTCAATGCTTAAAAATAGATATGCTACAAATAATAATGTTCATATTGATGATGTTAGTAACTTTAGTGTTAATTCATCAACAGGTGAATTTACATTTACTAATTTAAGTAATACAGGGGATGACCCTTTACAAGATAGAGCTGCGAACATTGCAAAAGTTACAGTTACTTACGATGGCGCAACTTATTATGCAACAATGCCTATTATATTAGTAAAAACAACAAGTACTAATTATAGTATGGATATTGTTGAAAACACAGGATTTAGATATGTTATGTATTCAACAGACGGATTAAATCCTGCATATGATAGTTCTAATCCATTTGCGCTAAAAGTATATAAAATGAATGGAACGACTAAAGAAGATGTTTCTGTAGCAACAGGTGATGATGCTGTTGTTTATGATTGGTTTACTTTAGGAAAAATATATAATGGAACAGCATGAGTTGCAGAAAGTAATTTTATTGAAAAAACTCATAGTTCAAGTAATCCATTAGCGCACAACGAAAAAGATTATAGACCTATTGAAAAATTTAATGGATTGAGTGTAAATAATGCAGTTAAATGTGTTGTTTCAAAAGGTGGAACAGAATGGGCTAGAATTTACTTACCTATTCATTTCTATTTAAATAGATTTGGAAATGCTGCTCTTAATGGTTGGGATGGAAACCATGTTGAAATTAATGAAAATGGTGGATTTATTTTAAGTCCTCAAATAGGAGCAGGAACAAAAGATTCAAATAATCGCTTTACAGGTATCTTTATGGGTTCAGTTAAAGAAGCTGGCGCAAGTACAGAAGAAGTTGGATTATTTGGATATAATGCTGGAGAAAGAACTATTGCTCTTGACTCTCAAGATGGTTCAGCTAAATTTGGAAAAGCAGGAGACGGACAAATAGTTATTGATCCAGGTAGTGATAGCGCAAGATTATATTCAGGAGATTTTGCGATAACAAGTGTTCTTCCTGGACAGATGGTACCTGCGCAAACTACATATCAAGAAGGATTTAGATATATAAGAGTACGGGGAGATAATGTTACTCTTTTAAAACTTAGACCTGCAGGGACTACTCCATTAGCTGATGATGAATATCGTATTGGAGATAGTTTTAAAACAGGAGATAGAGTATGGGTATCAGGTGAAGGCTTAGACATTGACCTTAATGACCCACATATCATATTTGGAAATGGTAATTTTAGAGTAGATTCAGATGGTCAAGTTTATGCAACTGGATTTGTTACAGTTAAAGAACTTGAAGCAGGAGATTATAATATTCCTGGAACTAATATATTTGATGTAGAATATGCAACAAATATAGTTCAATTTGAAGCAAACGCGCAATTATATCCAATCCATTCTGAAACAAAGAGTATTACATGTAAATGTAAATATAAAGACCAATATACAGATAATTATACTGTTCAATTATTAGATGATAATGGAAATGTTGTTCAATATCATGATGCTGAACACATGGGAAATAATTGAGATGGTATTGATATTACAATAAATAAACAAGGACAAATTACTACTATTAATTTTGAAGTAGATATTGATTGCGATATTGATAGTACAATTCTTTCATATAGATTTAGATTTACTTATCCAACAGGACTTGTAGTTGAAAAAATCTTTAATGTAAACTTAGTAGTTAAAGGAACTTCAATAGCTGTTAAAGGGTCTTTTGATTCAACAACAGAAATGGTTGATGCGGTTATTGAAGGAACTATTACTCCAACTCTTGGAGATAGTTATTTAATTGATAGACACATATGAATTTATACTAATGATACTGGTCATGGCGGAACTGTTATAGGTGACTGGTATGATGGTGGCGAATTCCAAGGTGAGCCTGGACAAGACGGTCAACCTGGTGCAGATGCGAAACAAATATATTTAGCATCTACTGCTGAGTCATTCAAAACATCAGATGGTACAACTTATACGCCTAGCACAATTACTATCACACCGTTTTTTCAAAATACTACTTTAAATAAATGACAATATAGTACAAATGGTGGAAGTAGTTTTACAGATTTAAATTTAAGTAGTTTACCAACAGGAATTTCATATAATAGTAATACGAAAGCTATTACTGTAACTAGTGGATGTTCACTATATAGTAGCTCAATTTCAGTATTAGTATTTAAATGTATTGCAAATGAAGAGTATGCAGAAAATCAACCTTATTGGGATTCTGCAACAATAGCTAGAATAAAAGATGGCGAAGATGGTTCTGATGGTAGAACTATATGGGTAACACCAGATAGTCCAACAATGTCAGATAATAAATATGTGTTTTTAATAAATGATTTAGTCGGTCCAGATAAAACACCTGAAGTTGGAGAGATAATAATTAGAAATAATCGTTATCAATATTCAATATCAAGTGTTACTTCTACAACAGTTTTAGCAGATACTGAATATGATTTGCGCGGACCTGCTGGAGCGGCCGGTAATAATACAGCAGTTGTAAATTTATATACACGTGCGGCAAGCGCGCCTAGCGTACCTTATAGTGGTTCTGGTTCAACATCTTATACTTTTGATACACAAACTCTTGCTAATATACCAACAGGATGGTCTCAAACAATACCAAATGCAGTAAGTGATACATCATTATATGTTTCTTCTGCTATGGCTTATGGTAATACTAATGTTGTTTCTATTGGCAACGATGATTGGTCAACGCCAACATTGGTATCTGAAAATGGTATAGATGGAACTTCTCCATTTTTAGCATATTTAACAAATGAAATACAATCATTTGCAGCAGAAGTTGGTTCTGTTGAAGTGAGTACAGATTTATATGCGTATGAAGGAAACACTGAAAAAGCAATTCAAATTAAAAAAGTCGGAAATGTAAATGCTTCTACAAGTTATATAACAACATCTCCAAATTGATTAGAATTTAAAGTAAGTAGTACATCATCAATAAGTCATCCAACGATTACTTTTAAAACTAGAACAGGAGATTATAAACCTCCACAAGCGCAATCTGGTCAAATTGCTATTGAGTATTTAGTTAGTGGAGAAAGTAATAATAGAATAATTTATTTTACTTATTCAACAACAACAAAAGGCGCTAATGGAGAAAATGCAAAAGGAATAAATATTGAACCTTCTGGTTTATTATTTAAATCAACAGATGCAGGAAGCACATATACACCTACTGAAATAACATTAACACCAAATCCTCAAAATACAACATTTGGTTCTTGGTATTATAGAGGACAACCAATTACAAGAACTGGCACTGGTTCTGCTACTAATGTAGATGGAGTATCATTAAATGCGTCAACAAATGTTTTAACAATATCTCCAAGTTCTACTGAGTTTAGCTCATATTCAAGTATGACTTTTGAAGTTAGAGATAGTGGTGGAACTAATAAAGATAGTGTTACAGTTACTAGATTATCTGATGCTATAAACACATTTATTAGATATAGTGTTAATCAGCCAACTCAAGATTCAGATATTCAAACAACACCAACAAATGCTAAATATATCGGTGTATATAATGGACCACTTACTGTAGCGCCTACAACATACACTTCTTATACTTGGTCTAAATATGTTGGTGATACAGGAAATGGAATTAATAACATTTCATATAAATATAAAGCTACAAATACTCAAACCGCACCTGACGCAAGTTCGACGGGTTGGGTAGCAAACATATCAAGTACAACATTTAGCGCAACCGATAGATATTTATGGCAAAAAGAAGTTATTGATTATACAATAACTTCTGATATGACAACAGTGTCATTAATTGCCGTATATGGTGAGAAAGGCGCAGATACATATAGTATTATTTTATCAAATGAAGCACAAACAATTGACGCTGACACGACAAAAGCTACTCCAGGTAGGTCTTATTATACTGATATAGTAGGATATTTAGGAACTACATTACAAACACTAAGTGTTACAACTCCTACAAGTCAACATGGTTTACCAACAGGAATGAGTGCTAGTGTTAGCGATAATAATACAGACCATCCTAGAGTTACATTTACTATTGAATTAAATACAGATATGACTACTAAGAGTGGTCAAATAACAATTCCTGTAACAATTAATAGTCAAACTATAAATAAAACATTTAGTTATGCTTTAGCTATTAAAGGTGCTCAAGGTGAAGATGGAGACGATGGTTACAATACAGCTACTATTTCTTTATACACAAGAAGCGCAAATGCACCATCTAAGCCTTATTCAAGTGGTTCAGTTACTTATACATTTGCAACACAACAATTAAGTGGTACATTACCTAGTGGTTGGTCTTATACCGTACCAAATGGTAGTAATCCATTATATGTATCATCAGTTAGCGTTACTTCAAACACTGCTACTGCAACTATTGGATATGATGATTGGTCTACTCCAACAAAAGTTGCACAAGATGGCGAGTCAGGAGAAGATGCAATAAACTTAGTTATTGAAGCTGTTGGAAATACAGTATTTAGAAATAGTCAAGGAAGTGTTACTTTAATAGCTCATGTTTATAAAGGTGGCGTTGAACAAACAATCACTAGTCAAGGTGTTTGCGGTACATTAGGTAACGTTAATTGGTATTTAAATGGTACTTTATATCAAACAACAAATCAAATAACAATAACTCCAAGTAATATAAATGATTTAGCTTATATTACTTGTAAATTAGAATATTAAGAGATAAAAGGAGTGATTTTATGGCAAGTAATGAAACAGCCTCTACAGTAGTTAGGGCGATTGACCAAATTACTTTAACTGATATAACTGATAATTATACAGTTGAGCTATCAAAAGACTCTTATGTATTCACAGGAGACTCTCCATCTGGAGCGTCTTCTGGCTCTTGTTCTACTATTGTAAAAGTTTATAAAGGTGGAGAAGAGTTAAAGAAACAAAAGAGTGGAGAAAGCATTTATCCTGTATTAAAAAGTGTTACAGTTAGTAATTCAGATACTGTTATTAATACTGTTATGAATTCTAATTCTGGTAAATGAAGTGGAGACACTTGGACACCTTATCAGTTAGATGTAAATATCAAGTCAGGACAAACATTAACGCTTTCAAAAGAAATTCCAATAACTATAACAATTGCTTTCAGTAGTTCTGCAACAGATGATGTAGTTTTAACTAAAACTTTTACTGTTACAACTACTAAAAATGGTTCTTCAGTTACTGTTACAGGAACTGAAATAAGATATGGTTATAGCACAAGTGGAATTGATTATTCTACTGTAACAAATTGGGGTGCGAATGTTCCTTCAGTACCTTTAGGACAATATTTATGGACTAGAACAATAGTTACTTATAGTACGGGGACTTCTACAACAAGTTATAGTGTTTCCTATGCTGCGCAAAATGGAACTAGCCAATATACATTTATAAGATATTCTGCAGATGATGATACAACATCTGGAGGAGCAGCAATGCACGATACACCTCAAACAGGAGATATATATATTGGTATTGTAAATGTAACTACAAATAGCGCGCCAACTACTAAGTCAAGCTATACTTGAAGTAAATATGTTGGAGAAGATGGAACTGATGGTGCAGATGGATTTTCTATATGAACAACAACCGCAACTCCATCATCAAGCCAATTTAATATTTCAGATTTGACAGGCCCTTCAGGGGTAACACCTCGTGTAGGTGAAGCAATTATAAGAAGTAATAGATATCAATACACTATTACCGCTGTTAGTTCTACGAAAGTTACAGTTGGAACAGCTGTTGATTTAAAGGGTTCAAATGGTACTTCTATTGTTTGGAAGGGTGATTTAGCATCAGCTCCTTCTAATCCACAAACATTGTGGGCTTATTATAATACAACTGATAAAAAATCATATATTTATAATGGTAGCTCTTGGGACCAAATGACAACTGATGGAACCAATGCTACTCAATATTATTATCATGTAGTATATTGTAATAATACATCAACAGGAGCTGGATATAGTACAACCGCATCTAATCAAACGTATACTGGTACATACACAGATACAACTGTGGCAGATGCAGCAGATTGGGCAACTGCGCAAACTAAAAATATAAAATGGAATTATACAAAAGGAGCAGCAGGAGATAATGGTTACAATGTAGCAACAGTTAATGTATATAAAACTTCATTAACTCAACCTAGTAAACCTTATATTAATGAAACAGGTACTATTACTTATACATTCTCAAGTAATTCATTTAGCCCTGCATTAACAGATTCTTGGAGCTTATCTTTTCCTTCTGTTGGTTCTAGCGACCCAATTTGGGTTTCAACAATTAATTTAACAAGTCAAAATAGTTCAGTAACTATTGATAAAACTAAATGGAGCGATCCAGTAATTTTAGCGGATGAAACAAAAGCAATATTCTTAACAGCAGATTCACAAACATTCCAATCTTCTGATGGAGGAAATACTTATACGCCAAACACTATTACTATAACTCCAAGATTTCAAAATACAACTTATAAAACAAATGGTTGGTCTTATATAAATAATAATGGTACTGAAGTTCCTCTTACTGATTCTGGTTTACCTAATGGTATTTCATTAAATGCAACAACAAAAGCATTAACAATAAGTAAAGATTTAGTAAGTGATGCGGCGAGTGGTTCTGCATTATTTAAAGGTTATAAATTAATAGTATTTAAATGTAAAGCAAATGAAAAAGATGCAAGTAATAATTATATTTACGATACATTTACTATTGCTAAAATAAGAGATGGTGTTGGATTTTCTAGTGTAGTTATTAAATATGCGCAATCTAGTAGTGGTTCAACTCCACCAAGTCAAGATTCTTCAAGTTGGAAGGATTCTATATCTGAAGTTGGAACAATCCCAGCAGGATATTTTTTATGAACTTGGGCACGTTATACTTATACAGATAGCACAACAAAAGATACTTATACTAAAGCAATGCAAGGTTTAACAGGTAAAGGAATTAGTTCTATTACTCCATTGCATTATTTAGTTGGACCAATTTATGAATGTTATAGAGATACTTATGGTTATTTTTGAGAAGATAGTGCTCATACAATTGAAATAAATCCAGAAGAAAATGCTTATTATTTTGATAAAACAACAGGGGAAAATAAATATTATAAATATATAGAAGTATCAAGTAATGTTTGAGAATATGATTTAGTTGGAACAGATGTAAAACCTGCAGCTCCAAGTGCGCATGTAACTGAAACTGGTGATATAGCAAATACTTGAACAACTGGAGTTCCTCATTATATAACAGGTGGTAAATATTACATATGTGAAGAAATTGCATATGACGATACTCCTACAACATATAGTTGGTCTGCTGTTGTTCTAGATAATATGGTAACGGATGCTTATATTGAAATAGATAAAAACACAGGACAAATTAATCTTATTTCTGAGCAAATTCTTAATTTAGAGCAAACAGATGAAGTAACTGGTGCTAGCGTAACATTCCAAAAAGATTGCTATGTTGGAACATTGCATAAATTGACAATTTCTCCAACAGGTAGTAATGAAAATCAATCTGTAGAAGGTTTGTTTCCAAAGACAACATTATATCCAAGTACTTCTTTATATCCAAGAGAGATGATTTTAATTGTAGATTGTGGACAATCATCAATTTATGGAACTAAATATAAATATTATATAGATATAGATAAATTAAATTGAACAAATGTCGAAGTTTATGATGAGTTTGTTTATGAAGATGGAAAGTGTTGAATTATACGAAGAACATTAAATAATGGTAATGTAGTTGAAACTATTGATTATCGTAATCCAATGATACCTGTAGATTCTGTTATTGATGTTGGCGGAGAGGAGGTTCAAGTAAGTAATTCACTTATTTATATCCCTGAAAAAACAAATGTTACTTTAAGATTAATTGGAGCCAATGGTTCAACATCAGATCCAGCAATTCGTTATAAAGTAACATATTTAATTGACAATCCTTATACTTCTAATTTTACTTCTAGTCTAGATTTAGTTTCTCAAATTAATATGAGTCCTGGTAACATTAAAATTAAAGCTAACCATATAGGTATTATCGGTAAGGACAATATTTCTCTTGAGGGTTATACTACTATTAACGATGGATTTAAAATTGATTTACAAGGGAATATGGAATGTATGGATGCAAAAATTAATGGAAATTTAGTAACAGAAAATGGTGTTTTAACAAGTATTACTTATACAGGAAGTTATTGAACTTGTTACTATCCTTTTGACTCTCCAAAAAAATATCAATTAGATATGGGAAATTCATTACCATTTATAGGGTTTAATACATCATATAATGGTTCCATTTATACATTTTATGAAGAGTTTTTGAATTTTAATGTTTTAATTCCAAATAATTTCATTCCTGTTAATATAAGAGTTATTGCACATTCGTCTCCAGCTTGAGTTGGATATGGTGGTAGTAATGAGGTACTAGCAACTCCAAAAAATATAAAAATATATAAAGCTAATAATTTAGGACAAAGTAATATGTTAAACATAAATAGTGGTGCACAGATAGATGGTTGTGTACCAACTTTTACCCCTTTAAATATTCCTGCCCATGATTTTTCTTCAGGAGTCGAAGATGATTGGATTTTTGAGGGAGATGTTACCGAAACATTTAATGGACCTGGTTTATATAATATAACTATGAGAACAGCTAATTCATTACCAAGTAATGTTTCAAGCGTAGTAACGGCAAGAGATACAATAGCAGCTTGTTCTGGTATTATAACAGCAATATGTCAAATTGTAGGATATATGAAATAGGAATAAATAAGGAGGAATAATATATGGCGTATACAAAAACAAATTGAGTTAATGGTGGAACTCCACCAATCAGCGCAGCTAATTTAAATAATATAGAAAATGGTATATATAATTGTGATAATGCAATAAATCATATGGCAACATATTCCACTTCTGAAATTCCTGTAGGAACTTGGATAGATGGTAAAACAATATATAGAAAAGTAATAGATTTAGGTCAAATAGGACAAAGTAGTACATATGTAACAAAAACAGCATCTGGATTAGGAATTGATAAAATTGTTAAATTTGATGGATATTTAGATAATGGTACAGGTGTTGCTGCTATAAGTTTGACAGGAGAAACATCATCTAATTGAAGAAAAACTGATTTCTACAAAAAGACAAATGGTGATTTAGATGTAAATATTTATAGAGACAATGCAGCCAATTGATGAAATTGGGTAGTTGTTGTTATTATAGAATATACAAAATCTAGTTAAGAGGAGGTAAATAAAATATGCAAAAAATAGATTTTAAAAATTTTCCAGATACTTCTACTCCTCTTAGCGCACAAAATTTAAACCAATTACAAACAAATGTTGAGAATGCTATTGCAGATGTTTGAAAAATGGTATATCCAGTTGGTAGTATCTATATTAGTGTAAATCCAAACAATCCATCAACATTGTTTGGAGGTAACTGAGAAGCTTTTGGGCAAGGAAAAGTATTAGTAGGCGTTGACCCTAATGATAATGATTTTAAATATGTTGAAACCATGGGTGGTAAAAAAGAGGTAAAATTATCTGCAAATATAGGTGCAGTTAATAACAATACGGCTTCATTAGGATATATAGCAGAAAATCCAACAGCCTTTCAAGGAACTGGTAATCCCATGTATTCTATCGTTGGTTCTAATGTTACTTTTGATCATTGAAATCATAGTACATCGGTTACAGACGCCACTAGCACAAATAGAAACACAAGTCTTTTACAACCATATATTACTGTATATATGTGAAAAAGATTGGCAGATAATGTATAATAGGAGGAGTAGATATGTTTAAAAAATCAGGTAATACATTATATATTACTCGCGGAGATGGAGGGACTTTAACTTTATCATGGGAAGGCCATACATTTCCAGTGGGGGCAGAAATAGATGTTAATATATATAGAGAAAATGGTATGGATTCAGCCCCATTAAAAACTTGGTCTGTGGGGCCATTAAGTTCAGAACTAGAAGAAATAGAAATTGATGTGTCTGGTACAGACACACAATTAGATAGTCCAATTACAGAACCTGCTCAATATTGGTGGGAAGCTGTATATGGAGACAATACTTTTATTGGATATGATGAACAAGGACCAAAAATCCTAAATTTATATCCAGGCGGACCTAATTAATGCGCGAACCCGGTATAGGAACCTGTACCGGAGAATCCGCTTAATAGATAGATAGAAAGGAGCTTATTATGGAAGAAGAAATTCTAGTAGAAGGTTTAGAAGATAATGAACCATTCTATGCGGCTATTGGTGATATTCAAGATGTGTATGATGAAGTTGAACCAATAGAAGAAGAAAATAATGAAGTAAAGGAGGAAGAATAATATGGCATTAATGACAGGACAACAATTAGCAGATAAATGTAGAGATGTTGCATTAAATTATAAAACATTATATGTTTATGGATGCTTTGGTGCACCAATGAATGCAAGAAACAAAGAAAGATATAAACATAATTATGCTTATAATGAACAACCATCAAGACAAGCAAAAATAAATGCAGCTAGTTCTAATACTTTTGGATTTGATTGTGTTAATATGATTAAAGGTATCCTATGAGGTTGGAATGGTAATGTAAATGCTACATATGGAGGAGCTGTATATGGTTCTAATGGTGTACCAGATACAAGTGCAGACGGTTTAATGAATTACTGTACTGGTGTAACAACTAATTTCTCTAATATTCAAGTTGGTGAAATGGTTCATATGGCAGGGCATATAGGAGTATATATTGGTAATGGTTTAGCTGTTGAGTGTACACCAATTTGGAAAGATGGATGTCAAATCACAGCTGTAGGTAATATTGGTAAAAAATCTGGATATAATACTCGTACATGGACTAACCACGGTAAATTAAAATTCATTGACTATGGTAGTACACCTACACCAGGAGGATTCTTACCAGATAGAGGATATTTCCAACCAGGAGATAGTGGTGCAAATGTAGAAAAAATTGATGCATTTTTATCACATCAAACAACAGGAGATTTCTTTGGAACATTTACTAAATATGCAGTTAAAGCATTTCAAACTGAATGTGGATTAGAAACTGATGGAAATATCGGTCCTATTACATTGGGAAGGATGAAAGATAAAGGTTTAGATAAAAGTGTTAATCTACCTTCAAGAGGATATTTCAGGGTTGGAGATAGCGGAGATGCAATAAATAAAATTGATGCTTTCTTAGCTCAAAGAATTCTTGGAGATTATTATGGTAACTATACTAAACATGCAGTTATGGCTTTACAAGAAAAAGGTAGAACCGAAGGACGTTATCATGATGATGTAGATGGATATTTTGGACCACTTACTCTAGCTTGCGCAGAAGCGTATGGCTTTAAATATTAGGAGGTATCAATATGTGAGAAGCAGTATGCGCAACTCTAAATATTGTTATGTGGATTGGCGTAGTTCTTGGACTATTGTTAATTGTTAATACAATGTGCGGAGTTATTTATAATTTAAGTAATGGTGAACCATTCTCTTGGCAAAAACTATTTCAAGGAATTGGAAAAGCCTTTGCGTTTTATATTGGGGTTGCTCTTTTGAGTATTGTGTCTACTCTTCTACCTTTTGTCAATGCAATGGTAGTTGAGGTATTTCATATAGAACTATTATCATCAGCAGTTTTAGACACATTATCAACAGCAGCTATCTTTGGAATTGCGGCTGCCGCAATTACTGTTCAAGGTAAAAAAGCACTTGAAAATATATTTAATTTATCAAAAATTTCATTAGGCACTTTAGAAATGAAGAAAGCTGAAGAAAAAGAAGAGAAAAAAGAAGAATAATTAAAAGCGCAGTTTATAGCTGCGCTCTTTTTTATTTGGGCAAAGTAAAACAATTAGAATAAGTTATCTTTGAAATCTTTTAAGAAGAGTAAATTTCAAAATATGGAAGAAAAGGAGGCTTAGATATGTTTAAGATAGATAGTAATTACAATATGCACCTTAACCGTGGTGACCAATGTATTATTAGATTAACTAATAAAGATGGTGTATTTGCTGCTGGAGACACTCTTGCTTTTTCCGTTATGAAAAAAGGAAACGCAGGTGAAATTATTTTTCAAAAATTCTTTGAGATTAATGAAGAGTGTCAAACTTATGATATAGTTTTAACATCAGAAGAAACAAGGATTGGCAGCATAATTAAAAGCGGAAATGTTACGTATTGGTATGAAATAGAATATAATGGTATAAATACATTAGTGGGTTACTTCACTGATGGACCTAAAGAATTTATCTTATATCCAGAAGCTGCTTATCAAGAGGGGAGCGTGTAATCTATGGCAATAGTTATAGAACCTCAGATATTAGATATTGAAACTGTTAATCCTATTGATATCGAGATAGGAACTAATGGTGGTGCTAATATCGACATCTCCGCAAGTTCTAGTGGCATAGCGGATATATCCGCAAGCGCATGGTCAAATAATTATGATGCTTTAGCTAATAAGCCTAAAATAAATGGTCATACGCTAATTGGAGATAAAACATCAGAAGAATTAGATATAGTAGAAGATAAGACTTATCTTCATCAACAAACGGTAGCCTCTGATACCTGGGTCGTTGTTCATAATTTAAATAAATACCCTGCAGTTTCAGTAATTGATAGTGCAGGTAATGAAGTGGTTGGAGAAATCATTTATAATGATGCTAACCAATGTACACTTAAATTTGAAGGTGGCTTTAAGGGTACTGCTACTTTTAATTAATTATAAGAGGAGGATTTTAAAATGGCAAAGAATTTCTTAGTTGATTTAAATTTGAATCAAAATGAGATTCAAAATGGAGTTATCCAAAATTTAGCTAGTGATCCTGCTGAAGGTTTAAAAGGTCAAATATATTTCAATACTGCTGTAAATAAATTAAGAGTTTATAATGGTACTGAATGGGTTAACCTAGAAAAAGGAACTGGAACAGTAACTAGCGTAGGAATTTCTAATACAACAGATGGAAGTTTAACAATAACTGGAACACCTGTTACAACTAGTGGAACAATTAATATTGAACATACTAATACAGTAGATGCTAAAACAACTAGTGGAATTTATCCTATTACTTTTGATGGTAATGGACATATCACTGGTGCAGGCACTGCATTAGGAAACGTATCAAGCAGCGCAAATGGTTTAATGCCAGCATTTAGTAGCACAAACAAATCTAGCACAAAAGTTGCTTCAGATAATTATGTTTGGGATGCTACTCAAAATAAATATGCGCAATTACCTGCTACAGCATTTAGTGATACTACTTATACAGATGGTACTGCAGGTTATACGTTAAAAGCAAAACAAGATGCTAATGGAAATCAAATTGATACAACATATGCACCTCTTGCTAGTCCAGCATTAACTGGAACACCTACTGCTCCAACTGCAAGCGCAGGAACTAATACAACACAAATAGCTACTACTCAATTCGTACAAAGCGCAATAAGTGGAATTAGTGGAGCTATGTACTTTAAAGGTACTATTGGTACAGGCGGAACTGCTGGTACTACATTACCTACAACAGGAGTTAAAGTTGGCGATACTTATAAAATAATCACTGCCGGAACATACGCAGGTCAAGCTGCTAAAGTAGGCGATATGTTTATTGCTACTACAACAACACCTACATGGGCTTACGTACCATCTGGTGATGATGTAGATGTAACACAAGTTAACGCAGGAGCTGGTTTAAATACAACTAGTGATGATAGTAGCACAGATGGTGGTTCAATCACATCAACAGGTACATTATACTTAACTAAATCAGGAGTTACTGCTGGTACTTACCAAGGTTTAACTGTTGATAAATATGGTCGTGTAACTAGTGCTCAAAACATGGGTTATACAACTAATACTGGTACTGTAACAAGTGTTGCATTATCAAATGGTGGCGGATTAACTATTACGGGTAGTCCAATCACTACAAATGGAACTATTACTGTAGGACATAGTAATAGCATAACTGCGCAAGCTACACAAGCAGTATATCCAATAGCTATTGATGCTAACGGACATATTACTGGATATGGTAGTGCGCAAACTATTTTAAAGAAATATAGCGCAAATATTACAGGAGATGCAAGCGCATCTAGTTTTACAATTACTCATAATTTAGGAAGTAGAGATGTTATTATTCAAGTTTATGATAATTCTACTTATGATGAAGTAATGGTAGATATAACAAGAGCAACTACAAATACTGCAACTATTGCATTCGCAAAAGCACCTGCAAGTGGAAAGGTATATAGAGTAGTTTGCATTGGATAATATAAAAGAGAGGAGATTAATTTAATATGAAACTTTTAACAGAATTAGACTCTCTTGATAATGTAAAAGATGGAGAAACAAGGAAATTAGTAACAAAAGCAACAAGTAGCGGATCTGGGAACGTTGTATCTAGTGTCAGCGTTTCCGGAGACACTATTACTTATACAAAAGGCGTAACTGCGCTTACTGCACATCAAAATGCTTTTTCTACAGTTAAGGTTGGTTCTACTAATGTAGCAGCTGACCAAGCAGGAGATACTTTAGAATTAGTTGCGGGGTCTAATGTTACATTAACTCCAGATGCTACAAATGACAAAGTAACTATTGCCGCAACTGATACAACTTATGAAAATAAAGCAGCTGCTAGTGGCGGTACTGCTGTATCTCTTGTAACAACAGGAGAAAAATATACTTGAAATAATAAGCAAAATGCATTAAGTACACAGACTGCTTATAGCGCAAAAGGAACTGCTACAAAAGTTCCTCAAATTACTACTAATACATTAGGTCAAGTTACTAAAATTGAAGAAGTTACAATAACTCAACCTACTGTTAACAATGGAACATTAACTATCCAAAAAAATGGAACTAATGTTCAAACATTTAGCGCAAATCAAAGCGGAAATGCAACTGCTAATATTACTGTTCCTACTAAAACTAGTGATTTAACTAATGATAGTAATTATATTACTAATACAGGAAGTACTAGCGGAAATGCGGGAACTGCAACTAAATTACAAACTGCTAGAACTATTGGCTTAGGAACTGGGGCGACAGGAACTGCGACAAATTTTGACGGCTCTAGTAATATTACAATCCCAGTGACAGATATGAAAGAAGCTTATGTTACTTGGGGAGGTAGATCAATAGCTAGTGACATCACTCCAGTCGATATGGGATGTATAGATGAATTTGGTCATAATAAGTTAGCCTATTTACCAGCTGCCTGTATAGATGTAAAGTATTCTACTGATGGAGGCTCTACTTGAACAGATTATGGTTTAACTGATACCAATAAAATTAATATGGTTACAACTCAAGGTCCAAGTGTTTATATCGGAGGACCAAGTATTACTCCAACGGCAGAAAATATTGCTAATTTAAGATTGCGTGTGCGCATTGCTTGTGGTACTTCTGCGTTGGGGGGTAAATTATATACTGCCGCGAAAAAAATGCTTATAAATTATTCTACTCAAGGAAGTGGTGGAAATAAAGTTGCTCTTAGATATAGAACTATTGCAAATTATGTTGCCGGGACAGAAACTTGGACTAATGCAGGAACTTATGATGTCAATGGGGGATCCGGCTGAAATTCTATCCCATTTGCTTATACTTTTGGAGGATACTTTGATTCTCAAACAGATCATATAGGGGAATTCGAATTCCTTTTCTATTGCACTTCTTTGGGAACTTGGGGAAATAAAAAACCTTGTGTCATTGATTTTAGATTAATAGGTAGTACCAATTGAATTACTCCAAGTGAAATAGCTAGAGCAGGACATTTATATACAATAGATACTGACCAAAATGCCTCATTTCCAGCAAGTATTATTACACCAAAGAATGATAATATGGGAATTATACCAAATACAAATAATTATGGACAAATAGGTTCTAGCAGTAAATATTTCTATAGATCATACATAAACAATTATTATGGTGATAAATCACACATTAATTATTGGGATGCAGGTAAAAATATAGGAACAGCTGCTACTTCAAGTGCTGCTGCCACTAAAGGTACTGTTAATTTTATTAATGACTGTGCTGCTAGTGGAACGCAAACTAAAACATTATTAAGTGCTAATACAACAACTTCAAATATAACAGTTACTTTACCAAATCAAACTGGTACATTAGCACTAACAAGTGCAATACCAACAGCTGTAAGTCAATTAACAAATGATAGCGGTTATACAACAAATACAGGTACTATAACAAAAGTTCAAGCAAATGGGACTGATGTAGCTAGTAGTGGAACTGCTAATATACCTGCCGCAAGCACAGGCGCATATGGTGTTACTAAATTAAGTAGTGCTACAGATAGTACAAGTGAAGCATTAGCTGCAACACCTAAAGCTGTAAAGACGGCCTATGATTTAGCTGCTAGTAAAGGAACTGGTACTATAACAGGAGTATCTGTTAATGGAACTTCAGTTGCTACAAGTGGAGTTGCTAATATAACTAGTGTACCAGCATCAATCTTAAGTGGCGCTATACCAAGTGCGGTAACTGCAACAACTCAAAATCAAGGTGATAGTTCTACAAAGATAGCAACAACTGCCTATGTAGATACTGCTATTGATAACCTACCAGAGCCAATGGTATTTAAAGGTTCATTAGGTACAGGTGGTACTATTACTGCATTACCTGTTGATGGTAGCGCGACTATTGGAGATACTTATAAAGTTATTACAGCAGGAACTTATGCAAGCAAATCCGCAAAAGTTGGAGATACATTTATATGTTTAACTAAAACATCAAGTGCAAATACTTGGGAATTAATTCCTTCAGGTGATGAACCAGCTGGAACTGTTACAAGTATAACAATTAAAGGTTCAAGTCCTATCACTGTTGATAACGAAAGCGCTATTACAAGTAGTGGAACTAGAACTATATCACATGCAAATAGCGGAGTTACTGCTGGTACATATAAATCAGTAACTGTTAATGCAACTGGACACGTTACTGCAGGCTCAAATCCAACTACAATAGCTGGATATGGAATTACAGATGCAAAAATAGCTAGTGGAGTTATTACTCTTGGAAGTAATACAATTACTCCATTAACTGCAGATAGCACATTGAATGCTGCTAAATTAAGTGGAACAATTCCTAGTGGATGTTATACTAATACAAAAAATACTGCGGGTTCAACAGATAGTTCAAGTAAACTATTCTTAGTTGGTGCAACAGAACAAAGCGCAAATCCGCAAACTTATTCGCAAGATACTGCTTATGTAGGAACTGATGGACATCTATATAGTAATAGTGTTCAAGTTGTTAATTTAAGCGGAAGTCAAGCGTTAACAAATAAAACTTATAATGGTTATACATTAGCTGCTGCCTGCGCAAAAGCAGTAGTAACTTCTATTGATACAAGCGCAAGTTTACCAACATCAAATGCAGTTAAAACATTTGTTGAAGGAAAAAATTATAATTATTCTGTAGATGCTACTGTAACAAATGGAACTATTGATGATTTAGCTGTCTATACATCTGGTAAACCTGGTATGACCGGTTCAATTAATATTACTAAAAAAAGTTCAGGAATAGGTTCAGAAATTGCTAGTGGTTGGTATAACTTTATCTTCTCTCCACATAGAACTGGTTCTGGAGGAGATAATATAAGTTATGGTAATATTATATTAATGCCGATGACTAGTTCTGGAACTTCTTATATATTAAGAAGAAGTTCTAGTACAACAACCATTTCAGAAGTAAAACCAATAATTACTACTGATACTAAAAATACAGCAGGTAGTACTGATACATCAAGTAAGATATATTTGATAGGTGCTACTTCGCAAGCTGCTAATCCGCAAACTTATTCAGACAATGAAGTATATGCTACAAGTGGTGTGTTAACTACTAAATCAGTTCAAGTAGGTGGAACTGCAGCAACAATGCAATATAATTCAACAGACAAATGTATAGAGTTTGTTTTTGCTTAGGAGGTGACTAGACATGGCTTTACGTGTTTGGTTGCCTTTTAATGGCAATTTAAATAACCAAGGATTAAGTTCTGCAACAATAACTGGTACTTCTAGTTATAAATCAGATGGCAAAATTGGGCCCTATGCTTTGAATGGGGGAACAATTCAAATTAAAGTTCCAGAGATTGAAGATACTAAAATTTGTACTTTTGCTTTTTGAGCTTATGTAACCAGTTCTTTAATTACATCTAATTGAACTCAGGTGGCAAGATTTAATGATAAAGGTACTAATGCAGGTTCTAATATGCGTTTTGAAGTATGCCCTAGTTCATATCAAAATGGAATTTATTGTTTTAGTAATCACAATAATCCAAACCATGGATTAACGACAGGCGTAATAGCATCTCCAGCTGGAGGTTATTATGACCAATGAGTTCATTTTTGTTTTACTTCAGATGGAACAACTTTTACAAGATATATGAACGGGATAAAAATAGGAACTTGTACATATAATGGAGAAGCTGTTTTGAGTGGAGACTTTTTTTTAGTGAATAATGATAAATGTTTTAAACAAGATGTAAGAGTATATGATGAATGTTTATCACCTAAACAAGTAAAAGAAATTTCAAAAGGATTAGTAGCACATTATAAATTAGATGCTCCAAAAGCTAATGAAAATTTTATTTTAAGAAGTGATACAATTACCAGTGGCAGCCAAGCTTCTGGAATTACTAGAACCTATATGAATGATGGGAGCATGAAGATAGTATCAACTTCAGGAAATGGGAATTATGCTTCTATTGGTTTTGCAGAAAATAGTAATACAAATGTTGGTAATAAATTAAGTGTTGGGGATACTTATACAATATCTTGTGATATTAAAATTGAGGAGGGCACTGTCTTTCCTACATTATTCATTAATAGTGGTAATAGTTATAAACAACTTGGTGGTGTTACTTTAAAATTAAATACTTGACAAAGAATTTATTATACTTCAACATGGAATGATCCTGGGACTGGCTATGGGAATATTGCTTTACATTTGGGTTTTAGTGGTGCGATAGGAACATATTATTTTAAGAATTTCAAATTAGAAAAAGGTAATTTTACACCATGGATTCCTGCCCCAACTGACCCGATGTATACATTACGTGGATACGACAGAGATGTTTGTACCGATTGCAGTGGGAATCTTTATAATTTAACAAAAGCTGGGACAGAAACTTTTAACTTTGATTCTGCGCGTTATAGTGGAAGCACAAAATTTGGAGGAACTTGCGCAGATTACTTATATAGGGATAGATTTACTTGGCTAACAAGCCCATTTACTTTTAATTGTTGGATTTATCAAACTAGTGCAACATCTACAAGTGGTAGCAATACTGGAAATACTTTACAATTTATAATGAGCCAAGGTAGAGATTGTGGATATGCTGGATTTGCATTATGCTCAGCCAATGGATATGCGCGATTATACTTAGGAACAGCAACTAGTGGAACTTATTATACTATGAATGATAACACAGTTAATTTATTAAATGGTTGGCATATGTTAACAGGAACTTTTGATGGGACAACAGCTAAATTATATGTGGATGGAGTCCAAAAAGTTACTCAAGCTTCGGCAGTTAATCCATCTTGGGAGCAAACTACTTGTTTTGCTCTTGGCAAAATGTCTTACAATGCAACGAGTAGCACAACTACATATTTTCCTTTTGTTGGTAGCATATCTGATGCTAAAATTTATGCGACTGCATTATCTGCTGATGATATTTTGACAACATATAAAAATAGTGGTATAATAGATAATAAAGGGAATGTATATGCATATGAATTTAAGGAGGAATAGTTATGAGTATTTATAAAAATGGTGCTTGAAAACATGATGGTTCTCCTAATGAAAATCTTCTTAAAGGAACATATTTTACATTAGAACAAACAACTAATGGTGGTTCTAATAAAGCATATTCAATTACTAGTACTGATTTAGCAAAGTTAAAAGCTGGAACTCAATTAACGGTTTCTGTTGATATAGAGGTGTATAATGTTTCATCTTGGTCAAGAATAGGTGTCGAACCCAGTTTTTATGCTAGTGATGGGCAAGGAACTATGTATATAGGTGCTTGAACAACAGACAAAACAAATAGAAAGCAGAGAATTTCCGCAACCCATATATTAAGGTCTGATGCTACAGGCATGGGACAAAATTCTGTCTATATACAAGGAGTTACCTTTGGAGATGGAGGGTATATCAAATTGTCTAATCCTAAATTAGAAATTAGTGCATATCCCACTTCATGAGTCCCTAATTCAGCAGATAATATTTATATTGGAAACAATAATGGCTTTATTGAATATAACGATAAAGCAAGAATTCAAAAAAATGATTATATTGAAGCAAATAGCTTCATTGAAATATAAAAGGAGGTAAAAGGATATGGCACAATTAAAAGATGCACTTATTACAGGTGATTCGCGCACAATAGGACGTGCAAGTTTTTCTGCTACTGCTAATCAAATAATTACCGGTACGGGTACTGCCGCTCAAGATAAAGGTTCAGGAGTATCACCTAGATACTTTCCAGCTAAATGGACATTCAGCACAGGATTAACTGCCGCAGATGGAGATATTATAACAATTAAACTCCCTGTTGCAGGACATGACTATGGTGTATTTATGTCTATTGATGGTGGTACTAATTATTATCCTGTTGTTTTAAATGGAACAAGTAGATTAACTACACATTTTCCTGTTAATACTTATATAACAGTTATATTTGAACCAACTGGAAGCGCAGCTAGTATGTTCCCTCTTGCCGGAGGTAACGATAGAGTAACAGTATCTGACGGAGTATGGCGTATTATAAATTATCGTGATACAAATGATAATGATACTGGTTATTATTTAAGAAGAATTTATCCTAATTTAAAAGCAGGTTCAAATAAAATATTCCCATATACAATGATAATGCAAAATTCAGATGGAAGATGGGAAAGTATTGTAACTAGTAGTTCAACAGGAACATCTAAAGCAAGAAATACACATGGCTTTAGATTAGGGAATGTATTATTAATGTATGCAAATGCTACATATAATGAGAATGCTACTGTTGGAACTTATAATATATGGTCAATGCATTCTGGTTTAATAGACCATAGATATTCATTTAATACAGCAAATGATTCTACTAATGGAACAACAGGATATAAACCTGTATATATAGTGGGAACTATTAACGCTACAGATGGTTTATTTTATCTTGACACAACTTGGTGGACTCAAACACTACCTTCTTCAGATGATGGCAAATTATATATTTACATAGGCGATGCTTATGATTATTATAGACTTACTTTTGTAGATACCCAAAAAATATATTGGTATAAAAATGGTGCAGTTAGAGAATATGCGCAAGATGCTGCAACTGTTACAGGATTTAGTGTAGCTAAGAGTGTTCCTAGCGATGCTAAGTTTACAGATACAACATACGAAAGTAAAGCAGCCGCAAGCGGTGGAACTGCAGTTTCATTAGTTACTACTGGTGAAAAATATACATGGAATAATAAAACATCTAATACAGGAACTGTTACTTCTGTCGCTACAGGCGCAGGTTTAACAGGCGGTACAATTACTACAACAGGAACAATTAAATGTGATTTAAAATCAGAAACTAAATCTACTCTTGAGGCAGCGAGCATGGGTTCAACAGCAAATAAACAATATGCAGTTGGGCTTGATAAAAATGGAGATTTATCAGTTAATATACCTTGGACTGATAACAATACAACATATAGTTTCACAGGTGGAACTAATAAATTTACATATACTCCAAGCGGAGGTAGCGCAACTGATGTAACTATTACTCCAAGTATAACAAATAATGTAACTGGTTCAGGAACTAGTGGTTATTTAACAAAATTTAATGGAGCTAATACTATAACAAATGGACCTCAATTAGGTAGTTCAACTACAACTTATTTACGTAATGATGGTTCATGAGTAGATCCTAGAAACGTGTATGTAGGTAACACAGCTCCAAGTGGATCAAATTATGATGTATGAATTGATACAAGTGGAACAAATGATTTAACTGCACTTATAAATGCAGTTTATCCAGTGGGTTCAATATATATGTCTATTAATTCAACAAATCCTGGAACTCTTTTCGGAGTAGGAACTTGAGAACAGATTCAAGAAAGATTTTTATTAGGTGCTGGTTCAACTTATACTGCTGGTAGCACAGGCGGGCAAGACCAAGCAAGTGCTTTAATGGAAACCTTTGTTGCAAATAACAATACTGAACTTTATTGGGACTATGTTCAGCAAAACACAACAGCAACTTATCAATCAAATTCCAGGTTTTTTATGTATAGTGGACATACAGGTGGACAAGCATTAGCAGAAACTCAAACAATGGGTATAAAGGTAGCCAACTTAAATAATACAAGTAGATTAATGCCACCATATCTAGCAGTATATATTTGGAAAAGAACTGCTTAGGAGTGTGATATAAATGGCAGATTGAAGTGGTTGGATATCAGATGCTGCGAATATTCATATTAATAGTTTTGGAAGTTCTTCTCAGTTTTGATTAAATCCTATTTATAGATACAAAAGAGAAGGAAACACTGTTTATTATGAGATACATTTAAATGTAAATTATAAAAATACAGGTACCTCTGGTGGTTCTGGTGCTTATGGATATCCTATTGGAACAAAAATTAATTTTAATGGGCAAGGTGGGAGCGATAGTACAAATTATTACAGGGTAACAAATGGAGGTACCTGATCTGCTGGTGCCGGTCAAGAGACGTTAATAGGATGGAGTGGTTATTCTTATAGCATTACTAATTCTACAGGAACTGGTTCAGTAACCGTTCAAGTTTATTGTAACAATGAATCAACAGGAAGTTTTGACAACCCTGGATGACATACATGCTATTTTGCAATTCCAGCGATGGATTATTATACCGTATCATATAATGCAAATGGTGGTACTGGCGCGCCACAGAATCAAATTAAAAATTATAATGTTCCACTTGTTTTAACAACAGAAACTCCTAGCCGCGCTCAAATATTTTCAGATACTTATACTGTAACTTACAATGGTAATGGGGGAGTTGTAGATAGAACTAGTGATACAAGTTCTATTGTTACAACATATAATTTTGCCATTTGGAATACTAATGCAAGTGGTTCTGGAACTCCATATTCTCCTGGGTCAACATATCAAGCGAATGCTAATTTATCATTATATGCGCAATGAAATTCTTCTCAAGCAAGAAGTTCTGTAACTTTCCCTGGAGGATCTAGAACAGGGTATATTTTTAAAGGTTTTGGAACAAGTTCATCTTCAACAACTCCTATTGCAGAACCTTACACTCCAACAGGGAATGTTACTTTATATGCAATTTGGGAAGCAAAGAAACCATTAATAAATATTAAAAATAATAGTTCTTGAGTTGGAGCATCAACAACTAAAGTTAAAGTTAATGATACATGGTATCAAGCTGTAAAAATTTATAATAGATTAGATTATATAGAAAGTACTGGTTTACAAGGAATAGATACTTATTATAATCATAAAACAAATTCTACTAAATATGAAATGTCTTTTGAAATAACTGCTTTATCCAATCCTTATCAAACATTATTTGGTTCAAGAATTACACATGATGGTAATGAAGCTTATTATTTAGGATTAACTAGTACTGGATCATCTTATGCTTGTATAGGAGGAACTAAAAAAGACCCATTAGGATGAACTGCAGCTCTTAATACTAGATATAATTTAACTTTAGACCCAACTAATGGACTAACTGTAAATGGAACTAATTATCCTATAAGCTATACAACCGCTATGACATTTACAGATTCTACTGATAGTATTTTTGGTTTTTTTTCAGAAGGTCGATTAAAAGAACGCATAAAAATAAAATTATATAGTTTTAAAATATATGAAGGTTCAACTTTAAAAAGAGATTTTGTTCCTTGTTGTTGTGGTATAGCCGTTGGATTATATGATTTAGTAGAAAAAAAATTCCATCCAAATATAGGAACAAGCTATTTTACAAAAGGTAATTATCAAAAATGATAATTAAATTTTTTAACAAAAATTTTTAATAAATTTTGGGACAAAGTTTATAATTTATTTCCTTTAAAATTCATATATACATGAAGGGAAATGAATGAATAGACCATATAATAAGAGAATTCATTTTTCTTATTATATGGTCTTTTTTCATTTTAGAAGGGAGGAATGAATATGCCTTATGGAAATAATAATATGATAAATCAATTATATAGGCAAAAAGATAATATTGAAAGTATGATTGCGCAATACTCAAATCCGCAACCTGCGCCAGTACAAAATATTATTAACACAACAACATCTACTAATGATACAGAAATAAAATATTTAAATAAGAATGATGATGTAAACAATATAATAATAATGAAAAGAACTGTGTTTATAGACGAATATAATAGCAAAATAATGATAAAAGAATTAGATGGAATTATTTCTAAATCTTATGATATCATAGTGCCAAAAGATGAAAAGGATTTAAAAATAGAAGAATTGGAAAATAAAGTTAAGGAATTGGAGGAAAAAATAAATGATAAATATACAGAACTTGATGTCTCAGTTGATGATGTCAAACCAACCTCAACAAATGTTATCAAGCCTATTAAATCCACAACAACTGCAAATTTTTAATGGGCTAAATGGTAAAAGCGGAAACGAGCAAGCCGCAGCAATTGCGCAAATGTGTAATGAAAAGGGCATTACAAAAGAACAATTGGCGCAAATTGTAAAAATGATTAATCAGAAATAAAAGGCGCAAGTCTTTTATTATATAAATATTATTTAGAAAGGGGAATGAAAAATGAACGATAGTACTGGAATGTCAGCTGCTGATGTATTAGCACTAACAAGAGGTAATGATGGATTATTTGGCGGAAATGGTATCTTAGCCTTAATTATTATCTTTGTATTGCTATTTGGCGGAAATGGAGGTATCTGGGGAAATAATACAGCTACTGCTTTAGGACAAAGCGATTTACAAAACTCATTATATTTCCAAAGCCAAGATGCTGCAATCAGAAGTCTAGCTAGTAACCAAAGCTCAATCAACGATACTGTATTAACTTCTAGTTATAATAACTTAGTTAATATGAAAGATATCCAACAACAAATTAGCAACAGTATAGCTTCTATTGGAAATTTAGTAGTTACTGAAAACCAAGCTACTAGAACAATGATACAAGATAACTACATCAGAGAATTAAGCGACAAATTACAAACTACAAGAGATGCATTATCAAATGCAAATCAAACAGCTGCTTTAACTGCAGCTATCCAAGGTTCTACAGATACAATTCTTAATCTACAAGGTAGATATGTTTTAAATCCACCTTGTTACTATCAATGCCCTTATACTCCTGTATCAATTTAATAGGAGGTAAGCATGGAAGTTAAGAGTTATGTAGAGAAAATTATAGCATCTGATAATCAAGAGAAAAAAGATAAGTTGGCGGAAATAGTATGTAAAATGATGGAATGTTTAAATGAAGAAAATAAAGAAAAGTATGAAATTAAAATATATGAATTATCTGAAGGAAAAGTATTAAATGAAGAAAAAGCAGCTACACTTATTAATGCCATGAAACCTAATGGTCAGAAATGGACTCTTGAAGAAACTAACGGCGTAAAAGCGCAATTTGGGTATGATGATATCAGACCTGTTGATTTTTGAATCGTGATGAATTCAGCATGAAATGATTTCTATGACTTATTTAAAGAGAATATAGAATACTATGCGAAGTATTCACATGACTTTATTAAAGATAAAGATGCTGTAGATGATAAAGTATACTATTACTTTACAATGATACCTAAGAATTAGTATGTTGGACTAATTATATTAATTTATATACCTCCTTTTTGAAAAAATATAGAAATATATTGAGATAAAAGGAGGTTTTTTTTATGGCTTATTCAAAAACCACATGAATAGATGGGTCTGCGCCAGCAATAAGCGCAGCAAATTTAAATAAAATAGAAAATCAATTAGAACAAAACACAAATGATATAGCTAACTTAATCACAAATAGTGTTAGTGCAAATAATTCTTATGCTAAATTTTCAGATGGTACTTTAATTTGTTACGGTAGAACAGACCAAAAAAATTGTGCTCCAGCTACTGGTACGCTTTTTGATGTTACTTTTCCTTGCAGTTTTATAAATAATTCTTATTCTATAACATTATCTAGGAGAAGTGGTGGTAATAATTATACCTCTGCGCAAGAAAGAACTACTTCTGTTTCAACAGGTGGTTTTCAAGTATATTCTTGGAATATATCACAAAGTACAGCAGAAGCTTTGCAATATGATTATATTGCAATAGGAAGATGAAAATAAAAATTTATTTGGGCTAATTGTTTTAATTTATTATCATTTTTTTTCATTAAATTATAGAATATCTATAATTAATATTTTAGGAGGGTTTTACATATGGAATGATTAGAAATTGCAAAAGCAATATCTGAACTTGGCATTCTAGTAGTAATTGCAGGACTTTTCTTATTTTTAGCATTTAAACAAAATAAAAGTCAAGAAGCGATGTTAACAAAACTGTTTAATCAAATGATTGACCAAATGCAAAAATGTGCCGGTGGCCATGTGTTGACCGAGGAAGAAGATAAAACAGCAATTAAGATAGACAATGCCATTCAAACATTAATTCAAAAAGCAGTTAGTGATTTACATTGCGGACGCGTTATGGTAGTTAGATATCATAATGGTGGAAAAGATATGAATTCAGTATCTTTTTTAAAAGTAAGCGTCACTAATGAAAGTGTTAACTATGGATACAAACCTGTAATGAATGAATTTCAAAATCAATTTCGTTCTATTGTTGGTTATCCTGTAAATCAAATAGAAAAAACAGGACATAGTTATGTTGAAAATTTAGAAGATATTAAAGATTATGATATTGGAACTTATGAACTACTTAAATCAAGAAATGTTCGTTCATATTATGCAAGAGGTTTGCTTAATGCTACAGGATATAATATTGGTGCAGTATTAGTTTTATATCATAATGATAATGAATATAAAGAAAATCATGACGATATTCATAATTATTTAACACATTTATCAGACAAAATATCAGGATTATTAAATGTAGTAAAAACTGAAGAGAGCAAATAGCTCTCTTTTTTATTTTGGTCTAAATTAATTAATTAAAGATTAAACTTTTTAAAATATTATGAGAATATAAAATGAGATAAAAGGAGATGAATTATATGTCAGCAACTTTAAACATATATCCACCAGTAATTGATACTTATATGCCAGCTCAAATTACAGGCGAGTCATTGAGAGTTTATTTTTCTATTTCAGATTATAATGATATAGATGATATAATAAATGCGCAAGTTACAATATCTGACCAAGAGTCTAATTTATCTGTTTTAGACAGAACTAAATATCCATCTCAAATTATGCTAAAAGCAATTACTGAAGATACTTCAATTCAAAATGATAATAAATATTATATTACTATTGAAGCAACAGATGGAACTTTTGATATTGATAAATTTTATAAGGTTCAAATTAGATTTACAGCTGAAGGTGCAGGTACTATCCCTATTGATTGAGAAGACCCTACTGTTCCTCAAGCTATTGATAGCTGATTAGCAGCTAACCTAGACTTTTTCTCAGAATGGTCAAGAGTAACATTAATAAAATGGATAGCAGAAAATTACATAACAATAGAAGGTAAAGAATTATCTGAAACAATCAGTATTTCTAAATCACAATTAGAATTAACTGGTGTATTAAAATTTACTGATGGAACTAGTGATATTTCTACTAAAGAATATCTAAATAGTTATAGAATTGAAATTAAAAGCGGTAACACAACATTGGTTGACAGTGGACTTTTATATACAGATAAACAATCAAATAATCCAAATGAATTTTGGTATAAATTAAAATATATTTTAGATGCAGGAAGTTATACTTTAACAGTAAGTTACCAAACAAATAGTTTATATGAAACTTCTGTAAATGGCACACTAACTATCACAGGAGACAGCGGGGTTGACCAAGGATTTACTTTTAGTGCAAAAGAAAATCAAGAAGAAGGTCAAATTACAACTCGTATATCAAGAAGTGCGCAAACAGCATTCACTGGTAAAGTAATTATCAAACGTAGTTCAGACGATACTAATTTTACTATTTGAGAAGATATGCATACAATTAGTATCAATGCGCAAACTAGCGTTACATACGATTGGATTGATAATACTGTTGAAAGTGGTAGATTATATAAATATGCTTTATTAGAATCTTACACAAGTAGTGGTACAGAAAAAACATATTTAAAAGAATATAATAAAATACTTATGCTAGTATTAGAAGATATGTATTTAACAATAGCAAATAAGCAATTAAAAATTGAATTTAATCCTCAAGTTAGTTCATTTAAACAAGTTGTTAATGAAGGTAAAGTTGAAACAATAGGTTCTCCATATCCATATATAAGAAGAAACGCAGCAATCAATTATGCGCAATTCCCTATTTCAGGACTTATATCTTGCCAAATGGATGAAAATGAAAACTTTATTTCAAAAGAAGATTTATATGGCGGTAGAGATAATTTAAGAAAATATGAACAATTTAATTCATATTCTGTAAATGAACCTTTTGAAACTACTACAAATAATGATTTTGTTTATGAGAAAAAATTTAGAGATGAAGTTATTAAATATTTAATGGATGGAAAAACTAAATTATTTAGGTCTCCTACTGAAGGTAATTACCTAGTTAGATTAACTGATGTATCTTTCTCTCCAAATCAACAATTAGGAAGAATGATATGAACATTTAGCGCAACTGCTAATGAAATAGCTGCTAATACTGTTGATAATTATTATAAATATAAAATATTAGAATAAGGAGGTTGCTTATGGAAAGAAATTATCCTTATTGAAATGATAAAGAATTTTTATATCAAATAGATACATTACAAGTTACGGAAGAATATGTTAGAGTTACTGCGCTTACTTGGAAAGATGAACCTATCCAAGAAGTGCAGGGCCTAATCACTGATGGTAGTTTAACTATTAATGGTGAATCTTCAATGCGTAGGGCGGTAAATTTTAGTGCGGCTTTTGAAGATAATTCGTTCTCACAAATTACTGATGTGAACAATATTTTTTCAATAAATAAAAGAGTTTATTTAGAAAAAGGAATTGTTAATACAACAGATAAATATACTCAATATCCTATTATATGACAACCATTAGGAGAGTATATAATTATTAACTGCAGTATATCACATGATGTGGGTAATGTTTCTGTTAGCGTACAAGCGCAAGATAAAATGTGTTTATTAAATGGAACATGCGGAGGTACTATTCCTGCTTCAACTCAATTTGATAGTTATGATACTCTTGATGCAAACGGAGATTGAGTTTTAACTCAACCAACAGTAAACCAAATTATTCGTGAAGTAGTAAATCACTTTGGCGGAGAACAACTTGGAAAAATAATTATCAATGATGTTGATACTAAAATAAAAGCGGTTATGCGCTGATTAGGAACAACTCCATTATATTTAACTCATAGTGGTGAAGATTATAATTTAACAACAGAATACCAAAATAATCCGGACAAAACTTATAATTATGGGGATGACGTTGGATACATTTACACTGACTATATATATAATAAAGAATTGATTGGAAATGCCGGAGATAATGTTTGTACAATCTTAGACCAAATAGTTTCTTATTTAGGTGGAAATTATGAATATTTTTATGATGTCTGAGGAAACTTTATATTTCAAGAAAAAAAGAATTATGTAAATATATCTCATGCAACAATAGAAATAGAAAATTTATCTAATGATGATTATAAATATGATATGTTAAATGGGAAACGCGCTTTTGATTTTAGTGATTTACCAATATTTACTTCATTTTCTAATAATCCTCAATATGCTAATATTAAAAATGATTATGTAGTATGGGGTATGCGCAAAACTCCAGAAGGGTTAAATCTTCCTATTCGTTATCATTTAGCTATTGATGAAAAACCAAAAACAGGAAATACATATAAAGTATTCTTCTATGTGGACCCAGATGATGGAATTGAAAAAGCTATGATGCCAGTGCAATATGCTACAAAGAGTGATTTTCCTACGCAAGGCGCAGCTGGAGTATACTATGAAGATTTATCAAATGAAAAAGTTTATGTATGAAAATGAGTTGTCGCAACACCTTCAACAAATTCTAAATATGATTATGTAGATATTACAAATCAAATAGAATGGGAAGAAATTACTACTACTGATTGGCGCAGTGAATTATATCTTCAAGGTGTAGCTGCAGAACCGTTAGGTTTAAAATCTAATTTCTATTATACAGAATTAGCAAATGAATGACCTAAATTATATGATTTGCATACAGGAACTTGAAGAGAAGAATACACAACAGACCCTAGAAATGTAGATTATTTCTTAGACTTTATAGATGAAAGTACAACTGTTGGTAAATTTAGTGTAAACAATATAGGTCGTAGGTCTATAATAGAAAATAGCGATGACTTTAATTGTGTATTTGAAAATGAAATTCAAGATTTTGTATTGATTGAAGCTGGACGAGATGATACAGATGCTAAAAGAAAAGAATGCGAAGACCGCAATCAAAAATATATTCAAGTTGCTAGTAATATATTTAAAGGTTTAGGATTAGGCGGAATATATAATAGTTGTTTTAATGAAATTAAAATGCTATTATATGAAAAAACAGGTTATAATGAATCTATATCTATGAACTGTTTACCTATTTACCATCTTGAACCTAATATTCGTATAGGCGCAAAAGATATAGCAAGTAATATCTATGGAGATTATATGTTGAATTCAATGAACATACCTTTGCGTGCAGGTGGTACAATGTCAATTAATGCAACTAGAGTAACTGAAAAATTATAACAATAAAAAAAGAGACACTTTTTTTACGAGTGTCTCTTCTTTTTTTTGCTTAAATTTTAATCTATTTATTACTTTATTTGTAAAATTATATAATCTTATGATAAAGTTATCATATGTTTAAAAAATTTTTATTCTCAATTTATCTCATTATTATCTTGAGCTTGGTATTGCGCCAATCCTATACATATAGCATCAGCTTCATCATCATTTATTGTAATACCATATTTATTTTTAACAAAATCTATATCTGCTTCTTTTAATGTCATACGTTTAATTCCACGCCCATTTTTAATTCCTAAAGAAGAACGCCATGAGCTAGGATAAATATAATCTATTTCAATAGGAAATTTATCATCATGAATTCAGAAAGCAACCGCAGCTTGAAGTCACATTAAAGCACGATGAGTTTTAAGATTACCTACACCATATCCACCTTCAGGTCTTACTTCTTCAACTACTACTTTTGATATAGTAAAATCTTTTGTTACTTCTTTAAGCTCATTAATTATTTTATGTATTCTATTTATTAAATCTGTAGAAGATGCAGTAATACATCCATGGGCTTTTAGTTCACCTTCTTCAAAATAAGCTCATCCTGTTGATTTTGTGGATAAATCTAAACTAAGTATATTCATTATATTTTTGCTCCTTCTTGTTCTTGAGGTGGAATTATTTTAATAAGTTCAACAAATTTAGCTTTACGTGGATTTCCGCCATTTAGAAAGTCATATCTTTTTTTAGATATAGACCATTGATGGCCAGGTTCTGGTTTAAAACCTAATTCTGCATCTTTGATATGTAAGTCATTATAAGCGCTAGTTGCTTTAACCAAATATTTACTTTTTAATTCTTGTTGATATTTAGAAGGACCCGGTATTAAGATTTTATCTCAGCTATCTTCAACGGGTTTATAATTAAAATGAAATTCTTTATTTGTAATTTGTTTTGCAACATCCATAACATTTGAACAATCAAATTCAAGAGTGATAGAATTAGTATCATCTAAACCAATTTCTTTAAATACTGGGATAGGTGTTATGACAACAGGAACGTGTAAATTAAGAGCTTCTACTATTGAATAACAATAGCCTTCATTATCAGATAGCTGTATCAAAAAATCTGCTTGTGCAATATCATCTATAATATTAAGTTTAGTATTTTTTAAATGCATGTGTGGGCTCAATTTTTGATTAATACCACGATTTGAATAAATATCTCATTCGTAATCAACGCCTAGTTTATCAAGAGCTTCCCCTAATTTGACCATGCGGTTTCCGCCTTTTTCTACAGATAGGCGGGTTGCGCTAATTAGTTTAAGTTTTTTATGAGGTTTATCTGGACTAAATGGGTTATAACATAATTCTGCTTTATTACCAGTAACTCTTTCTCATGCTGCACACACCTGTTTAGATATACCAATATACTTAGTTATTTTTTTATGTCCTGGAAAATTTTCTCTTAGTAATTGTTTACGTTTTAACATATCTTCATAGTCACCATGAAGAACTAAATAATAACCATCAGTAGCTTCTACATCTTCAATTATGTCTGTGTTAAAGTTGAAAAACGCTCTAATACATTTAAATTTCATTCCAGGTTGATATTGAATACAACTTACATATTCTCTTAATCTTTCTAGTTGTCTTGCATTGCCTTCTCTATACACGATTGTTAAATCTCAATCTTTATATTTTTTAGCTAAATAATAGAAAAATGTTTCAATTCCGCCAATTTCTAATATAGAATGAAAGTAATATAAGTTTGTTGTTTCTATTGTCTCCATAATTTATCTCCTTTTTACAGTAATTTAGACATTCTTTCTTTAAAATTTTCATAATCTCAAGGGAAGTCTATATCATCTGTTCCATCTAATATTTTAATATAATCATCTGTAAGAATATGTTCATCCAAGGGTAAATTATGCAAGTAGCGATATATCTCTCAACAAATACAACGATTTATTTTACCTTCAAGATATAGTTTTTTAATATGTGCTTTTGCTTTTTTAAAGTGTTCACAATTTTTTATTTTTATTGCAAACATTTCTCCCTCGCTACCAAAGAATAATATATCTTTAGTAGGCATATTTACTATTGTATACATTGCTTCAGGAGTGTAAAAAACATCTCCATATAAAAAACACACAGGTTCTTCTAAGAAGGTTTCTTCAAATCTGTCTATTTCACAGTCGTACCTAGTGGGTTCAAAGGTTTGACCGAATTGTGCATAACAACCATTATTACAAGTAATTATATAATCATCTATTCCATTTTCTTTTAGTAGACGGGCGGTTCTCCCTATTAAAGGTTCCCCGCCAACTTCTATCATATGTTTAGGTATTCCCAAATAATCATTTCAGTTTTTATTGGCTCCTGCTGCCATTATTACGAATTTCATTATTTCTTTGCATCTTCTATTCTTTGTTGATGAGATAAGCTACCTTCGCGTGGATAGTTGTAATGATAAGCAGTTATATTTGTAAATTTGTCTGTATGAGGTTTAGCTTGAATATCTAGATTAAATTGCCAATCTTCAGCAGGTGTTTTAATTTCTGCGCATCTAGTTTCACCTATTAAATCTTTTTTAATAAATTTGCAAATTCCTGAGCATAGGTTCATTTTTGAGTTTGCAGTTAATTTATAAACCTCTCCTGAATTAGTTTGTAAGTTCATATAAACTATATCAGCATCCATATCTAATTCTTCTAATACTTTATTATATTCATTAGTATAAACATAGTCGTCACTATCTAATTCTCCTACATAAACGCCTTTTGCATTTTTATATACGATATTTTTCATAGCGCCTAGCCCTCTATTTTTTTTGTAATGTAATAAAGTAAATTTTCTTTCAGGATGTTCATCTCTATATTCTTTTAATTTCTTATAAGTATTATCTTTACTACCATCATCTAATACCACTATATCAACATCATCTCTTAATGGTAGACTATCTAGAGCTTTTATAACATATTCCTCTTGATTATATACAGGGATAAATATTGTAGCTAAATAATCAAAATCTTTTTTCTTTGAAACTTCTTGTTTGTCATATTTACGAGTTAAACTATCTTCTCTAATAATATAATCATAAATAAGATTTGTACTATATCCTATTGTCAAATCTTTCATTAAAAAGATTTTATCTCAAAATCCAGACTCTTCACCAACATTAAAAGTTTCATCAAATCTTAATTTTTCAAATATTCTTTTTGAAAACATGCAACCCCATGGAGCAATATTAATTTGTTTAGTACTTTCTGCAATAGCATTTCCATATTGAGAACGCCAACTAATCCAAGTTAAATCATTTCCTTTTTTAGCTTCTCCAACTAGAGTAAACATATAATTTTCTAGTATCATATCATCACAATCAATAAATGTAATAAAATCTCCAGTCGCAGCATTTAATCCTACGTTTCTAGAGTGGCAAACACCATAATTTTTTTCATTTCTTATATAAATATCTACTAAAGATTTTAAACTTTCTCCGTTGCTACAATCATCTACTAATATAATTTCGGTATTAGTTCCGCGTCTTTGAAGATTTAAATTTGTTAATAATTTTTTAGTATGTTCAAGTGTATTATAATAAGGAATTATAATACTAATTTTTTTACCTTCCATATTTTTCTCCTTATATTTAGATTATATCACAAAATTCGAGATATGTCAAAATTTTGTGCAAATAAAAAAGTGATTTTCATCACTAATTTTTAATCACTATTTCTACTAGCTGCTCCTAATATTGCGGCAAAGGCAAATCCCATTGCAAATCATAGTATTCTAGTAGCAAATCCGCCTAATATTTCTAACATATTAAGCTCCTGTACTACCAAATCCACCGTCTCCACGTTCAGTTTCATCTAGTTGTTGTACTTCTTTAAAAGTCATTGCATCAAAAGGTAATAATATCATTTGTGCGATTCTATCTCCAGGGTTGATTGTTTGTTCTTGGTCACTATCGTTATATAGTGCTACAACATATTCTCCAGTATAATCGCGGTCACAAACTCCTACACAATTAGCTGGTCTTAAGCCTTGTTTTGTAGCTAGTCCACTTCTTGCAAAAATTCCTGCAAATCTATCAGGAGGAAGCTGAAAACTTAATCCAGTTCCAATTTTTTCTACTGTATAAGGTTGTATTGTTATTGGCTCTTCAATCGCAGCATATAAATCATATCCTGCAGAATATAAACTACCTCTTGTTGGTATTTGAGCAAATTCATTTAATTTTTTATACATAATTGTTCACATCATACTAATAAGCACTCTCCTGTTCATATGTTACTTTAGTTTGAAATTCTGGCTCTTTCTCATCTGTAAAGAATTTAGTCAAAGTAACTTTAAAATAAGCATCAATTACTTCTCCTTTTTGTTTTCTCTCTTTATATTGAGAGCCATATTTTTGGAGTATATATCCGCTTTCTTTTTTAGCTTCTTCAATTAATTGAGTAGCCTCTTCTTGTGTGCTAACTCTATATTCTTCTGTTGTTTTTAATAAATATTTCATATATCCTCCTAGTTAGCTCTTATTTCTATATTTAATTTATTACAATTATATTTTGCCATTTCCGCATTTTGAATTTTATTTTTAATTCCAGCAGAGAATTTTTTTGCGCCAACTAATGTAATATCGTCTATATTATATTCTTCTGCTTTTGATGTAATAGCATCTTCTAATTTAGATAATTCTATTTGAGTTACATCAATAACTTCGTTATCTTCATAAACATAAACATTTTGTTTTAATGTAAAAGGTTTAATTACAGTAACAATTTTCTTCATTATATTACCTCCTTTTAAAAATCGTTTATAACACCATTATCATATGGGAAGAAGTAATATACATAAGCATCGTCATCTATTACCATCCATATTTCAATAGCATCTTTATCTTTAGTTAAATCTATTCCACGAATTTCGCCACGATTAGTTAAACATTCATCTATTAAACATTTTGCACAATCTTCACAAACTGGGGTATCCCAATCATAATTATCTCTATCTCTCTTGAAATCAAAGACAGTGTAATCTTTTCTTTCATTGCAAAGTAGCATATAATAATTATTATTTTGTTTATAAATAAAATCTCTAACAATTAATTTTTTGCTATTTAGCGCAGTTTCACTTAATTTTATTTCTTTTTGTTTAACTAAATTTTTATTTACATCATATAATGTACCGAATTCAATTTCTTTTTTTTCTTTTTCTTCATCCATTTAATAAAATCTCCTTTATTTATATGATAGTATAATTCATATTTTTTATATTTAAGTAGGTATCTCCAATATTTAATCGAGAACAAACTTAATAGTCTTAAAATAATTCTTTGAAAAATATTTAATTTATAATGGAAATTATATTTATAAGTATTTTTTATTTTTAAAGTATTAAATATGCTATAAATTTTATTATATAATAACCATTGTTTTACAAAAGAATCTATTTCACGAAAAGTTCTATAGTTATCCATACGTTCTAATAATTGGAAAATAATATCATACATTTTTTCAACATTTTTTATTGTATAGAACCCTTCTATTTTAAAATCAAATTTATTATATTTTATTTTAAGTCTATTTATTTTTGTGTATCTTATTTTATAGTCCGCTGAATTATAATACTTTTTCTTCATCATATAGTAAACACTTTCCATTCATATGGTCTACTTCATGTTGAATAATATCACTCATGCGGCCGCCCTCAGCGATTTCCGCGTCATTACCATTTTCATCCTTGTAAGCACACCATACTTTTTGATACCTATTGATTTTCTTAAAAACAAAAGGCACACTTAAACAACCTTCAATAAAATCTTGACTTCCTCTAACTCTTGTAAAAGTAGGATTGGTTATAACTATATACATAGTTCCCCATTTACAAATACATACTCGTAAAGGAACTCCAATTTGAATTGCGGATATACCACGCGCATCAGGGATTTTATCAAAAGTATCTTTCAAATCTTGGATAAGTTGTTTATATTCTTCGCTATTGAAATCAGTAACCTCAGCGCTAGTCTGAGATAAGATTTCTCTATCTTCTTCATTATTATAATTTAAAATTCTTCTCATCATAAAATATTATTCCTCTTTTCACTTATATAAATATTATATCATATATTTTATAAAAAGTCAAAATTATAAATGAATTCGATTAGTAATAAATTCTTTCTTGATTAAACGTTTACCATATTTATCTGTGTCATCATAATGTTTATCTTCAAAATTAACTAAATATTCTCTAATGCGTAATAACGTATCTTTATCTATTTTTTTATTAACATTTTCTAATACCATTTGGTCAGTAATTCTTAAAAAGGTATCTCTGTCAATTTGTTCAATTCTATGTAAATAATCATGAGCTGTATTTCTGACAAGTATGGCGCCGTTTCACCATACATATCCATCCCCGATACCCTCTTTTCGTGAGTCCTTTTTTGGTATTATTAAATGATGAAAACTTAATTCACTTGGTTTAGAAAAAGTATAACCCATAAAATCATATTTAAAGATTTGTAAGTTATATATTTGTATCATATCCTTAGTAAGTTCTTTCATTTCAATTACTTCTTTCTATATATTCTTTTTTTATCAAAGGTTTCAAGAGTAGGAGATATTGAATGAACATTTCCTTTATCATCAAAATCTACATCTACCCACCATACTGATTTATCATTAGCTAGTCCCATACCTCTACAATAAGGGGTTAAATCTTCTAGACATGCTGTTTGGAAACAATGTGTATTATCTTGTTTCATATAAAATGATTGATGTATGTGTCCTGTTTGTAAAATATCAGGTTTTTCATTGTTTGGAATAGCATCTAAATATTTTTGTAATTTATATGATTTAGCATATGCGCCTCCGCCAGAACCATGAAACATACGAATTTTTAGATTTCCAATGCGCATATCTGCAACATCTGGACCTAGATAAACAATATCATCTCTTTCTTTTGCTATTGATTTAACAATTTCACTACCAGCGCTTTTGTACCACCAATCATCATGATTTCCTTGAATAACATATGTTTTACCATCAAATCTAGGATATTTATCTACACAGTATTCTACTTGTCCTTCATAAGATGGTTCACGCAATTCATATACCTGTTCAGCTCTATTACTTCTGCCATCTGTAAAATCTCCAGAATGAAGAATATGTTTTATGCCTTGTTCATCTGCTTTATTATATAAATATTTTAAAATATCTATTCTATCATATTTACTAGCTAAATGAGTATCACTTATTAATAATAATTTAAGATGTTCTAAATTATTAGGTATTTGATATACATCATCATGCTTTACGGGTTTATTACGAATAATAAGCTCACCATTGATATAATCTATATTATATCCCTCTTGGTGCATTAATTGAATAAGTCCCATTAATTCATAATCTTTTAGGTCTAAATCTTTCAAAATGGATTCAAAAGATTTTCTTTTTTTTGCCATATAGAATATTCTATCGCAAACTGATTTAATTTTGTCTTCCATAAAAAACCTCCCATTAAGCAAAAAAGAGGCTAAGCTTTTCATTCGCTTAGCCTCCTTTCCTATTTATTTCTAAATAATAATCCTGTGTAAAGTAATGATGCTCCTAACCATTGTAATGATACAGGCCAATCTCCTTTACCGATTATGTTAACTATTAAACTTCCACCCGCTCCAATAACCATCATAGCTGGAAAAGCTACTTTTAAAAAATCTAACATTCTATTTCTCCTGTCTTTAAATTTCTTATTTTTTGATTGCGGCTACCGCGCCACTTTAATGTGATATCGCGCTCTTCAATTTTAAATGGGCCATCAATCAAGTAATCAATATTGCTTAAAATATATTTTAAATCAACTCTATTTTTTATTTCTTCATATTCATAACCTGTTCATAAAACTATTTTTATGTTAGGATATTTATTTTTTACTTGATATATAAGTTGTTTAATAAATTCTATTTTGTTTTTAGTATCAAGAGGTTCTCCTCCTAAGATACTAAGGTTGCGCATAATGCCATTTGCGCCAATTGCTTTAAGAACAATATTTATAAATTCTTGTTCCATATAAGGTTGTCCGCCATCTTCAGGCCAAGCCTCAGGATTATGACAACCTGGGCAATGGAAGTGGCATCCTTGAAGAAACACGCTTACGCTTACTCCTTCTCCATTAACCACGTCATTTTTATTTAACCCAGCAATGTTAATCATTTCAATTCTCCAACTTTTTGCTGTGTTTATATCTTTGTTCAGTCTCTTGAATTTTACCTTTATTAAATGCGGTTTTGTAATCACCAGTTAAGTATCCAGTTACTCTACGTAATTGTTGGATATGTTCACTTCCACACATTGGACACTTGTCATTAAATTCATCGGTATATCCACAATCTAAACAAGTATCATTAGGAACATTAATTGCAAAGTAAGGTATATCTTTATCCATAGCATAATTTACTATTTCTTCAAGAGCATCAAGGTTATTCTTAACTCCGCCTTCTAATTCTACATAAGTGATACATCCGGCGTTGCTATAACCTGTTAATTGAGCTTCAATATCAATTTTATCAAATGGGCTCATTTCTTTCCATACAGGAACGTGAATGCTATTAGTAAAGTAATCTCTATCACTTACATTAGGGATAACTCCATATCTATCTTTGAATTTCTTCATTGATGTATAACACATATTTTCAGCAGGTGTATAATAAACACCAACATTTAAGTGTAAATCTTTTTTGAATTGCGCACATCTATCTTTAAATAGTTGTTCAATTCTTTTTGCTAATTCCATTCCTTCTTCTGTTGTATGGTCTTTACCAATTAAAATTTGTAATGTTTCTGCTAATCCTATTTGGCCTATTACAAGAGTCCCATGTTTCATAGCACTTTCAACTGTTTTTCCATCATATCCAAGCATAATATTATTTTCATACATGAATTTTGCGGATTCAGGTGATTGGCTAATTATCCATTGATATCTTTCTACTAACATGTCTCTTGCTTCATAGATTTTCTTATCTAGCAATTCCATAAAGGCTTCAACATCTTTATTAGCCTCCATAGCTAGAGTAGGCATTACAATAGTTACTGGGCAGATATTTCCGCGGCCATCCTTAGTTTGAGGATTTGTTCCAGGTTCTGCGTTTATATCACTACCATTATATGTTCTACATCCCATTGTTGAAACATATGTTTTAGGGTCATTAACATCGTATCCAGCATTAACAGACCAATCTACATTAACATAGTTAGGGTATAATCTTTGAGCTGTTGATTTAAGTGCTAGCTTGAATAAATCATAATTAGGGTCTCCAGGTTTGCGGTTAACACCTTTCATACATTGGAAGATACCGCATGGAAATATTGGAGTCTTTCTAACCTTACCAACACCTTCAATAGAACCTTCCAACAATGCTTTTGTAACCATTCTACCTTCAGGTAAAGTACAAGTACCATAGTTTATAGAAGTAAATGGTAATTGATTTCCACTTCTACTTTGTAATGTATTTAAATTGTGATACATTCCTTGAACAGCTTGCATTAATTCTTTTTCTGTCATATCCATTGCATATTGATATGTTTTATCACTTACTCCGCATCTTTCTCTAGCAATAGACATGTCTTTATTCCAATTTTCAATTGTTAAATCTTTTAAATTTGTAATAGTTTCAAAAGTATCAGTGTCTGCATGATATAATTTTAATGTAAAATCTATTTCATCAATATATTTAGCACCATCTTTTAAATGTTTGAAAAAACTCATTCTAACATATGGAACCATAGTCCAATCTAGGTGACTGGCGCTAACTCCTCCAAATTGTTGTAATGATTGAAGTTGAAATAATACAGCGACTAATTGAAATGCAGTGTTGATTGAACGAGCTGGTCTTACGTCAGTTTGTCTTGTGTTAAAACCTTCTGCTAATAATTTATCAAAAGGAACAGTTAAACAATTATGCATACCAACTGCATATGCGTCTAAATCATGAATATATATTTCATTATTCAAATGGTTCTCTCTAGCCATTGGTGATACTAGATAGTTAAGCGCATAATCTTTCATGAGCGCTGATCTTGCTTCGCCCATACGACCACCAAATGAATATTCATCAATATTTGCATTTTGATTTTGAACATTTGATGCTTCAATCTTTTCCTTAATGTTTTTCATTAGATTAGAGTTTTTATTTCTAATCTTATTTCTTTCTTCTCTGTAAAGAATGTATTCTTTAGCTACATCTTTGCGCTTACAACTCATTAAACCTTTTTCAACTAAATCTTGAATTTCTTCTATTTCAGGCGTTTCATCAACATCTAAATAGTACCCTTCAATATAATCTGCAATGTTTTCTGCTTTTGTTTGCGCATATTCGCTAATTTCGCCATCTACTGCCATAAATGCTTTTAATATGGCATTTCTAATTTTAGAAGAGTCAAATGGCACAACTCTCCCATCGCGTTTAATAACGTTCATATAAGTTCCTCCTTAGTATTTAATTATTTCAAGGATTTAACCTTTATATTTATATGAAAAACAAAAGTAAATAATTATTTACTTCTGCTTAATTTTAAGTCTTGCAAATCTAATTCGCGTTCATTAT
>Ga0265301_10000775_pt1 | contig 43806 bp, 69 predicted proteins | sample AusTroGonzalo_MG_2_FD_193488 | JGI IMG/M metagenome (GOLD analysis project Ga0265301, IMG submission 193488) | Bovine rumen microbial communities from tropical cattle in Woodstock, Queensland, Australia - Gonzalo_04 | ecosystem: Host-associated > Mammals > Digestive system > Stomach > Rumen ...
TGCAGATGTAAATGATTCCGAAGATAACCCCGATAATGAATGTTCCGATAGTCTGAATAATTCTCATTTAGATTTCTCCATTAGATACTTTGTGAACGCTTCTTCCGGAACTCTTGTCTGATTACCCGACCTGATGTAAACGCCGCCTGACTCCATGTAAGATTTAAGAAGTCGGTATGCTTTTGCTCGGCTAAACTGAAATGTTGTTTCAATTTTTTTAGGGCTTAACCAAACCATTGTGTTCCTTTCCGTATAAAGTCTTTATACTTCTTAAGCAAAAAAATATAAGCCTGCATCTTTGATCGGTATTTCCAGTAGTTTGCACCACTTCTCAATGTCTTCACTTGAAAATGGTACATTGCCGGTAAGTTTTCTTGAAACCGTAACCGGTGAAACACCTAATGCTTCTGCAAACCTGCCCTGTGTGCCAAACTTCTCTCTGATGCGGCCACGGAGCTTCGCATATTTAAAAACTGGCATTTGTTTTCCCCCTTTCTTGCGTATTTTTTCACCCGACGTTATGAGTATAAACACTTTATACTAAATCTGTCAACAGAAAAGTATAATTTTTTTATACTTTGTGTTATACTTTATACAGGAAAAAGAAAAGGAGAACGGCTATGACATACGAAACAACAGCAATTAGAATACGGGAAGCATTGAATGATGCTAATATGACACAGCAAGAGCTTGCAGATAAATCACATGTTGCAAAGGCTTCTATAAGTCACTATGTATTAGGACATAACAAACCTAACAACAAATCCGCTTATATGATCGGAACGGTATTAGGCGTTAATCCTGTTTGGCTCATGGGCCTTGATGCACCTAAATACATCCAAATGGATATGGAATCCCGTGACATAGACAAGGCTGCGGAGCTTTACGAAAAATACATACATGCTATTCCGGAGATTCAAGCTGCTGTGGATAGTCTTCTAAAATCAAAGAAACCTGATCCTTGATATCCTCGTCTGCTTCGATATACAGTTGTATAAACTCGTTCATTTCCATAACTACAATGTAACTGTATCAGACTATTTTAAACAGTTCCTTTTATGTTCATTTTTGTTTCACTTACTGAGACAGGGGGATATATGACAAATACAAAAGACCTGATTATCAAACTTAAGGCCGTTCGTGATGAAAGAGGACTTTCTTATAACGACATTCTTTCATTAGTAGAAAAGAACGGAGACTATGTTTCTCGATCATCAATACAGCGTGTATTCGCTGACGGTTCGGAAGACACTTCTTTCCGGTATGAAGATACTATCAGACCGATAGCAAACGCCCTATTAGATATTGAGACTATCGAAGATACTGACGACATGGATATCCAGGCCATGAAAGTATTATTGCAGTATAAGATTCAGCGTATTGAAGACCTTGAACAGCAGTTAGACAAGGAAAAGATTAAGTACCATGAGAAATTAGAGAAGGAACGTGAACAGTCCCGGAGAAGTATTGAGTTTTTAAAAGAACAAATCTCTTATAAAGACAAAAGGATGGACCTGTTATTGCAGTCCGTAGAAAAGAAAGACAAAAGACTTGATGAATTAATCGAACATATTATGAATTGCCCGTTCAGAAAAACAACCTAAAACAAGCAAAAACAAGCAGAAACAACCAAAAACAAGCAAAACAACATATAACTATAACTATAACTAATAATAAAGACTTTATAGAGGTTGTTTTATTTTGAGAAAGGAGACGCTATGTGGATCACTTCAAAAGGACTTATGCAGGAAGCCGTTATAGACCCCCATACAGGCCTTAAAAAAATAGTGTCGGTAAAATTATCGGGCAATGGTAAAAAAGCTCAATATGAGGCACAGAAACGTCTTACAGATAAGATTATGAAATTGTCCGAGACAAGGTTTAAATTGTCGGAGACAGTTGACATATACTTAAGTGAAATGCAAAGGACCTGGAAGCCTTCTTCTTTTACCCGCATATCATCACACTTTAAATCTATCCTTGATATTCTCGGTGACGGATATATGAATAACATATCTGCCGGTTACATAAGACAGAAGTTTTCCGATTCCGGTAAATCAAACAGGACTATCAATGACTATCAGAAAACACTTAAGACGTTTTGGAGATGGGCTTACCGCAATGACTTTGTTCAGTCACCCGAAGTCGCTGACAAAATGACAACGCTTAAGGATCAGTCGAAGAAAGAAAGAATACAGGATAAGTATTTAGAGACCGGAGAAATAAAAAGACTCCTTGCAGCTATGACCGAAGAACGGTTCAGACTGGCAACGGAGTTTATGTTACTTACCGGCGTTAGGGTAAATGAATTTTCAGCACTCAACAAAACAGATGTATGGGGCTCTATTGTTCGCATTAACAAGACTTATGATCGCCAAAATCACATCATTACGGAACCAAAGTCTTACACATCAAGAAGAGAAATACACGTTCAACCGGAGCTTAAAGAGTGCATTAATAAGATAAATAAATTCTGCAATAGGCAAAAGGAAATATTCGGATACGATTCTACTCTATTCTTCCCGGATATTGACGGTGGTTATTTCCCATATCAAATTTATAACAGGTATCTTAAGAAAGTCTCTGATGAAGTTATAGGAAGGCCGCTTACTCCACACGCATTAAGACATACTCATTGTTCGCAATTAGCCGCAAAGGGTTACAGCCTTGATGCTATCTCCGCACGTCTCGGCCATGAAGATTCTAAAATTACAAGAGAGATTTACTTCCACAGATTAAAGGAATTGAAGGACCGTGAAAACGAAGTTCTTGACTCAATTCGCATCATAACTTAACCAATTACTAAACCAAACCCCTCAAAGCCGCATGAATACTGATAAAAAATTGAGAACCGTTTTCATATTTTTTTGTCTTATAGTGTCTCATAATATCTCATAAGTCGCATAAAATCAAGGTTTTTTAATTTGGCCCAGGAAATATCTTGATATAGTCAACTTAACTATTAACTAAACCAAATTGAGAATGATTCTCAAACTTTAGCACGCAAAAGAGCCGACTTGAAAGCCGGCCCTTAAGCTGATTGAATGAAAGGATAAACCAACATGAATAATCTTTGCACCGAATAAATAATATCATAGGTTTACATAATCTGTCTACTATGTTATTATGATATTGCCTTTTCATCCCACCTCATAAAAACCCATACACCCCTTATATTCTTCACAACATCTGTCCATCTTAAAGCCGCCTTGTGTCGCAGCAGGGCGGTATTTTCTGCTTGAAAATCGGTTTACATAATGTATAATAAATGTGTAACAAGAAGCGTATGAAAACCCTCCGGATAGAATGAGTTCTAAAAAGAAAGACCCCCGTAATTGGGGGTCTATTCTTATTTAGCCGACCATGTTCCGGTCCTGGGATTATAAGTGGGCTGCCTCTTCCAGTCATTTCCAAATGCCTGCCAAAGTGTCATAACGTCTTCATCAGTAAAGTTATATCTTCCGAAGTAGTCAAGAAGTTCTTTCTGTGTTATTGTAGCACTATCGTCTGTGTCAACATCTGTAAGTATTTGGTCGAACTCGTTTCGTGACAATGAAGGAATGGTCTGCGTTACCTGATCGTACAATTCATTCTTTGCAATTTCAGGATTCTTTCTTGTCTTCCATACTCCGTCTTCGGCATTGAAGTAAGGGATGCTCGTCCACTCTTCATCACCGTATGCGTTCCACAACCTATCTACGCCTTCTTCGCTATGGTAGGTAGGGTTCTGATTAAGGTAATCAAGCATTTCCCCTTGTGCAATGTCGTGGCTGTCGTTCACATCAAGCATTTTGTATGTGTTAACAAATGTCTGTGCGGTAAGTCCGGGGATAGTATCTTTTGCTTTCTCAAAGTTAGTTATCATTCCATAGGAAGAATAACCGCCTGCATCTACTATCTGTTGGTGCATATCAACTAACTGCTGAATTGCATCTGCACCGCCTTGTGCGTATCTGTCTAATACATCAAGCCTTGCTTTCTCGGTATTATCTACACCGATCTCTGATAAGAAGGATGCACCCGTTACATAATTGAAGAGTGCTTCTTCTCCGCCTTCTGCGTAAGCCTTTTCTGCTCCGTCAAACTCTGTGTCAAGGTCAAGGAACTTCGCTCTTTCAACGGTCTGTATTGCGGAGTAGATAGAGCCAAGTGCTTTCTCTCTCTGTGCGGTAGGAAGGGACTGATACTCTCCGCTTTCGATAAAGGTACTTGCCGCCTGGTGCATTGCCGAGTCTGCTATTTGCAAGAACTCTGTATATTCCTTCGTGTTGGAAACGTGATCTCCTACATTGAGATAGCTCATGCTTATTTTAGGCATGAACGCTGTGGTATTCTTCGTTTCCTCATAGAGCCTTGTTGCTTCGTCTCTGACGGGATCAGCTAATGCAGAAGGTACAGTTACCATTGCAGGGTTCACAAGGTTATCGAACCACTTCTCAAATCCGTTACGGCCTGCGTTCTGTGCCATAGGTTCACCGTTAGTACCGATACGGGGTTGAAGTGTCTGACGAAGGAGAGGAACACCGGCAATAGCATTGTTAATGACACTCTCTTTTCCACCGGCACCGTAGGTATTTCTCTTGTAAGGATCAAGGGCAGCGGCGGTCTGTCTGACAAACGAAGGAAGGATAGCACTTGAAGCTGTGTTGGATATTGTCTCTGCTACGTTGTCGATAAGTTTGTTATCGGAACTGTAATTAGCACTACCCGTAAGTCTCTGCAAGCCTTGTAATGCTGCCTGCTCAAACATACTCTGTGAGCCTGCCTTGATACCATTGACAAGAGCATCAAGACCATCCTGGTCGGGTTTACTGAACTCGTCTTCAAAAGCAGATGCAGAAACAAGTGATGATCCAATTCCAGGAATCCAATTCACCGACCACTGATTACCGGTAAAGGGGCTAACAAAAGCGTACTCTTGCATACCGGCTTCTTTCTGTGCCTGCTTCTCTTTTGCATCATCAGAATACCCACCCGTGAGCATCCCTGCGTTCTTAAGCATAAGGCCCGTAGCGAACATGATAAGACCGACCACATTTCTTGAAGTCTCACGGACAAACCTTCTCTGATCGAATGAAGCTGAATCCAATGCCGCCCTTCCTGCTTCAAGGTTTGCCTTAATTTCGCTTATGGTCTTAACTGCGTTCTTGACTATTCCGAGAGGGCTTAATTCAAGGTTGGTCTTAACAACGTTCATAGGGGTACGAACGAAGGGCATTGATGCACCGGAAAGAATATCGAAACCGACATAATCCTGTGACATTTTTGCAAGACCATTCTTGATATCGGTTGCACCCTGGGCGAGCTTGGAATTGTCCTGATATACTGCTTCAAGGCCTTGTGCAGTAGCAACAGCCTTTACCCAATTATCGAGCTGTTCTTTTGTAGTGCCTTCGGGTATCTTTATCTTGTTCTTTTCAAGAAGGGTATTTAACTCATATACGGTCTGATCGTAGTTAGCTTGATAGAAGGGGTTATCTCCTATTGCAAGACCAAACTTAATCAGCTTGTCATAGAGTTTAAATGCTCCGTTCTTAAATGTAGTGCGGTTGTTCTTAAAGGTTTCGGTGATGTTATTCTCGTCAACACCGGCACGATTAGTAACATTTGCATCTGCGAACAGCTTAAATTCTTTTGCAAGGTCTTTGAGTTTTCCATTAAAGTCAGGGTCAGCGTCAGGAGTCCAATAGTCCATTATGGTCTGCTTGCCGCCCTTTTTAAATCCTTTGCCGTAAGTCTTAAGACCTTCCACAGTAAATCCGGTAGTGGTTCTTGTTCCCGTGTACCTTGATACAAAAGCATCAATAGGGCCGGAAAAGGCTTTAACTAATGTTTGGTCGAGTGCTGCCTTGCCAATGTTACCACCGAAGTTTCTTGAAATAAGTGTACGGAAGGATGCAAGAAGGTTGTCAAGCCAAAGAGTAGTAAACTTCTGCCTAAACTTGACGGGTATCTGCTCGTTAAGCATGTGTGCAAGCTCGATATTAAGTCTTGCTTCCTTTGCAAATGAAACCTCTTGTCCGTCATACTGATGTGCTTTCTTAAGAAACTCTTTCATAAACTCATCAGTAAGTATTCCGTCAGCGTACTTCTGTGCTTTTTCTTTTAATTGAAGGTCTGCGTCTTCTTCTTTGACTGTCTGCTTTACATAAGCAATAGCCTGGGCGAGTTTGCCTTCGGGAGTATTAGCCGACCACTTCTTTAAGGCTTCGATCATCTGTCCTGCTGTGTGAACCTTGTCTCTTACCTTCTTGAAGATTTGGACTTCTCTGTTCCACGCTTCGTCAGGATCAACACCTAACTTTGCCGCCTTCCTTGCGTTCTGTGCTTCACGCATAGCACACATCATTGCAGTATCGGTGTCTACGGCATCCCACTCTTTACTGCCTTCATCCTTAACAAGTCTGTTAAATTCGTTATTGAATCCGTTCCTCTTAAGTTTTTCTTCCGCTGCGTTAAGAGATGCTTCGTGAGTTACGGCTTCTACTCTCTTAAGGTCATCCGTAATAAGGCTCTTATACTCACCTTTGTTCAAAACTTTACTGCGGCGGTATGAGTTGTTAGCAAACTCCGACTCTTTGAACTTTCCGGTATGAAGTTTATTGTCTTCCTCAATATCGGGAGACTCTTCATTCTCGCTGAAAAACTCTACATTATAACGGTGACTACCTTTATCCAAATCATTTACAGCATTATCAAGGGCCTGCCCTGCGTTCTCTGCCGTGAGATTAGCAGTTTCTTCGTCAAGACCATCATTATCTCTTTCAAGCTGTTCTGTGGACTGCTGTGTAGGCTGTGACTGCATCAAGCGATCAAACTCTTCTCTCTTGAATTGCCCCGTTTCTCCATCCATCCATTCAGGATAGTTTTGGAACATGTATTCATCCATAGCGTTAATGCTACGAATAATCTGCTGTCCCTCTTCGTATCCCGGCTGATTCTGCGTTACATAGTTTACTAACTGATCTCTATTGTTGACGTAGTTTTGAACTTCCTGGGGAACGGTTTCCCTTGTGGTCTGCTCAACAGCAGGAATATTCTCATTCTGTGCAACGGGAGTCTGCTGAACAGTAGGAATAGGCTGTTCTGTCTGTACGGGCTGTTCAACAGTCTGCTCTACCTTTACTTCCTCTTTAGGCTGTTCTGCTTCTGCTGTCTCGGTCTGTGCTTCGGTATTCTGATTAAGAGAAGGAATCTTACCCGTGATAATGTTTCTTCCCGATACAGCGTTTGAGCCTGCCTGCATAATTCCACCGGCTGCACCGCCCATAACTACATCCATAAGAACCTGGGATGCGTAGTCTTTTGCAACAGCGTCCCTTGCCTGCTGTGAATTATATCCTGCGTTCAGATATTCACGGTATCTTGTCTTAAGTTCGGACTTATCTCCGTTACCACCGACTCTTGTTACAAGCTCGTCAAAGAAGGTATCTAACAGACCTTCCGCACCTTCCTGCAAGCCTTCTGCCGCCATTGATCCGAGAATACTACCGCCCTGTGAGAAACGTCCAAAAGGAAGTGCTTCGGTTGCCGCAGTTGACAGACCCGAAAGCACACCTTCTGCAAGTGTCTGATTATTGGAAAGCCCACGTTCAGCGGCACTATTCATAGTAGCGTTAGACTTTTCAAGACCCATTACGGAAGCCGCAGGAAGACCCTTTAAGAGTTTTGCAAGTCCCTTCGCTCCTTCTGCACCACCGCCGCCAAGACCACCGGTAAGCCATGCCGCAAACAGCATATCACCTACGGAGTTTGCTACGTTGTACGCACCTCTACCGAGTTTACTGTCAATGTTTTCGTTTACAGCTTGCCTATAAATATCCGCATTGGTCTGTTTAGACTCAATAGGATTTCCCTTAACGAAGTCAAGGACTTTATCTATATTGCCTTCAATGCTGCCAAAAGCGTTTTCGGGGATAGCATTAAGAGAAGACATAATAGGATGCTCTTTCGCATACTGTGAAAGTACATTCTGTCTCTCAATTTCATTCTGCTGTCTGTTCCACGCATCAAGGTCTGCCTGGGTAAGTCCTGCTGACTTCATTTCATCAGTAAGAGTACCCTTCATTTTCTCGTCCTGCTGTCTGCGAAACTCTCCGTAAGGCAGGGAAGCACCGGCAAGGAACGTAGCGGCATTAGCAAGTTTAGGGTTATCTGCCATTGCATTGACCCATCCACTCATAATAGGGCTACCACTTTTAGCCGCTTCAACGGAAAAGGTATTAGCCCCTCTTGCCTGATCTCTTTGGCCGAGTTCTTCTAATACCTTCTCTGTATTTCTTGCTCTATTCGCATTACTTAATACGGGTAAAGGTTCAGAAGAACGGGAGCTTAATGTTACTCCCGTCCTTTCCTGAATACCTTTGCGTAACTTATCAACACTTGCTGCTGATGATTTAGCTGCCATAGTTTATACCTTTCATAGTAAGGTTAGCCAATGTGTTGTAAAGGTCTTCATAAGCTCCGGCTCTTGCCTGACTTCTGTAATTAGCTGCATCATTAAGGGCCGATACTCTGCTGTTCTGTGCGTTCAGAAGTGAATCATTGTATCTCTGACGAGCGTTAGTTACGTTGTTCAGGTAGTTAAGAAGAAGTTCACGGAGACTGTTCTGCGTGTTCTCTTCTACGGTGTTGCGGTTATTAGCGTAGTTATTTCTCATATTCGCTAATACACTTTCGGTAGCTCCACCGGTAAGGCCGTAAGCATCAAGCTGATCCGCAAGGTTCTTTTCCTGCATCATTCTTGAAATGTATGCTTCCTGCATTGCCCTTCTTCTTGCTTCTTCAAGTTCGCCCCTGGAATTAGCAAGCTGACTGTTAAGAAGTGCTTCGGTGTCTGCGTAGTTAAGTCCGAGTGCATTAAGCATGTTCTCATAATTGAGATTCAGACTATCGAGAAGGGAGTTGTAGTTTGCATCATACTCTCCAAGTCTCTGATTAAGCAGATCGTAGAGTGCGGAGATATCCATATATCCGTTATCGCCCACATAGCTTACTCCGCTTGTTCTTGTTCCACTTCCACCGCCCGAACCACCACTCTTTGATGTAGCACTTGCGGAAGAAGTAGAACCGCCGCCACTACCCAAGAGGTAGTCTGAATTGGGAGTGCTGTAAGGTCTTACGTCTGAATCAACAGGTCCGGAAGTCAACGCTTCATAGAGTGATTCGATAGGAGCGTTGTAGTCATACTTTCCTACTCTATCAATTCCCTGCATCATTCCATCACTTATTCCTATGTTCTCATAAGGATAGTTTGGGTTGCTGTAAGGCCTCTCTGCAAGTTCTCTTTCGGCCTTGCCTTCTTCGTCAAGTCCCTGCAACCTATAATTGTTTCTTACATTTCTTCCCTTGCTGCTCTGATCTATCAGGTTAAGAAGAGACTGATAACCGGGATTAGATGTTGCAAGTCCGGGAGCTGCGGTAAGAACACTCGCCCAAAGATTAGTTCTCTGTGCAGGGGAAAGGTTTGCAACGGCAGGGTTTGAGCCTGCTCCTGCAAGCATTTCTACGTTTTGAAGATAAGGATTAACGGTATCTGCTATCGAATCGGGATAAATTTCGTACTTGTCGGGAGCTGCGGTAATATATCCACCCTTGCCGACTGCATCAGGATTATAGGTTGATGCAGCAACGGGGTTAGGGGTTGTTGCCTTGCCGACAGTATCAAGGCCGACATTCATGGTAGGAGTAGGGTTTTCTGCCTTTGCCACGGTAGCAGGGGCAGTATTCTTTTCGGGAGCTGCGGTTACATACTCGCCTTTACCAACAAGGGGAGAAGATGTATTCGTTATCTTTGCCGCCGTGGTATTAGTACCCTTGCCGACATTGGAAGATGCCTGACTCTGATAAGCTGTTGATGCGTTAGCACTACTGTACGGTCTTGATCCTATTGTAGTAGTGGTATTCTTTCCTGCCGTAGTATTCTGTGTAGTATACTTACGGTCATTTGTAGTTGTTGCTCTTCCGGTTGCTCTTGCTGCCATTTTTAATCTCCCTTCTCTATGCTTGCCTTATCGGTAAGGCCTTCACCGACTATGTATGCGATCACGGTAGCTCCTGCCATGATAAGTGCCGATACCTGCTCTGCATCACTCGGACTGTCACCGAAGTATACAAGAAGCATTGAAACGAATGTTGCTATTGCAAGCCAAAACTTTCTTGATGTGAGTTTTCTTTTCCAGTCAATATTCATTTTCCGTTCCTTCCTTCGGCCTTGCCGAAAACTATCCAATGCCAATAGTACATTTGGTTACTGTCACCGTATGCTTCTCGCAAGTCTGCGTATCTTTCCTTGTATGCTCTTGCGTTGAAGTCTGCGTTGCCCTGACGAAGCTCATTCATTCCGAAGTCTCTGAAATGATCCCAAAGTGTTCCGTCATTTACTCCGTAAGGGGATGCCGCTACATCAGGGTTATGGTCTCTGTAATAGGTCGGGTCGAAGACTTCTCCGTAATTGATTCCGTCTATTACATAGTCTCCCGAAGGAATGTCACCGCCACTTGCAAGCAACATACTGACCGTATCAGCCACGTTTTTCATGCTGTTATACAAGAAATTTCCAGGACACGATTTGCGGGCGTACCACCTATGGGCGGCGATCACATTGTAGTTATTAGCGTTGCTTGCGTAATATTTATCACCGTTCCATATTACTTTCTTGATGCCGTGTCTTTTACAGATATCCACCATTAAGTAGACAAGTGATGCTATTGCTTCGGCACTCATAGGATAGTCAGGGGCTAACGCAGTATTGGCTATCTCGAAAGTGAATGAGTGATGATCCATCATTGCACCCGTGACTCCGTTTACATTCAAGTCACCGCCCGTAGTCCATGCTCTGTACTCTTCGGGTACGTTCTGAACAATGTCCCCGTTTGAACCGATACAGTAATGACACGAAGCCTGAACAGCAGGGTTTTGAAACCTTCTTGCCGTGGACTCCGCACTACTCATTCCTGCGGTACAATGGGGAATAAAATCAAACTGTGAAGGCTTTAACTTCGTATTCCTAATAGAGCAGTTGTAAGTCCATATCGCACACTTTGCTAAAGGACTGTCGGGTTTTCTGTTTAAATCGTATTGAACCATATTTACCTCGTCATATTTCCGTAGTCCGTATGTCTCCACTACTCTCATATTATTGGCAACGTAGTTAGGGCCGGTTGCGTAACTCTTTGACTTCAATTCTGTTAGATACTGTTCGGGATCGGTTATTCCCTTTACCTTGTACTTACCGCTTGCGATAAACTGAAAGTAACCTTGTACTCCGTCATCCATATCTGCAAAAGCGTACCACTCGGTTACTATCGGGTAATACTTTCCGTCTTTCCACTCGGCAGACTGTGATGTAAACTTGCCACTATTGCACGTTACTCTGTTACCCTTGTACTTGATTCCGTGGTAGTTGTTGTAGGCGGCTTTATCGGACTGTCCGAATCCGCTTTCCAATATCGCTTGGGCTATAATTGCCGAACACACTCCGAAGCCGTACTGTTTCTGCCACTTCTGAACGTAAGGGGCTATGGAATTGATGAAGTCTGTTTGTACGCTCATAGTCCTAACTTCCCAAGAATGAACGCTACTACCGCAGTAACTACCGCAACAACGATATGGGAAACAACGCTTCTCCATTTCTCTCCGTCACGGTCTTCCAATACCTTAAGTCTTTCGCCCTGCGACTTCTGTTCATCAGACATGTGTTCCATGTGTATTGCTAACTTTTCCACGGAAGTAGAGATAGAAAGTACCTGCTTAAGAGTGGCTTCAAGGCTGTTTAACCTATCATTCTGTCTGCCGTTCTCTTCGTCTACCCTTCTTGCAAACTCGGTGTGTTCGGTTCTTGTGATGTACTCTTCCATTTGTTAGCCCCACATTTCTTCTTTGATGTATGATTTCATTTATACGTCCTCTCTTCCGTAGATAGTACACGTTACGATTTCTCCCCACGTATACTTTCCGCTAACTGCAAAAGTGGAACTGACTCTGAATCTTACTTTGCTTGATTCTTTACTATCAAGTATCACGTTGTCAGCAGTTGTAGAGGACACTCCGTAACTATCACCAAACGCTACCCATTCTCCACTTGCACTATCGTATACTTCGGCATAGAAAGTGATTGTTCCCGCAGAGGAAGTACCTTTTGCGTTTCTGATATCAATTCTTGCTATTCTGATAGATGTACCGAAATCGTATTCGATATAGCCGTCAAGCACATTTGCCAATACCGCACTCCAATAAAAAGTATATGTTGAAGTATTGCCGTCAAATCCGTTGTATGCTTGTCCTTCTACTAAACCGCCTGCGAAGTTTGCCGTACAAACGCCACTCGGAGTAGTGTTGGAAGTCATATTCGGGGACTTCTTATTCAGAACACTTTCAAAGTATTCAGACTTTGCTATTGCTTCACACCAGGTCGCATCCGCAAGTAATGTATTCGCTGCATAGTTGTTTAGTCCGATATAGGTCATTGCGGTACTGTTATCGCAGACACCCTCTTCTGTGGTAAATTGAAGTGTCTTAACAGACGTTCCCCATCCCCAAACTTTTGAAGATATGTAAAGTCTGTAATATAAATACTCTGTATCATTCGTTAAGTTATAAGCATGATTTGAAGGAGTATTTTCATACGGTATAGAATCGGTAAGTAAAGTATCCCAAGTATTATTGTCGTTGGATGCCTGAATCGAAAAAGCGTTTATTGACTGACCGGGCGGAGTGGCAGAAGAAGAAGCATCGGGTCTTATTACCACACGTTTTACACATTTTGCAGATGTAAACTTGTACCCGACATATTGAGGTACATTGGCATCAGCAGGCCCCCACTCCGTTGAATCGTCTCTGTCAAATGCTCTCCATATAGGGTAAGAACCGCTTACAGAAGATGCGAAGCAAAGTCCTTCGGGAGTGTTATTGCTTGTCATTTTAGGAACAAGAGCAGTAGCAACCGCCCAAGTTGTTGATCTAACCATATAGTCAACAGCGTTTTCACTTGCAATAAGTGCAGACAGCGTATCGGTATCTGCTAATACTTCCGCAAGCGTGGTATAGGTCTTATCCCAAATGTTTGCACAGTTAAGCCAAATCTGAATATCATCCGTAGGCTCAACGGTTCTTCCATCAGGGATATTTGATTTTCCGAAAATCTGATACCAATTAAGCTGTTTCATTTAGGCTTCCTTTATCCTTACGTTGAGTGCGGTTGTAGGAACTTCCTCACAGTAAACGGTTACTCTTGCAAGACCGATTTCCACGGCATAGAGCTTCTTAAAGTCTTCCAAAGTACCCGTGAGATTTACGGGATAGTCAGCAACCATATCCGTAGCGAAGTTGGTAAGGGGATTTCCGTCTTTGTCGGAAGTGATAGTGATAACCTGCATTGTTTTGGTCTCGCCCCATATCGTTACTTCCTCTTCGGTATATCCCGTAGTGGGTAAGGTAATGTCATACTGATTCTTGAAGTAGAGTGAGTTGTGACCTTCAAGGGCTTCGGAGTTATCCACGATTCCATCATCATCAGTATCGTAGACAGCCTTTGTCATATCACCGCCACCCATACTAACAACGTAGTCAACGATAGCCTTGTTGGTAGGTAACTTCGTATCGTCGTTAGTGACGGTATCGGTAACGGCATCAACAACGGCATTGAATTTATCAATAGACAGATTTGCAAGTGAGTCGAACCTTGCCTGCATATCTCCCGTGGAAAGACCGGGGGTATCGGGAAGACCCGTTACACCCTTACCCGTTCTATCGGCTGATGAAATTTTATATGTGTCCTGAAAGTTTCCCATTTTATCACCTAATGTTTAAAGTTGCCTTTCTCAACATACTCGATCCCGATTTTATCCAATGCGAAGGGTTCGTTGACATTAAGGTTCTCAAATCTGTATCTTGCTTTATCTACTTTCTTTACTCTTGTCTTTAAAGGAACAACCTTGTTCGTAATATCCGAAGAGAAGGAAAGTTTTGAGAAGACCAATGCTTTGAATGAAAGATAAGATGCGGTTGAAGCGTTAGTGGAAAGCACCGTCCAAAGTCCACGCTTCATTACTGACATTCTTATTGATGTGACGATAGCCTGCTTAAGTCTGACAGCGAGATATCTGAAAGTCTTATTCTTGTAGAACAGCTTTCCGTCAAAGTCGGGGGTTTCCCAACGGCACATGATAGCCGCACCATCATCATTGTAGGAGAAGATATCGTCAGGGTTCGTGTAGAACTTGCAGACTTTTCCGGTCTTTGAACCGAACCACAAAGCCCCGTCTTCTTCCCACATTGTATTGGCATCTACATTGTCCCTAAAATAGCCTACAAACTGTCTTGTGGAGTAAGGGGCAGATTTATCCGTCTGCACACTTTGAAGCCCGTCAAGGATGTATAGAACGCCATTTACGGCTAATATATAGAAGTCCTTATAGACAAACGCAAACGCTTTATCAAGGTCGGTCTCATTTAAGAGTTTTCCATTGAGGAAGAATGATCTTGAATTAGTTAATTCTCTTCCCGTAATGTCCTGGGAAGTTAAAGCGTATACTCCGAGTGGAGTCAAGAATATCGGTTCTCCTGCAAGATAAGCATGTGAGTAAGAACAAATCGAAGGCGAACCGTGTAAAGTGGTCTGTGTAGCGAAAGTAACTTCGTTATTTACCGTGGTCGAAGATACTAATACAATGTTCTGCTCTACTTCTTGTTTATCTTTGAAGACAGCAAGATAAGAAGAAATAACAGAATAGCCGACAATAGCTGATTTCGCAGTCCCAATGAGCTGATAGTTAGTGTCGGGGAAATAGGTAGGGTCATTCGCTGCACTATACCATTGATAATTGACGTATTCATCATCAGGGTTTCCCGAAACGAACAGTCTGTTAAGGTCTCCACTTGCTCCGTACAAAGTACCGATAGAGCATTTATTTACCCTATCCGCATAGCCTTCTACGGTCTTATATGCAGTTATCTTTACGTTATCTTCGCCCGTTACGGGGGATTCGCCAGGGGCAGTATTGAACGTAACTACTCCCGTTTCTCTGTCAACACTAAAGTCTGTGTTCTCAACGAGCGTACTCCAAGTACCATCATTCTGTAAGATTTCCGCTTTGACTTCGGTATCGTCAAGATCGGTATAACTTAAGTGGTACTCGGTTGTTCCTACTGTTCCAAGAAACTGTTCCGTGAAACCGGGGGATAAAAGATTTAACGCATAGTAAGAAGTACCGCCACCGGCAGGATTACCGCCGATAAGGGTAACGGGAATCTTCGCATCACTTGATGCTTTCTCAACAGTTGTTCCATCCCATATTAAAAGTGCTTTACCGTCAAGAATACAAACCTTATCTCCGAACTGCCATGAGCAGGAACGTGCGTTGTTTGCATCTGTGTAAAGCTCCGTAGGGTCATCATAGTCCCCGTAATAAATCTTCTTGCCTGCGTGGACTAAACCGTGTGTCTTGCCACGCATTGTATGATAGCCATTAATAGGGTCGGTGAACTCGGCAATGGTCTTATATCCCATTGACTTTCTTACCTTGCCGGGAACGTCACGGATCATATTAAGCACGTTAGGGGACTTATCTATATCCACGTTTGCAGGGTCATTAGTGAAGTCTGCACCGAGAAACGTATCTATTGTTAAAGTGCTTCTCGAAGGAGAAGCCGGTACTTTGAATTGAACAGCCATTTATACCCACTCCGAAGTAAATGACTCCTTCCCTGAATAATGGGAAGTGTTTACAAGTGATTCGAGACCGACCTCAAAGAAATTACGAAGGGTTGTGGAAATAGCAAGGTCATCATCCATATATAACTGTGAAGCCATATATAAGGGTAAGAGTGCCGCTACTTCATCATCAAGCGGTAATACATAATCGTCTTCGGTCTCTTCCGTGAAGTGAACGGGGTAAGCGTGGTAGTAAATCGTATACATTCCAGGCTTATTAGAAGGAAGTATTAAGATGTGGTCGGACTCTCTGTAATAATCCGTTGTGCTTAAGTAGACGGGAGATACACCGCCTTCATAAGTGATGGAGTTTTCAAAGAGGTTGTAGAAGTCAGATGCCAAAGTCTTAAGGTCATACTTGACATATCTGCCGTATTCCGGAACCTGGGCTACATCATCCGCTTCGGGGAAGGTTGCCTGATAGAGTGCGATATTCTTTACAGTTGCAGGATAGTCGCTCTCAAATCTGATAGTTACCTTCGCTCCCGTGGTATTGGGATAGTTGCCTTTTATCTCTGTGAATGAACCGTAAGAATCAATGGCGATCTCTCTGTCTTCGTCACCGCCCGTTATGTAGCAAGTGCCGATACCTGAATACTGAAAGTAATAAGACTTGATACCGTCTGCAACATACTCGAAGTTAGACCCGTCATTGAGTGCGATAGCAGTCATTTCGGGTATTTCATTCTTCACGGGCATGTGATTTATAGAAATGGACTTGACAATAAACTTACCTGCTGTGGTAAGCCTTAACAGTCCTTCATTAGCCGCATACGGCATACCGGCGATATAGTCTTTCGTAGACTCGTCTTCGACTATCTCCGCACCGTCAGCAGCGTACATCTTCTGCAAGGTAGCAAGTTTTATATCTTTCCAGGTATACATTTACTTCGCTTTCCTTCCCCTTTTGGGCTTGTCTTCGGTTTCCTCTTTGATTTCTTTCAAGGGCTTATCTTCGGGAATCTCTTTGAGTGTAGTGAGCTTACATACGGGGAATCCTTTTCCGTCCCTGCCTACAACCTCATATATTCTTCCGTCAGACTTTATGTATTCTGTCTTTAACATATTTACTCCTTATATCCCCCTACCCCGAAGGATAGGGGGAACGTAGGTTATACAGTAGGATCGCTGTAAGTTGAACCGTGAGCTGCACCGCCCATAATCATGTGCTGCCATGAAGTGAATCCGCATGAGAATCTTGAATAGCCGTTCCAGATCATGTTGTTGTTGGTGATATCAACGTCACCGGTAACATCAAGAGCAACTCTGTCGTAGAACTTGTTGCCAAGAAGCTCCTTGTTTGCCTGCGAAGACATAAGGATGTAAGGCTCGTGTCCGGCAACTGCTACCTGCCATGAAGGATCAATGATGAGCTTCCACTTGCCCTTGTTGACGTTTACATCATTGTAGTCGCTGCCGACCTGAAGATCGGAGTCGATTACCTTGCGAACTACTCTTTCAAGGTTAGGGCAGTTGGTAGGAATGATGATGGTATCGTAGGTGTAACCCATAGTGAGACCGGAATCATTCAGGAAGTTTCTTCCGTAGTTAGCAAGGATGTGAAGAATCTTGTCATCATTGCCGAAAGCGTTGGTGAAGATGTTGGACTGAGTGATTCCATCATTTACAGCAATGGGATGATCTACTGCGAATACTGCCTTTCCGTCAGCAGATGCACAGTCGAATCCGGAAATGCCGCCGAATGAGAAAGTGGTCTGTGTAGCTACTGCTTCTGCGTTTGCGGTAAGAGCTGCACTTGCAAAGTCTGCTCTGGTACGCTTGTAAGCCTGAACCATTCCACGGGCCTTTGCCTGCATGAGATCGACTTCATTATCCTCGTTCATTTCACGGGTGATGATGAAACGCTTCTTGAACGTGGTGTGCTGAATGGTCTTGGTAGGGCCGCCAATGATATCATCAAGTGCTGCATCTGCTCCATCAGTTGAGGTAGGTGCGAAATCGCTGAAAGTGGTGACTTTACCGATCTTCTCTCCGAAGCGGTTAGACTTCCTGACGTTGAATACGTCAGTTACGAACTTCTCATAGTCGGACTTCTCGGTGTTGACATCATTGATGTACGCTTCCATCATCTGTGCGTTCACGTTCCATGTGTCATTAGCAAGTCCTGCGTTCTTGGAAACTATTCCAGGTACATGTGCTGCCATAGTTTATCTCCTTTAATTTTTGAAGGTTAGGGGCGGTTCTCACGTTATGAACCGTCCGTAAGGTTTTCACTCATGTAATGAGTTGTTATACAGCTCCCTTATCTGTGCATCTGTCTTGTCGGGGAAGAACATTCTCCATTGGTCGATTACGTTTGAAGGAACTTCCCTCAAATCACTTCCTTTGGTAGTGCCTTCCGTTGCGGTAAGGTGCTGCTGTGACTTCGCATTATTGATAGCCTGCTGTTTGATCGCTGCGGTTCTGTTATTCGCTAACTTATCCGCATAGACTAATTTGTAAGCATCAACAACGCTTAAGTGATTCTCGTTTACATATCGCAGGACTTCGGGGTATCGTTCCGACTGCTCAATGTCTTTTGCAGATTTAATGTCGGGGTCTAACTTTGAGACTTCTTCTATCTGCTTTTCAAGGTAAGTCTGCACTTCCTTAAGTCGCTGTTCCTGTATAACGAGATTCGCAGCCTTTACTGCCGGTGAGTTATTGACTGCTTTATCGATCAATTCGGGGTCGATACCGTTATCAGCAAGTTTCTTCTGTGTCGCTAACTTCTCTTGTGCGTCAAGTGCGTCAAAGTATTCTCTTGCGGACGTTATAGGCTGTCCGGTGATGGGGTTACTCAACCCCTTGAATCTTTCTGCCACTTCCGCATCAAGTGCTGACATTTTGCGGTTCGCTTTAGCTTCTGCTTCTCTGCGGACTCTTGCAAACGCAGCGTTGCGGTCTTCCGGCTGTTCCTCGGTGACTTCGGGTTCAGTGTTCCCTTCGGGTTCACTTTCTGTTCCCTCTGTGTTCACTTCGGCTTCACTTGCTACTTCTGTCTGCTCGGCGGCTTCAGACTCGTTTACGCCGACTTCTAATTCTTCCATATTGCTCTCCTATTTTTACGCTATTAGTTGCGAATTTATATAAAACCCTTATGGGCCTTATTCAAAGGTAACTTCCTTTTCGTGTTCGATAGTCTTGACTACTTTGCCATTGTTGTCACATTTAGGATTACGGCAAGTCAATTCCTGAACAACAAACAGCTTATCGTCACGGACTACATATTTAGTTGACATTACTCTTAAGAGTGTCTTACATGCCGGGCAAAGGTTGTCCATTCTGTACTCCTAACTGCTGCATAAGCTGTGCTAACTGATTCTGCTGCTGTGTTTCTTCCATCTGTCTGACAAGATTAGCCTTAACCTTTGATGCGTTAGGATAGTCGCTGTCTTCGAGATAAGTCCACAGATTTACAAGTGTCTGAATTTCTCCGATAGGCCCGAAAGCTCCTGCCTGGTACTTAAGGTCTATCTGATTCCACATTGCTTCACGGTTCATCATTATTGTGGAAGTCGGGTCTACCTCGAAGATAAACTCGTCATTCCAATACAATTCTCCCGAAGCATCAACCTTAAGAAACTCGTAGCGGTCAAAGTGTGAGTATTCATCCGAACCGTCAGATGCCTTTGTTACTACGCTCATGGGCTGATCCGCATAGGCAAGCATGAACTTGAACATTATTTCGTACAGCCTGCAATATGCCTGCTGTTTCATTATTCGCTTTGATTCCATACGGCCTGCTGCCTGATTAATGGAATACTGCTTTGCGGTTCCGGAAACTGCGGAAGCATCATATTTACCCTGGTAAGCATCTGTGATACCGAGAGTAGACCTTGCAGCTTCGTAGTTATCCATAATTGCGATACGGTCATAACTAACATCAGCAATAAGGTTCTGAACGGTTATCATTGATACTTCGTTAGGGTTATCGACTCTGACTATCTTTAACTCGGTATCATCAGTCTCTACGTTCTTATTTTCGGGAAGGGTTACGATAGAACCGCCCTTAAGAATCTTCTCCTGATATTTAGAGCCGTACTTCTTGATAGCATCCTGCTGATCTTCGATAACTGCGGCATCACTTACACCGAGTAACGATTTAGCCTTACTTACGTTCCTGCGAAGGACTAAAGGCATTACATTGGGCTTATAGTACGGAATCTTCTTATGGGTACGCTTGACTTCCATCTTGGGCTGTCCCATTTCGTCAAGAACCGGAAGTCCGTCTTCTCCTACAACGGGAACTTCTTCCTCTTCGTATGCAGGAACTTTTACCTTGTTGCCGTCTTTTCCATAGGAGAGAGTGACGATATCTTCCTCTACCTCTTCGTACTCTTCAATAGTGGTCTCGAATGATTTTGACCCACACTCGCATACGTCTCCGTCTTTGACCCTTCCACACTTCTTACAGCGTGTAAGTCTGCGGGCCTGGTAATTCTCCATATCTTCAAGAACGGTATCACCACACCATGTAAATATTCCGATCTCGCCATTCTCGGAACGGTAATAAGTCTTGATAACGGTTACTAACTCGTCATTAGACTCTTTCTTATTCTCGACCTCGGTATTGACTTCATCAGATACGTCAACGTTATATGCTCTCTTGACCGCATCTTTTGTCATTGCTAACTGCAAAAAGACATAATCGAGCTTGTAAGGGTCGGTTACATCTGCCTGGGGGATAACGGTTTGAGGGTCTCTCTCGTTGATCTCCAAATCTCCGGTAGTGCAATGGTCTCCTTTACGGGAATCCCATTCAACGTGATACCAGTCACCGCCCTGAACGATAGTGACTCTTTCGGAAACGTCATTCATTTCGGGGAAACGAAGCTCTCTAATCTTGTTTTCGAGCATCTTTTCGATTATCTTCGCCTGCTCCCTATCTTCTTCGTGCTTTGCAGTTACTTTAGGCATAGGGATAGAAGAATCAACCTCGGTCTCCAATAACTCATAAATGATATTTCTGACGTTCTCGGACTGCTTTGAGGAATCTCCACCGCCCTTATTCTTTGAACGTCTTGTGAAAGCATCACCGTTATATAACCTATCCTGATTACGCATACGGTTTAACTGATCCGCATACGCATCTTTAGACTTGTTATACTTGTCTTTCCACTCTTGGAGTTTTGTGTTGGGCTTTAAGGCATCCTTCATGCGTTTAAATAACCTCATAAGATGGGTTCTCCGTATATTGATACCATCAATGCTTTGGTCTCTTTGTCTGCGTTCTTATAGTCCTGGATTAAGTCTTCTCTCCACTTCTTTCCTTTCGGCTTCGGGGTCTGTGCTGCGGTAGTCCACCACACGCAGAAGTACCTTAAACTGTCGGGATCGTGGGTTAAGTCATGGGGCTTTTTTGCGTAGACGTTAGGTTGCTTATCGTCTTTCTGTATTTTTTTAAGGCAGTCATATAAATTCGGTGCTTCGCCTTTTAATAGTGTTAAACGGCTCTTTTTGCCTTCTCTCGGACGTAGCCACTCTTTCATTGCCGCACATCCGGCAGGAAAGTCTCTACTTGTTTTCGTTAAGTTGACCCCTGCTTCGTGCCATAACTCGGCTCTTGACTTACCGTTTAACTGACTTCTGTTCCACAAATCGGGTGGAGCAAGGAATAGTGTCACGGGTTCGGTACAAAGGTCATTTAAGACTTCTGCGGCCTGCCCTATGGTTAAATTCGGAGCATCATACTCTCTATAAACCTGGGCTTCGCCTTTATCGTTAATCCATATCCAATGTGCCGAGAACATATCTAATCCGTAGTCGATAGCTACATAGGTCTTTTTCGTTCCTTCAAGCATGTCTACGGCTAAAGTATTTACTTCGTTGACTTCGGGGAAGAACGCTCCGCCCGGTACTGTCAACGCTTCTTCTATGGTTGCAGGGTACTCTTGGGTGATTAGCTCTCCCAACGCTCTCTTGGTATCTTCATACCACTTCGCATCACGGGAAGGGTCTGCGTACCACGGAATGAAAATCTTGTTGAATCCGTTATCAGGGTCGGTGAAAAGTCTTTCAAACAGTGATCCACGTTTAATTGTGGATATCAGTATGACTTTTCCACCGTCAGGACTGTTGATAGTAGGATATGCCGCTGTCCATATCTCTTCCGCCCATTCCTGGAAAGCGTGTTCGTCCATTAAGAGCAAATCTGCTGTGAACGAACGGCCCGCATTGGGTGATGATGCAAACGCTTTCATGGTAGATACCGGTTCATTACCGTTACGAACCTCGATATCCAAAGCGTTCTTTTTATATGTAGGCCCCGTCCATCCGGCGGGCTTTTCTCTTTCATTAGCGATCAAGGCCGGCATGTGAGCAAAGATAAACTCTACTCTTCGGATAAGCTCTTTCGCTTCCTCTTCTGACCTTGATAATGCGATACAAAGTCTTCCTGAACGTGTTAGGAGCAAGTGAGCTGCGATATGACACGCCATCCACGAAAAGCCTAACTGTCTCGCTTTAAGAGCTATATTTAACCTGTGATTACAGATTGAATGTAAGGCTTCTTTTTGAGCATCCCATAACTCGAATTTCTGTACTAAAGGCTCGTTGACCTTCTTGACTTCGATATGACCGTAGGTTTCTATGAAATACTCAATATGGTCTTTACAATATTCAATCTCGTTATTTCTTAACGCTTCCTTCGTCAAGGCCTAACCTCTTCATCAGGTTTGTCATTAGCTCTTTATCTCCGTCTGTCATTACATCAAGACTTACGTTGTCAGAGGGTTTCTCTCCTACGGTATCTCTTATGAACTCCGCAGCTCCGACACATCCATCCATTGCTTTGAGACCCATTGCTTCAACGATCTTCTCCTGCATGGTCTTGCCGGTCTCTTTATCAACGGTCTTAAGAAAGATATCTATGGTCTCGGCTATCTTCCTACGTTCTGCATTTGCGGCCTGTGCTGCTTTCCCTGCTTTAGAACAGTTTGATATGGTCTTCGGGTCTCCCTTCTTACCGGGATCAAGATATCCGCCGTTGTTTGCAACCTTGCCACTCTCAGACTTTGTTCCCGCAGGAAGCTCCTTAAGGTTATCCAGAAAGTCTTCATCAGAAATAATCGGCCTGCCTTTTTCATCAGTAGGGGCCTGCTCCAATATCTCTTTTAACTCTTCCGGTGAATACTTCATTATGTAAACCTCTCTTACCTACAAAGTATCACTATTTACACGCAGTTTCAAGTATTTATACGAATATTTGTTCCCTTTTTATGTAAACTATTAAATTGTCAGATAATCAGACACAATTTAAAAATGAAGTTGTATTCCGCCTACGGAGCGAGTGAACTCAAACACGCATAAACATTGAAAAGTAAAATTGTCTATACAATTATGGAATGATGGGAAAAAGGGAAATAAAGGTGATATAAAAGGGAAGTAACGGGTATTTTAATAAAAAATTTTTAGAAATATGGGGAAGTTAAAAGAAGGGTAGGGGGTATTATGATGAACTTATCTCCTGCTATATATACCCAAAAGCTATGGGAGAAAAATTTTCTATCGGACATATAGGAGGTAAGCGAAGGCCGGGGATAGTCAAGGGTATAGGGGGCCTATATATATCGCCGGCTATAATCCTGGCGGTGTATAGGGGGCTATAAATATTTACGACAGGTTTACATAATATCTGTATAGCTATATACTCCGGCCGTGATCCGGTCTTCAGTTTCTACAAATGCAGTATTTATGCGGTTTCTTTTCAATTAGTCGCTAAATACATATTTTGCGAATAGTTGTTTTAATGGTCTTTTGTGCTGCTATGCTGTCAGGATCGGCGGCCGGTTGTCTTCTATAATATGATGATTTGCAGCGGCTTTTTATTTGTGGCGTGTTGTAGGCTATGACATGACTTTGTTATCATTGCGTAATTGTTAACCTGTTTTGCGCTATGGTTAACAGTTTGTGATCCTGTTTTGCTGCCGGTCTTCCTTATAATGATTTTGTTTTATGAACTGATAAAAGGATATAGACATATATATATGTAGTTAGTTATATATAGAGACATTACAGCATATAGCCTTGTTAAACTTTTCACAATGTATAGTTGTTTGGTTCCCTTCTTATATAAGAAAATAGCCGGTTGTATTTCCTGGGATAACTTTTCTATATAGTAATATCTTTTACCGGTCTTTTACTCTTTTATATTTCTTTTTAATAGGTTGATATACTTTTAATAGTTTCTAATAGCTTTTTATAGTTTCTTTTGTTTCTGATGATAATATCATTTAGTTGCTTATAGCTTCTTATTATAGAAAATTCTTTTCCGGCCTTGTTTGGTTGTCTTCCGTTCTACTTTGTGCAGCTTCTTTTTATATATGGATCGGCCGCCGCTATTCTTTTATATTTTCATGTTAAAATATCCCTATTTTCTATTATGACACTTGTGTCACGTATAGTTAGCATATGATAACTATACCGTAAAAAGCCCGTATTTATGCGGTTTTGAGACTGTCGAAAATTCTTTTAAAATTTTTTCAAAATAAGTGTTGACAATGTAATAGTTCTATGGTATATTTACATCACAACAAAGCAAGGGCCACAACGAAAACTAATAAGCCGGTAAACGGTTGAACTTAATCTGATATCGGTTGAACGTTGGAAAGTGGAAACGCTAAAATAATATACCATAGCACTATTACAATAAATTGTTTAGGCTAACAGCCGGAAAGGATAACAGGATGGAAAACAACAACATCATCACAACAGAAAATGAGACCGTATTAAGAATTGAAGACATGACGCCGGACAACTACATGCAGTATTTACAGTTTTTCTTTGGTCCCGATCTCACAGGCGGCAAGCGTGACAATGTAACAATAATCATGGAAGCGGGCTTTGCTGCCGGTGTATATGGATATGAAGAATTAAAAAACTATCTCACATTTGGAACTATCCCGAATTATCACACGTTCGCAGCATGGAAAAAGGCCGGATATATCGTAAAGAAAGGACAAAAGGCAGCATTTAAGGCGGACATTTGGAAATATGTCGAAAAAAAAGGAACCATGACAGAAGAAGAAGCCGACCGACTCAACGCAATAATGATTGACCCCGTAAATGGACCGCACAAAGCCGGGGATGAAACAACAAGCTCACGCTACATTAAAAAACTTTCGTTTTTCTTCGGTCCGGATCAGGTCGAAAAAATAGCATAACAACCACGGGCGGCCGGTTCCATGACGTACGCAGCAAAGCAACCGCCCGACTACCTAATTAATAAGCACATAAAGAAAGGATAAAACAAAATGAATGAATTATTAGAAAAGTTTGGAACCATATACACCGCAATTTATAACGGCACATGCAGAGAAAGCACAACCGGATTAGTAAAAAAGTTTGATGAACTCTTAAAGGCCGATCCCGATTTTAAAAATCTTGTTTGTGACTTTGTAAAAGCCCGTGAAGACTTTATCTCATCAGACAGAGAAGCCGCCGCTTTTATGTTAGCAATAAAAGACAAATATACATTCTAATCATACAAAACCGGGGCCGGCGGTATAACCGGCCAGAAAGGGAAAAATGAAAAAATACCGTGGTTATTATATAGACAACGTTGTGTTTAACAGTCAAGCCGACATTGACAAATTCATCATTGAAGACCGAAAAAAAGCAATCCGCAAATATTCAAAAATGATGAATAACGACAGATACACCCCCGGCGAATTGATGACGCTAACCGGATGGATCACAGACATAGAAAGACTGCTTCACAATGAAGATCGTCTCTCATGGTCTGAAATAGAACAAATTGAAATAGAAGCTGCGAAAGCATAAACCCACCATCAAAAGAAAGGAAAACAAAATCATGTTTACATTTAACAACGAATACATCAACGAAGAGACCGCAAGAAGAGCAAAAGAAAATATATCATTTTCGGACTATAAGCCCGGATCAGCAACCGCACAGTATACCACACAAATGGAAGCATTAAAGGAAATAGCCGAAGAATACGCCCGCAAGAGTAGATATATCGAAGCAGAGCCGGAAAGGATCGAAGAAGCACAAAGTTATATTAACTACTACGGCCGCAAGTATGCCGAATATATCAACAAAGACAATGAAATCACTTGCAGATGCCCATCTGTAATGATAGCCGGCCCCGCTAATTTTCCGGTAAGAAAGAAACAGAAACAAGTTGCAGCATGGGAAGCAAACAGCCGGAATTATATTTCGCTTGATGATGCAAGATATAAATTGAGATACATTCTCTTGCAGGAACACGCTATAAGCGGATCAGACCCGGAAGCGGTCGAAAAGCTCAAAGCAAAACTTGAAAGACTCGAAAAAGAATACGCAGCAGTAAAAGAAGCATTTAAGGAAGCACAGAAGCAATTCAACGCAGAACTCAAAGCCGGCACTATACAGCTAACAAAGCACTACTATGGATGCCGTATTCCGGAAGGCTTCACAGAAGCAGACCGCAACAACCCTGAAATGATAGCAAAATTGCCCGACTGGGAAAGAAACTATCAGACCGCAACCGTATATATTAAAGACGGTCAAATCATAAATAAACCCACTCTCGGTTACAGATCATCCAACATGTCACAGGAAAGAGCAAGACTCCAAAAGAGAATTGAAGACTTGCAGCGACAGAAAGAGAACCCCGTTCAGGATGAAAGCGGCGAAACCTGGAAATATTACGAAGACACCGAAGCCGGCCGCATCTGTTTTGAGTTTGACGGAAAGCCCGAACAGGCAATCATTGACACTTTAAAATCAAACGGTTTTAAGTGGTCCCCCCGTAACACAAGATGGCAGCGACAGAACACCGAAAACGGACTCAGAGCCGCCGACAGAGTAAAAGCAACTTTAACCGCATAACTATCACAGGGAGCCGGGCAACCCTTAAACCCGGCAAGAAAGGATAAAACAATGGACGAAAGACAGCAGACCGCAGCAAAAAGAATTTTCGACTTGATCCCGATATGGGATAGGCCGGATGGAAGTTACCGCAAGAATTATGAAGAAGAACAAATAAACAATATCTACAATGAAATATCCGCCGATCCTGTTAGCACAATAAACTTTTTACTCGATATGATAGACGAATTAAACGCATGAAAGGGGCCAACAATGGAAGAATTTAAAATCACACTTAACGATCATCAGAAAGAAGCTCTTAAAAATGCCGGTTATGAAGACCTGGCAAACGATACAGACAATTTAATGTTTTATATGCACAGTTTAACGGAGTGGCTTGAAAGTCACAATAAGAACTACAACAGCGGACAGTATGACCGCATAGTGATACTCAATGAATTATTTTCTGCAATATATAACAATTATTAAGGGGGGTAAAAGCATGAGTAAGGCAGTTTGGAATTTTTCAGATCATTATTTCAACGTTCACATCTTAACTGCATCAGAAGACGGACGTTTTCACTATACCGGGATCGGCCGCTTCTGTGATACCTGGGAAGAAGTTGTTAATTTTGCAAGATATTACGGTTGTATAGAGATAAAGAAAGTATAAGAAAGGAAGTAAACAATGAATACTATTAAACCCATTATCGAAGGTTACAACGAAGAGACCGGACTCAAAGCAATATTTGATGTCCCTAACAGCATAGAAAACGCCGATCAGTTTCAGTCACTTATATCCGGCATAAATAATAACCCCCGTCAGCGTGAAGAATTGCAGGGATGGCCGATTTTAACCGGGTATAAAGGCCCCATGTTTAACGGGTTCCGTGGTCCTTATGTAGTTATCAGGTATGAAGTATAAGAAGGGAGTAAACAATGAGATCAAAAGCAGTATTGCACAGCTATCCAAAGTATGTAATTACAACTGATGGATATATAGGTACATTCCAACATTTAGAATACCAGGAGTTTCCGGTTTACCGTTTTCCTGGCGGCGATAGAATAGCCGACAATTACGAGGTAGAGACCGGAAGTGACAACCGAGACGAGCTTTTAAAAAGGAGAACGCAATGACAGACAGAGAAGCATATAAACTCATAGGGGAAAGGGCCGCAGAACTCTCAAAGCGGCCCGAAATTCAAAAGAAAATGCTTGAAATAGCAAACGCAGAAGGCAAGGAAGCCGCCGTTAAGTGGGTATATTTGGCAGCAATAGCCACTTTATATGGCAGTCACTAATATACTATGATATAATAGTGCTATGAAAGGGGTAAACAGTATGCAAAAGAAATCATCAGATGCACGAATACGGGCAAACGCAAAATACAACAAAGAGAACGTTAAGCAAGTAGTTTTACATCTTAACATAACCACTGATAAAGATATTCTTGATTATCTTGAACACAAGGGCAACAAAACCGGATATATAAAGGACTTAATAAGAGAAGACATAGCAAAGGGTAAAAAATGAAGAAAACCACAGCATTTCTAATACTGACAATATCAATATTCATAATATTTCTGATTTTCAGCAACAATATGCCGTTTGAAGCCTTCCTTTTCACGGCAACCGCATTTTTTATATCAGTGATCCTATACTTGATAGTATTTTTCATAGAGAGCAAAGAAAGAACCCCCGAAAATTAATCCGGGGGTCTTCTTTTTACATCTGTTCGATTTTCTGAATAAGTCTCTTAAAGTCCTGCTTGGACTCTTCGGGAGCATCCTGCATAAGCTCTTTCAGTTCCATAGCAAGTTCGGGGCCTTCTGCGGCATAACGGCCCATAGAATCACGCCTTGCGTAACGTCCTCTACCTCTGCGGAAACTACTTTCACCGTCATAAGAGCCATCATAAGACCGATTTGAGCCTTCACGGGACATATCATAGCTTCTGCGTGAACCTTCATAAGATCGCCTTCCGTAGCTTGATCCGCCTTCATAGGAAGAGCCTTCCATATCTTCACAGACTTTGCAAATATTCTTGATCGCATGTGCGAGCTTGTCTATCACTTCCAGGGAACCGGTAGTAAGTTCGCCCTTGCTATACTCTGCAAGTTCTTTCATCAGCTTTTCTTTAAGCTCATAAAGTTCGTGCATAACTTCTCCTTTCTTACGCTATTCTGTCGATTACAAGATTTGAGTTCTGTACCTCAATCGCGGGAGTCGGGGTCACTGCTGCATCATCAACCGTTGCGTCAACATATCTGACGGACAGACTGAAACAGCATCCCTTCGGGACTGTTATGATTGCGGTACTTGTTACGTTGCCAAACTCTTCCACTGCCTGTGGAGTGAATATTGCCTGACTTGTGACACGGGGTTCACCATTCACCGAGATGGCGACAGCAAGGGGAGTTACTTCGCCACCTTCGGGAACGGCAATGTTACCGTTATACGTCACACGGTATCTTGCAAAACAGTTATTAGTGCAGCCACGGAGAATAAAAATCCCGTCTCCCCCATTGTGAAAAACATTTCCACGGGGGCAGGGAATAGAATTATTGAAAAGCAAAGGGCTGTTCAGTCCTATATTTTGCAATTCGTTATATACATATTCTGCCATTTTAATTCACCTTTCTTTTGTTAGATACATTTAGGCGAATCGGTTCGGAAATTGCTCTTTCAAAAGACCATCCAAGTTTATCTATTCTTTTTTTGAGAATATAGTACGGCAAATTGTTATCTTCCGCCCATTGCGTAATGGTTTTTGTTTTGCCGTTATGAGATATGAGGCGGTTATTTCTTCTGTTGTTTTGCTGTTCTTTACGGCTTACCCATCTACAATTATCGGGACAGTAATCACCATCATTGTCTTTTCTGTCAAGAGTCAATCCTTCTTTGTAGCCGTTATTTATAGCCCATTCAATGAATAGTTTAGAATCAAGCCATTCATCGCATACTTTAACGCCTCTTCCCCCATAATTATGGTATTCTTTTCTTTTTTGGTTATAGCATCTTTCCTTCATAAGCGACCATACAGAATACAGTTTCGTATTGTACATACCGTGTTTTTTCCAAGTTGCTAAATGTTTTTTATAACAACCGCAATCGATAATACTTCCGTCCCTTAAATGGTCGTTGCTCACAATTCTTGTTCCGCCACAATCACATTTGCAATACCAATACACTCTCGTGCTATTTTCGCTTTTGTGGTCTACTGAAATTGCTGTCAGTTTTCCAAACCGATTACCAGACAAATCAATGAATTTTCTTCCCATATACAACCTCCGTTTTTATTATATTATACCACTTTGGTTATATATGGTCAATGTCGCTACGGGTATTTATGCCATTCCGCAACCACATCCACAAGACTGATTGCAAGTGAATATAGGAGTTCTGCCGTAAACGGGAGTGGAAGGAACGGGGCAGTTAGAAAGCCTGTTGTAAAGCTGATCCACTTCATTAGTGAAGCCCTGAGCAATGAAAGCGTTCTGTGCAGTCTGTGACTCACGAAGGGTAGCCATGTTAAGCTGCGTCTGCAACTCTGAAATTCTGTCATTCTTTGCTTCCACCTGTGCCTTAACGCCATCAAGTTCGAGCTGACAAAGTTTGTCGAGAATAGCCTGGCTGTTTCTGTTTCCCGCATCAATGATATCTCTTGTGTTCTGATAAGCTGCGGTACGATCTGCACAGTTTTCGGTTGCTACGGTGTATTTGAGATCGGCAATACCGGCTCTGTTCTCGCAGCAGCAGTTCTGAAGTGCTGACTGAAGAGAAAACATCTGCTGCATGTCGGCTATCTGACGAGCGTTTGCACCCTGCTCTACACCCGCAAAGCCGTTGCAAAGCTGTGTTGAGATATCGGAAAGTCCGTCACGGATAGAAGTAATACCGTCATTAATCATAGCGTCACGGAATCCGTTGTTGGTGTTGGTGTTGATGTTCTGCTGTCCGGTCATAAGCCAGGGGAAGTCATATCCGCCAAAGCCGCCACCATAGCCGCCACCAAATCCGTTACCGCCCCATCCGATCAGAAGAAGAAGAATTATCCAGCCCCAATCTCCGCCAAAGCCACCGCCAAAACCGCCATTTCCGGCAGCATAAGCAGGGGCAACGGGCATATACATGTTAGAATTTTCACCTGACATCATAAAATTTCCTCCTGTAATTATTTAGGTGTGAGACCATGTTCGTACGCTACATAGTCCGTTTATATAAAGCACGTCTGCTTTATTTAAAAATGGGTAAACTTAATAAGCGGGTTCGTTATTCTCATCCGTGAGCGTTAAAACCCGTTTTTCGCAGTTTTTTCGCAAATAAGACTCAAAAAATGCTAAAAATGAATGTTATCTGTTCATCAACTGCTGAATCATGGGATTATTTCGCATGTTCATCATTGAGTTAAGCTGTCCCTGGGATATCTGTCCCGAATTGAGCAAGTGCTGAATGATTGCGTTGGGATCATTGGTATTGATACCCTGCGGAATGTTAAAACGACTCTGTAACATCTGCATAGGGTTCGCCCTAAACTGCTGATACATAGAAAGTATATTATTCATCCCCTAATTCCTCTCGAAGTGCTTTTATATCCGCCTTAAGTGCGTCAATTTCGCCTTTTAATTCATCAAAGGCTGATTTATATGTGTCTTCCGTTTCAGGGGCCTTGTTGGTCATTGTAGGCTCTTCTTTGACAAGTCTGTACTTATCAAATATCGGAGTGTCGAGCTGTGAAAAGCCCATTGTCTTGACATATATATATGGGGCTGTTTCGTCCTTGAATGTAACACTATTTCCGTATCTTACCGGATAGCTTCTTGCTTCCATTTCGTTTCGGACAGAAACAAAGCCCCCGTCCTGTATCTGCATTGGCTGTTGATAGTTCTGTGGATATGGGTTATACATTTTCACTCTCCTTTTTGTACCACACGAATTGCGGTATTTCGTGGCTACTATTCCATGCGTCATATATATCACCGTTTACAACTGTTGCAACGTGACCGCCAAAACCTAATACATAAATACCTTTGGGATGATCCTTGCAGAAGTCTTCTGCTGTGTAACAGTCAGGACATTCATCCGGCAGCGACTTTCTGACAAACCCATGTTGTCTTAAGACAGCTCCCCACACGGAATCGGTTGAGGGCATATCACACATAAGAAACCCGGCATTTACTATCAATGCGTAGGCCTTTTCCCAATCAACATTTAATGCTTTTGTTATTGCCCTGACTGTGCAGTCTCCCACACGTCTTCCGCAGGGGTTCGGGTTATACTCTTTCCACATACCAATAGCATAATAAAAAGCCCGCCAAGTTAAAATGAACCTGGTAGGCTTCTTTTGTGAATCTTTAAGGCAATGTTAGGGAAGTATGGATTTAAACTTCTTGATGATGTTCTTCACTTGTCTGTCTGATAGTTCGTATTTTTCTGCGATATCGGATATCTTTTCTCCGTCTATCAGCCTATCGTGAAGTATCTCTCTATTCCTGCGTGACGAACAAAGCTCATTTATATTGTGTTCCATCTCTGAATTTTTCATATCTTCTCCCCGTACCCCATTCTTATAATCTTCTCTGCTCTTTCCGATCTTACCGATACTGTCTGTCCCATTCTTACACTTTGTTTTAGCTCCGTATCGTAATAATCCCTTGTGGCCTTTATCTCAATTTCCTTTGACTTCTTTTTCGGCTTCGGTTTCTTATCCAGGATCGTAGTCCACTCTTCAATTAGCGGAGTATTGTCCCATTCGTAGTCAAACTTCGGAACATTCAACAGTTTGGTAACATCAAAGTCCATATCAAAAGGTATGATGTAGCCGTTTACCCCGTCTTTTACTCCGATTTCCTTTGTGGTCTCAAACGGGGTACAAACAACCGCTGTTCCGTTTATGAGTGCTTCAAGTATGGAGTAACAGAACCCTTCTGCATCTGATAACTGCACTAAATAGTCAGCTTTCTTGATGTATGCCTGAATATCATCCTTTGTGCCGACATTGTAGAAGTTCTTCGGGGGATTAATTAAAGCATTATCGGAGAAGTTAAACCAAATGAAGGGAATGTTCTTATCATTCAGCATCTTCGCAAGTTTCAGTATGCGTTCTGCGTTCTTTCCTTTATCGGGAGCAGGGATTCTTGTCGCAGAAACGATCATCAACGCTTCTTTCTCCGACTTTTTGAGCATATTGTGTATAACTTTGCCTTTGGTCTCGAAAGATTTCTTGCTTGCCTTTGAAACGTGGACTAAATAATCATAGTCATTCAAGATGTACCAATTAGGCTGTACCCTGCAAGCGTGGCAAGTCCTTACCATCTTCTTGTAGGTTATCCCACGGGGTACTTCATCCATGATCCGCAGCATTATCAAAGTGTCGCAGTCGATTTTTGGGTCAGCAGATTCCAAAATCTTAACGTCTAACTTACCTCTGTTCTCCTTCGGAAAAGACTTTGTGACTAAAGTAATGTCATATCTGTCTTTCATCAGGTCACAAAAGTTATAGACCCACGTTTCTATTCCACCGATTTTGTATAAGTATGAAGTGTAGATTACAACCTTATCCATAAATGTCCTCTATAACGTCCGTATATGCCTTAAAAAAGCGTTCATCCCACGGGACAGTATATTCCTTTACCCTTTCAAAGTTATCGTTCACAGCGGGCAAATAAGAACCGTAGGAATCGAGGTCAAGATTATTTACTATTTCGGGTATCTCCATCCAGTCATTTGCCTGAATTATCCCGTCAGCATTAAATATGTCTCCGATATTTCTTGCCCCTACATAAATCGGGACTGTCTTCGTTGAAAAGCAGTTAAGTATCTTCTCGGTAAACCATAGATCGTCAATGTCATTCTCGATAACGATAGAGAATTTATAGTTTTCAAGATAATCCTTGACGGGGACTTTTAATTCCGGATTTCCGTACTCGTTCCACGTTCCGTATACATCAACCTTCTTCGACATGTCGAACAGCTTTGCCAATGATAGCCTTGCCTTATGAAGCGGACACCAATCCTTCCAACTCGATACCAGACTAATGCCCTTTGTCTTCGGACTATCAGATGTGTACCACACGTTAGCCCAATTAAAGAAGTACGCATTATTCTTTTTGAGTATTTCCGAATCGTGGGTAAATATCAGCGTGAAGTTATCGGAATACTGCTCTACATAGTCATACGCAGGGCCTATCATTGACTTCGGCTCGAACAGAAAAGCTATTCCATCCATCTGCCCGATACACGCATTGTCCTGATAAGTGTTTACATACGGCTGTCCTTCTATCGGATGAAGGTTAGGAAACGTATCATAGCCAAACTGTGAATGATGATTAAACCGGATCATTTAATTACCCCTTTCAGAATGTCAACGATATCATTGTATGAACCTTCGCTGATTTCTCCTTCTGTATACATGATCCCTGCTGTTTCCATTACCTTCTTTATCGGGTTATCAGCCGTGTTGATTTCATCAGGGCAGACCAAAACCCTGTTACCCTTTTTGAGCTTCACGATTAGATTTCCGGAGCTTGTTATATCTACCACTTTGGCATTGATCGTTACGTTATCACCTGGATTAATTGTCATTCTTTATCCCCTTTACGAATATTCCACGCAAGCATTGCTTGCTCTTTATAATAGTTGCACGTTTCGGCTGAATACCTAACCAGACCGGACGATTCCGTAACTAGGTAATACATTCTTGGGGTAAAGATGCTTTTACCCTTTGCCTTGCATTTATTGCACATTACACAATATCGAATCCTCACGAAATCACGATAAGGGTCAATCCTACTATGGTAAGTTCCAGCAATCTTTTTTTCTGTAATGCGGCTTTTGGTATGCCCACAGAACGGACACGGCTTTAACTTCTCTTCGCTCATTCCTTATCCCCTTTCCATTTCTCCAAACTCATAAACAGTAGGGCTTAACGAGTTTTTTTCTGTTATTGATATTTCCGTAATGATGTAACCCATTTTTTTATATGTTTCCACTAAACCGTTGAGATAAAAGTTTATGATTTCTCCGTAGGTTTCTCCTTTGGAAACGGAATAGGTAGGTAAATCTTCAACGATCTCTTTGAGGTTCTTCCCCTCTGCGTTTGTGATATGAAGCCAAATCTTGTTTTTATTTATGGTCTTTGCAAACAAATCAGTCTTCTTGATATATTCACTCATATCCTCTCCTTAAAACTCGTTGTACGGTAACTCCAAAAAACTGTAATTGTTCTTGATGATGAAGTAGGTCATAAGTCTTTCGGCTATGAAACCGATCATCCGTGAATAGTAGTGATGGTACTTGTGAAAATCTTCTGCCTTGAACCTTTCGGCAACCGGAATGATTAAAGCAAACAGCCAATTACAGTATTCATTGAGCAATGCCCTGTGACAGACAAACATATTTCTCGGATGGAAAGTTCTGCCGTTGAAATACTCTTCAAGTCCAGGTTCGGCAGCGTAAAGCATATCCATATACTTGTTGAATGTCGGAAGGTCTTCCCTAAAGTCTCGTTCAAGGGATTCACGGATAGTCATATCGGGATATGTGACGTTATAGGAAAGCAGAATATCATATTCGTCTTTATCCACGGGGCAGAAATGATTCATAAGTTCCCCTGCGGTTAAGATGTTTCCCTTTGTGTCCGTGAAAAATCTGTGATAGTGGCAAAAGCCTACAAACGGATCATCAAAGTTCTTCCATACGTCATATATTCCCGTAAGTTCGTTGATGATCGGGTTAAGCTCATTGATGTTCGGGCGGTCTCCCTTGAATAACGGTCCGACTTCACAAGTGACATAACCGGAAGGTATCGGAAAGTCGTAGTCCTTATGCCTGATTATGTGTATCATTCTCGTTCTCCCATCTTATGAGCTTGTCAATGATGTTGAAGATATCTTCCTTCCACATCTCGTCACTATGATGCTCGTCTGTATAGGCTTCGATTTTCTCCTTGATAGATTCGGCTAAATCTTCCTGTCCCTTGATGTAGCCTTTAATATATGTACTAAAACTTGCTCCTTCGATTTTTTCTCTTGTCATTTCTCACCTCTCCATATATCTATTAAGCAGATTATCAAGGTAGTGACTGCACTTAAAAAGCACAGCCACACCAGGAATACTTGAAATAGTGTCATTCGTCTTCGTCCTCTTCGTCTTCGTGTTCTCTTTCCCACCTATCCTGACGGTTCATCCGCTTGCACTCTTCACGATATTCGTAGTCATCCATATAGCCTAATTCGTGGTCTGAAAATATGCTCATTCTTCTACTCCCTTGTCTTCCGGGATGATGAAGCTGTTGATCTCGTCATGCTCCACCATTTCTTCAAGCAGCTCCTTGAAATGAAACTTCATATCTTCTTCATTCGTTGTTATCTTTATTGTCAGTCTGTTCATAGTCGCTCCTTTCATTCATACCAAACACTAAATAGGCAAGAATTGTGCAAGTCATCTTCTTCTCCTGCATAACCTCTCGAATGGCTTACTCTGTGTGTTACTTTTCTTTTTCTTCTCTTTATCTCGTTGTATATCCCTATATTTTCGCTTATATACTTTGATGCTGATTCTTTTGATAAAGAGTTATACCATTCCATAAATTCAAGGTTTGGGAAAAAACAGCCGTGAATTTCATACCAAATACTTGTGCAAGCATATATTTGCTTTTTGGTAGGTTTACTCATTCGTCACTCCTTTCTTCAAAATGTTCGCAACCTTCTGTCTCTCCACGGTTGATGTAACAGTAGGGGCAGGAAAACAATAGCTGTAAAGGGCTGACACATATAGCTTGATTACAATTACTGCATGTTTTTAGTACAGTCTTTTTAGGCTCTTCCCTTTCCCCGTCTGTCACAATTAATTCGTTCTCGGCCTTTCCGGGTTCAACAACTTCCAAAATCTTTTTGCAGTCGGCACACACGAAATAAGTCTTGTCTGTGTATCGCTTTAACATTAAAGCCTGACAAGAGGGACATATAGGAACCGTCTGTAAAACCTTGTAAGTCATTGCTTCTCCTTTAGTCGTTGTATAAATCAAAAATAGATAACTGTGTTTCCGGTGCTGCTTCTTCTGTCATTCTCTCTTCTGCGATATTGAAATACTTTTCGTCTATCTCTATGCCGATAAACTCACGCCCTGTTACTTTGCAGGCCACGCCTACCCCCCCAACTCCCATAAAAGGATCAAGCACTTTATCACCGGGCTGTGTACTATTCTCTACAAATACTTTCATCAGCTCTGCGGGCTTTTCTGTCGGGTGCTTCTTTGTTCTGATAATGTTAGGGACCCGCACAATGTTGCTTGTTCCCATATTATTTATGTTGCGGGCCTTCCCTTTTCTTAACATCAGGATCAATTCAAAAGAATTAAGATAGTATTTGTTCGGGGTATGATTTCCTTTATCCCAAACAAGCAACTGCTGAAATGCAAATCCGGCCTTCTCTGCTTCCGTCTGCAAGTCTTTGAGGTTGCGGGAATTTATCATCACATAACAATGTGTATCGGGTTTCAGTATTCTATATACTTCCGGAAGCCATTCTGAAAACTTTATTTCGTTATGCTTGAATAACTTTCCTTGCCTGGTATATGTTGCAGGATTCGAGTCATTAAGTATTCCGCACAGACTTACGTGTTTTGTATCTCCTTTAAAAGCGTTGCCGTGTTTATCTCTCTTGTTAAAAATTTCACCGGGTTCTGTATATCTCCCGATCTTGACGTTATCTGATGTGCAGCCGCCACTTACTATGTGATAGGGGCAGTCAGTTATAACACAATCAATGCTTTCAGATTCTATTGTCGGAAGTATCTTCATGCAGTCTTCGTTATACAGGTTCAATTTTTGACTACCTTCCTCTCTATCTGTTGAAAGTCATACGTCTGGACCGTGGCCCCTTCCGTAAAACGATTAGTTTTCTTTGATGCGTTCTTGTTTCCCTTCGGGGCTCCACCCTTTGACCCGGCAATTACTTTATCAGGGATTTTGCCTTTATCTTCGCTTACTCTCTGATACATAGACAGTGAATAGGCGTTTTCACTTTCAAGATGTTTATGTTCTTCCCCTCTGAAAGCTCGTATCATATTCTGCACAACATTTCCGACCTGCTCCGGGGTCATATCCATCAAGATGTCGTGCTGATTCTCATAGATAATCACTCCGTACGCCATTTCTTATCATCCCTTTCATAGTCTTTACATGCCTTGCGGGTTCTCGATACCCGGAATAAATACTTTCCTCTCTCACAAGTACCGTATGATGAATAGCTGAACGGACAATACTTTGTGCAGCTTCCGCATTTATTGTTAAGGTCGGTCTGTTTTGGCTTCTCCTGCAATTTCCATTCGGCCTTAATCTTTGCGTCTTCTATCTCCTGCCAGGAAGCATTATTCGGGACTTCGATTTTCGCCGTGTATATCATCCGGGTTCACCCCCTTAAGCGTTGTCATTTCCTTAAAGTCTTCTGCGGACAATTCCCTTATCTGATTCAAGAGCATTTCCCACTCAACCTTATTGCCCTTGTTTCGTCTGTACTCTTCAAGAAGATGTACTTCCTGGGCTAAATGATCGAGCAGATAGTTAATGTCATAGAGAACAAAGTTCCCTTTTCGGAATTTAAGTGTCTTTTCAGGAATATCTATCCTCATGCGAACCCCCTTGTCTTACCGATAAGAAACCATCCCCCGTCTCCGTAGCGGTTATAGTCAAAGACCTCTCCGCAAAACATATCTTCGTGGATGAGCATATCTACTTCGGGATATCTCTGTGCTATGTCTGCAAGGGAAACGGGTTCGTCCATATCTCCCGAAAGCATTATCTTTCCTACCCCGTCAGCACAAACAACGGTAATGATCCCGTCTGTGAAGAGATATTCATTATCAGGGACTTCGGGTACATCTGGATATAAACTCTTCATTAAGGCTCACCCCCGTATAAGCTACAATCCGGTGCAAAGTCAGAGGGCCACGGTAAATGATCTATCCAATGAGTGACGTTTCCAAAAGTCTCGTCACCTAATGTATGCCACCATCCGTCTGAACCATATTGAGCGACTAACATCTTGCGGTCTGTGGTAAACACAACGACCAAATCAGAAAACTTATCATAGACTTTAGGGGTTTCAACCCTTGCGTCTTTTATCATGTCGGATTTATTCATGCTCTCTCCTTTCAAACTACTCTCTGAACGTACTCGAAGTTATTATTCATAGCCCATCTTGCAAACCAGATAGCGTCATTCTCTTCGTGGAAATCCCACAAGACGTAGTTTCCTCTTTCTCTGATGTGGAATTTATCTATGCGGTTAATGTCTTCGAGCTGTGTTAAGGTATCCTTTGCGACTTCAAAGGGAACAATCTGCTTTGAAGTGATAACCGTTTTTCCTTTCATTTCTTGCACTCCTTTATAAGTACCTCTGTGATATCTTCTTCATGCCAAAACTTATTGACTCTTAAAGCTACTACTTGGCAATCGTCAGCAAAAATCACGCTCTTGCAGGAATCGAGAATACTCTTGCAGCAGTTATCAATGTCTGGGACCTTTGTTGGGAACTCATACACGATCATTTCGTTTTTACGTTTCTTTGAGACCGACTTCGGGACAGCCATGTAAATGCTTATGACTACCTCTAAAGGCTCTTTATCCGCCCATACAAGCGGGCAAAACGGATACTCGGACATATACGCTGCTTTTACTTTCTCTGCGTATTCCTGGACCCTTTTCTGTGGTACTGCGTGGCCGTGATAGAATCGTGTGGACTGCTTTGGGACTATCTTCCCAGGGATCAAAAAATGTACTTCTTCACTCATAAAATTTCTTGTACCTCGAAAAATAAAGTTCCCTTGCTATGTCTGCCGGATATCCTTTTTTCTTTTGCTCGTTGATGTAGGTTCTCTGTGCAAGGGCCTGTAACTCTTTGTCATGTTCGTTAAAGTCGTGGAGTCGTCTGTGACATTTACGGCAAAGCCATACCCACAACCCGTCTTCGTCTGCCTTCTTTTTATCTCCGGTCCCATGCAGGCAATGATGGTGGTCTAACCCGGCAGATGCAGGTTTGTGACAGATGTAGCACTCACACGACTGCTGAATCTTTGATGGTACATACTTTTTCATTCCGTCTCCTTCTTGTGGCGTTTCTCATAGTTCTCTATCGCCCTCTTAATGTCTTCATCCATAGGCGGGAATAAACCCATGTTTCGCATTTCGTCAGCGGCCCCGTCTATAAGTCTTGACATTTCTGCTGTATCAAATTCGTGGGAAGGTTTCAGAAGGATGTACCACCTTTTACTACCGGTCTTTTTAAGTGTCGGCTGAAAGTGGTTGTATTCGTCCTCTTCTACCTGGTCTTCTACTTCTACGTTATCCGGCAAAGCGATCCACACTTCTTCCCCGTCCATAAGCTGATGTACTCCATACTTGCGTAAGAGTTGGTTGTGCATCCGGGGGTTGCTTATATGCAGGGTCTTTGCCATTTCCCGCACCATTTTGAAGTAAAGTGCGTTAGCTGATAAAGAACGCTTCTCTTTATGGAAGTCCACTTCAAAGGTTCCGTCCTTTTGAGTGGATAGCCACGCTATACATTCAAGGGCTGTCCCGATCATGCTTCTCTCCTTAAGGCGTACACGGTTACTTTCTTCCCGGTATACTCACAAAGGGTCTTTCCGATAGGCTCCACTTCGCCCTTATCAACAAGCTCGGTAAGTCTCGGTGCCGTGAAGTTTCTCTCAGCAGTAGGAATAACCCCCTTCTTATACATGATTACTGCGATCTGTTTAGCTGTGCGGCCCTTCTTATACACTCTCAACACCGTCTTGATCTGTCTGTATCTCTTTGCCTTATCAACTTTTTCGTGTGCTTCTTTTCTGCACTCCGCCATAGGATTAGTGCCGTATTCTCTCTTTTCCATAGCTATCCCCCCTTTATGAGAATGGAAGTTCTTCCAAAATCTCCGGAGCCACGTTCAAAAAGTCATTGCTTCCGGTGGTCTGCTGCTGTGTCTGTGATGATCCCTTGCTCTCTCCGAAGTCGGCTTCTTCAACCATCACACGGGTCTCGTTGACCTTCTTTCCGTCCCTGTTTGTATAGCTGTTGTTTTCAAGCCTGCCGGAAACTTCGATCTTGTTTCCCTTCTTGAAAAACTTCTCCACAAACTCGGCTGTCTTTCCGAATGTTGAACAGTTAAAGAAGTCTGTGTCCGGTTCCCCTTCCTTCTTATACTTGCGGGGTACTGCGATACTGAAACGTGCAAACGTTGTGCCGGCTGCACTTGATGATATTTCCGGGTCTTTGGTAAGACGACCTGTTAAAATTACCTTGTTCATGCCTTCTTCTCCTTATCTGCTGCGTCATTGATCTGCTTCATAAGTGTGGCTTTCATTGACATGTAGTTATTCATGCTGATACCGCCGCAGTCCTTCACCCACTTGTCAAAGTTCTTGCCGGTGGTCTTGCTGTATAACTCCTTAAGCTCCGCAGTTATTTCCTTGATTTTCTGCTCTTCGGTCTTCTGCTGATCGTGGTATTCGTTTGTGTCTGCGTCCTTCGTATCATCAAGAAGGAAAAGGCCGTTAAGTGCGTACTTCCTTGCATAAGAAGATGTTGATCCCGTTAATTGGCTATCATCCATGCCGGACCTCTTCTCCGATTCACGGGCGTAAGCTGAAACTTCTACACTCTGGTCGCTTGCAATGTCAGTTAATATTGCTGTGGCCTTGACGTAATAGCGATCCCCCACCTGCTCAATGCTGTCGTTGAGTGTCAGAAAAAGTCCCAGGCTTGTAAGATAAGGTTTTACGGCCTTAAGAATTGACTCTGCGTTGCGGTAATAATAATTGCCGTAGTCGTTATGAAGGTTCTTCGGGACTTCCATTGAGGCCTGAATGGAAGCCAACTTTTCCGTTATTGATAAAGGTTTGTTTTCCATGCTTCTCCTTTCACTCGTCTGTATCTTCGATTTCATTTGTAAGAATTACGTAGTTGTTACTACCATCAAGGCAGCGTGCTTCGTAAACTGTTGTTACTTCTGATCTGTCAATGCCGCCTGAAACATACGACATATCATCAAACTTCACTGTTGCATCCGGGTCGCATTTATTGAGCAATGCTATTAACTCCTGTGCTTTCATTTATTCTCCTTATTTGCTGAAATAATGATTCTTGTATTGAAGAACCGGTTCGCATCCGTCTCTATATCCGTACTTGTTGAAATAAATCGCACCTTCCGAAAAGTCATAACCCTGGATCACAAGGTTCAAAGCTGCGTGACATTCTTCCGATATGTCGGGCGTCATTCCTTCTGTGTAAAACTGACCTTCGGCAAAGATAACTTCTTCAATGGTCTTCCCGTCTTTCTCAGCACGATTAAGAACCACGTTCATAACAAGCATCATTCCTAACACGCCTTCGCCCTTTGCTTCTGCCATTGATATCTGTTCGAGCAAGTCACATTCCCTATCTGTAAGGGTTCTGCTCAAAGGGTCTGAATATGGAACGTAGATAGTCTCTGTTATTACTTCCGGTTCTTTCTCTATGTAGATGTATTCAATTACGGGTTCAGGGGTTTCCATGTGATAGTTGGGTGTATGTGCCTGATATGATCCGTATGCGGCTATTCCAACACCGATACCAACTAAAAGACTGAATAAAGAGGTTAAGATGTTTTTCATTTCTTCTCCAATAAGAATTTAGTGAACTGTTCTTCGGGTACTCTTGTTTGACTGCCTACGTGTATGTACTGTCCGCCTGACTCTATGTACTGCTTCAATAGGCGATAGACTTTTGCACGACTAAAATCGAAAGTTGATTCAATTTTTTTAGGACTAAGCCAAACCATGTTGTTCCTTCCTGTATAAAGACTTTATACTTCTTAAGCAAAAAAATATAAGCCTGCGTCCTTGATGGGTATTTCCAAGAGCTTGCACCACTTCTCAATATCATCACTTGTGAAGGGTACTTTGCCGGTTAGCTTCCTTGAAACGGAAACCGGGGAAAGCCCCAAAGCTGCTGCAAACTTGCCCTGTGTGCCGAACTTTTCTTTAATACGGCCACGGAGTTTTGCATACTTGAAATCGGGCATTGTATATTCTCCTTTCTATGTGATTTTTACCCCTGACGTTATGAGTATAAACACTTTATACTTCGTTTGTCAACATAAAAGTATAATTTTTTTATACTTTGTGTTATACTTTAAACAGAGACAGGGAAAATCACAGAAGGGAGTGAGTTTTATGACTTACGAAACTACCGCTATTAGGATCAGAGAAGCATTAAACGAACTTAATATGTCTCAGCAGGAACTTGCGGATAAGTCACACGTTGCAAAGTCTTCTATCAGTCACTACGTTTTAGGCCACAACAAACCTAATAACAAGTCTGCTTACATGATAGCCGAAGTATTAGGGGTTAATCCTCTTTGGCTAATGGGCCTTGATGTTCCTAAATACATTACTGCTGATATAGAGTCCCGCAACATGGAAAAGGCGTTAGACCTATACGAAAGATACGCACACGCTATTCCGGAGATTCGTTCTGCGGTTGACAGTCTTTTAAAATCTGCTCCACCTGAGTCTTGATGTTGTCAGCAGCTTCCGTGTATAGTTTTATAAATTCGTTCATTTCCATAACTACAATGTAACTGTTCCAAAGTGTTTAAGGAAGTTTCACTTTTGCTTCATTTTCGTTTCACTTACTGAGACAGGGGGATATATGACAAATACAAAAGACCTGATTATCAAACTTAAGGCCGTTCGTGATGAAAGAGAACTTTCTTATAACGACATTCTTTCGTTAGTGGAAAAGAACGGAGACTATGTTTCTCGATCATCCATACAGCGTGTATTCGCTGACGGTTCGGAAAACACTTCTTTTAGATATGAAGATACCATTAGGCCGATAGCAAACGCCCTTTTAGATATCGAGACTATCGAAGATACTGACGACATGGATATCCAGGCCATGAAAGTATTATTGCAGTATAAGATTCAGCGTATTGAAGAGCTTGAACAGCAGTTAGACAAGGAAAAGATAAAGTACCATGAGAAGTTAGAGAAGGAACGTGAACAGTCCCGGAGAAGTATTGAGTTTTTGAAAGAACAAATCTCTTATAAAGATAAAAGAATGGACCTGCTATTACAGTCTGTTGAAAAGAAAGACAAAAAACTTGATGAACTTACCGAACATATTATGAATTGCCCGTTCAGAAAAACAACCTAAAACAAGCAAAAACAAGCAGAAACAACCAAAAACAAGCAAAACAACATATAACTATAACTATAACTAATAATAAAGACTTTATAGAGG